>Ga0315910_10001983_pt1 | contig 18380 bp, 13 predicted proteins | sample EdamamesoilMG_FD_204470 | JGI IMG/M metagenome (GOLD analysis project Ga0315910, IMG submission 204470) | Garden soil microbial communities collected in Santa Monica, California, United States - Edamame soil | ecosystem: Environmental > Terrestrial > Soil > Garden | place: USA: California...
AATCTTAAGCAAGTGGGTGAGGCCTTTCGCCAGTGGGAATCCGCCCATAGCAACAAATTTCCCATGGAGGTTTCCATCGTCAACGGTGGGGCAAAAGAGTGGGCGCATCAGGGAATTGCCTGGCCGGTCTACCAGGCACTTTCAAACGAGTTGAGTGGTCCGAAAATTCTGATCTGTCCCGCTGACAAACGGCGAACAAGTGCCACGACATTCAGCGGCCAGGAGACGAAGATGGCCATGAGTTATTTCGTCGGCTTGGACCCTAACCCAAACCAGCCCCAGATGTTTCTTACTGGTGATTCGGATCTAGGAACCAACGGTGGCTTATTCCGCGCTGGTGTCGTGTCGCTCCTCACCAATCAGCCCGTCAGTTGGTCAGAATACCGCCACCGAAAGCAGGGCAAAGTCGGTCTGGCTGACGGTTCGGTGCAAGGCTACAGCACCACCCGATTGCGCGATGCGCTGGCCAACACGGGTGATTTGACGAATCGGATTATTGTTCCATGAAAGCCGGGCGAAAACGGCCAGCTCTTCGATGCAATCCGGCTGCGTTTACTTTGATTGAGTTACTGGTGATTGTCGTGATTGCTCTCTTGCTGGCCTTGGTGCTCATTCCCGGTGTTAACAAAGCTCGCGACCTGGCGCGCCGAAAACAATGCGTGGACAATCTCAAGATCGTTGTCCTGTCGTTTCGGCAATGGACGTTACCCAGTGGCGACCGTTATCCCATGTTCGTAGAGACGGAATACGGCGGGTCGCTCAGTGCGGTGACAAACGGGGAGACCTTCCGCCACTTTCAGACTATGTCGAATGAGTTGAACACGCCAAAGGTTCTCGTCTGCCCGGCGGACAACCGGCAGCCGGCTGCCGACTTTCGCGACTCCCTGGCCAATACCAATCTGAGTTATTTCGTTGGGGTGGATGCCGACGAAACTCAGCCGCAAATGCTTTTGACTGGTGATCGCAATCTCACCAATGGATTGCCGTCGATATCAGGAAACTTGTTAATTCTGACCTCAAATTCAGTTGCGAACTTTGATCACGAGTTACACCGACACACTGGCAACATCGGACTCGCAGATGGTAGTGTCCAAAGTTGGAATCAGCAGTCCCTCAATCGCGGGCTGATGACAGAATACACGAACCGGCTTCAGCTCCCTTGATAATCAGCTCGGATCTTTAGCTTTTTGCGGCTTAAAACGCCACGCCCGGACGGTCCAACGCAAAGGTCATTTCCGTGGGATCAAACTTGCGATGACTGCGGACGTGGAAGTCGGCAAAGAGGATGTTGACCTTGCCGCCATGGACCGGAGAAGGTGCGGCAAAGAGGGTATCCTGAGTGTAATTGTCCGGATCGGCGTCATCATTGTCGAACGGCCAGTTGGTGTCACCGGAGAGCAGGTATTGAGCGGGATACTGGATGCGCCGCAGGTTCAGGCTGCCGGGCTGGCCAGTTGACAAATACACCGCACGGGTACCCATGAAGTAATTGAAACCGGACTGATAGAACTGCCGTTGCATGGCCACACACCGCAGGACGTTCGTCGTATGGTAATACTCGACGAGCGGCCTGGTCCACGCGACGGGATTGGTGCTGGCCCAGGTGACAACCCCGTTGGCGCTGGGCAGCCGTTCGTCACTGTCATCGCCGTAGAGCTGCATCGCCACGCCGATCTGGCGGAGGTTGCTGACGCATTGGGTGGTGTGGGCGCGTTCCTTGGCGCGACCAAGCGCGGGCAGGAGCATCGCCGCGAGAATCGCGATGATGGCGATGACGACCAGAAGTTCGATCAAAGTAAAGGCGCGTGTCGGCTGCGAGACTGGTTTGCTCATAGCGCCCTTCCGACGACGCGAATGAATCGAGTATTCACGCCGGATAAAATTTGATAAATTTTTCACGTGAAACTTTTTTTCACCGGGCCGGTGGTCAAGACGGAGTTGCTCGTGGTGATGCTGGAGAAACACGGCATCGCCGCGACGCAGGAGTTCGCCGATCCGACCGCGCCGGACGATGGCGACCTGAATCGCGAGGCGCGTGTGTTCGTGCTTGAGGCGGATTACGACCATGCACACCAGCTTTTCTACACCGAGCGTGAGGACGAATTGTAGTTTGTGTGCGCCGCGGACGGCAGCACGTGTGAAATCAGGTGGGGCCACTCCGCGCTTTCAATAATGTGTCGTTATTTCTCATTTCACCTGCCCTATTGCCAATCCGAGCTTTCGTGGTAGGCTCTTCCCCGACCCATAACTCAAGTCCGGCGTGCCCCCGCTCGTGCGGACCCAGGCATGGGAAAAAACTCCAGTCATCAATGCTATGAAACTCAAAACGTTGGTTCTCACGCTCTGTGCGTCCGTCCTCATGCTCGGCATGGCCATGGCAGACGAAAAATCCTGCTGCGAAAAGGCCAAAGAAGCTGGCAAGGAATGCAAACACCCCTGCTGCGTAGAAGCCACCAAGGCCGGCAAGACCTGCGAGAAGTGCAACAAGAAGAAAGAGGAAAAGAAGGAAGAGAAGAAATAACCTCTCTCCGGTTAATCGTTAGTTTTCAGGCGGTTGGGTTAAACCCAGTCGCCTTTTTGCTTTTGGGACCTGAGGCGCGGATCTCCTAAATTGTGAACAAATTGACCTTGGCTTTGTGCGCCGGTCACGTATGATTCATATTCGCCCGAGCGCCGCGTGTGCGGACGTCTCATTGAGGCTGAGAAAAGAAAGTAAACAAACAACCTAACCTTCAACCTCTGTTGCCGTTTGCAACGCGGTCCGTTAGGCAATGGAGCTTCGCCGGGCAGTTCCCGCCGATCCTCCCGCAGTTCGAAAGTCCGTCATTATGTTAACCATGGAAGAAGCCCTGAAGCAGAGCAACCTTCGCTTTGTCGCCGGGGAAATCGTCAAAGGTCACGTCATCGAAGTCCGCCCCAAGGAAGTCCTCGTGGACATCGGCTACAAGAGCGAAGGCCTCATCCCCGCCAACGAATTTATCGACATCAACGAAGTCAAGATCGGCGACGAAGTGGATGTCCTCATCGAGAAACTGGAAGACAAGGAAGGCATGGTCGTTGTCTCCAAGGAGAAGGCTGAGTTCAAACAGAACTGGGAACGCATCCTCACCATCTGCAATGAGGGCGGCACGGTGCAAGGCCGCGTCAAGTCCATGGTCAAGGGCGGGCTCATCGTCCACATCGGCGTCGAGGCGTTTTTGCCGGCGTCGCAGATCGACGTCACCACGCCGAAGAACCTCCAGCAATACGTCGGCAACACCTACGATTTCAAGGTCGTCAAGATCAACCAGGAGCGCCAGAACATCGTGCTCTCGCGCCGTGAATTGATCGAAGCCGAACGCACCGCCCGCCGCGGCAAGCTGCTCGCCGACATGACTCCGGGCGACATCCGCAAGGGCAAGGTGAAAAACATCACCGACTTCGGCGCGTTCATCGACCTCGACGGCATTGACGGTCTGCTGCACATCACCGACATGAGCTGGGGCCGCATCGCGCATCCTTCCGACATCCTTAAGGTTGGGCAGGAACTCGACGTGGTTGTGCTCGACGTGAACAAGGAGAAGGAGCGCGTCAGCCTTGGCCTCAAGCAGAAGATGGCGAATCCGTGGGACAACATCGAAGGCAAGTTCCCGGTCGGCACCAAGGTCAAAGGCAAGGTTGTCAACCTCGTGCCCTACGGCGCGTTTGTCGAACTCGAACCCGGCGTCGAAGGTCTCGTCCACGTCACTGAACTCTCCTGGACCAAACGCGTGGCCAAGCCCAGCGATGTCCTCAAGCAGGATCAGGAAGTCGAAGCGGTCGTGCTCGGCATCAATCGCGACGAACAGAAGATCAGCCTCGGCATCCGCCAGCTCGAAAGCAATCCGTGGGATACCGCGGAACAGAAATACGCCGTCGGCACCAAGGTCAAAGGCAAGGTCCGCAACCTCACCAGCTACGGCGCGTTTGTCGAACTCGAGGAAGGCCTCGACGGCATGGTGCACGTCTCGGACATCTCCTGGACGCGCAAGATCAATCACCCGAGTGAAGTCTTCAAGAAGGGCGACGAAGTCGAAGCCGTCGTCATCGAAGTGGACAAGCCCAACCAGCGCATTGCACTCGGCATCAAACAGCTCTCGCAAGACCCGTGGGAGATCATTGACCAGTTCTACAAGGTTGGCGATCTCGTCAGCGGCAAGGTCACGAAGCTCGCCAGTTTCGGCGCGTTCGTGGGCCTGCAGAACGACATTGATGGGCTCGTGCACATCTCGCAGATCAGCGAGGAACGCGTGGACAAGATCAAGAACGTGCTCAAGGTCGGTCAGGATGTGAATGCTCGCGTCATCAAGATCGACAAGGGCGACCGCCGCATCGGTCTCTCGATCAAGGCCGCGAACTACAGCGAAGAGCAGATCCGCGAAGAGCAGAAGATTCTCGACGCGCTCAAGCCCGGCGAAGATCTCGTGGCGTTGCAACACGCCTTCGATGCCGCCGACGAGGCGCGCGTCCAACCGACGGAATAACCCGCGGTCATAATTCACGAACGGGCGGACTGTAACAGTCCGCCCGTTTTTGCTTTCCAACCCGCCCTCGTTTCTGCCACACACCTGCAAACGCATGAGCAGCCAAGGTCCCTCCGGTTTGCGCAACTTCATCACTTCTTTCACCGACTTGCTGAAATGTCCGTTTGCCCTGTGGGTGGTGATAGGCGCGTTCGTCATCGAATCCATGGCCTACTTCGGCGTGCTGACGCTGATGACGAATTACATCTCCACCGACTTGAAGTTGGGTGACACATCGGCCGGCATGATGGTGTCCGTGTTCACCATGCTGGTGACGCTGTTTATGCTCGGGTTGGGCAGCATCGCCGAAGCGTTTGGCCTACGCCGGGCGATCATCGGCGCACTTGTTATCACCATTGTTGGCCGTGTCATCTATTGCTTCGTTCCCGATTTGCAGGGGGCAGGCGCAGTAATCGTTGTGGTGATCCTCTCGTTGCTCATCACCGCTGCGGGCGAAGCCATCCTGCAACCAGTCTGTTATTCCGGCGTGAAACAGTACACTGACGAAAAGACGAGCGCGATGGGCTACGGCCTCATTTACGCCATCATGAACGCCGGCATCGTAGGCATAGGCACGATCTCCGCCTGGATGCGACCGGGAGTTCAGGAAATCAAGGACGGCAAGCCCAGCGATCACTATTTCATGGGCGTGTTGAACTGGTTCGCCAGCTTTTCCATTTCCGGCGTTCAAGCCGTGAACTGGGCTTGTACCGGCATCACCGTGCTGACGCTGGTTTTGTTCTTGTTGTTCTTTACGAAGAAAGTAGAAGCAAAAAAACTCCGACCTGATACCGCCTCGGAAAAGAAAGGCCCGCAAGAACCGGTCATCGATCGGATGACCAAATACTTCACCGAAGGTCCGTTCACCAACGCGCGGTTCATTTTCTTCATCTTCATGCTGCTGCCCGTGCGCACACTCTTCGCTCATCAGTGGCTCACCATGCCGCAATACATCATCCGCGCCTATGACCAACCGGTGGCTGACCGGATGGAATGGCTGGTGAACTGGATCAACCCCGCCATCATTTTCTTCGGCGTCCCCCTCACCACGGCACTGACCCGTCACATAAACGTTTACACCATGATGATCATCGGTTCGCTGGTTTCTGCCGTGCCGACGTTCCTGCTTTGCGGCGGACCGAATCTCAATCTGCTCATCACCTACTTCGTCGTGTTCTCGATCGGTGAAGCCCTGTGGTCCGCGCGTTTTCTGGAATATGCTTCCGAACTCGCGCCGCCCGGCCGCATCGCTCAATACATGGGCTTGGCACAAATTCCCTGGCTGCTGGCGAAGGGAACAACCGGTTTCTATTCCGGCCTGATGCTTCAGCAATATTGCCCCGAAAAAACATCCGCTGACCAACTCCAGACCGGCACGATGTGGTTCTGGTACTCGTGCATCGCGATGATGTCACCCATCGGCCTCTGGCTCGCACGCAAATGGGTGATGGCGGGTCTCCACACCAAGTCCGGAATCCACGGCACAGCCGCCTGATTGGTCACTTTGCCAGATGACACGCGGCGCAGTGATTTGCTGAAAGCTCCCGCAGTTCTGGCGACTCCGTCTCACAGCGCGGCTTCTCGGCAATCGGACAGCGGGGATGAAACCGGCAGCCACTCGGCGGATGAATCGGCGACGGCACATCACCCGGAAGCACGATACGTTTCCGCTTGGTGTCCGAATCAACCTCCGGCACCGCCGAAATCAGCGCTTGCGTGTAAGGATGCTTCGGGGCGCGGATGACTTCCTTGGCCTCAGCCAGTTCTACCACTTTCCCCAGGTACATCACCATCACGCGGCGGCTGATGTGTTCCACCACCGCCAGATCGTGCGCGATGAACAGGTAGGCGATACCGTGCTGCTGCTGCAAATCCTGGAGCAGATTGATGATCTGTGCCTGCACTGAGACATCCAGCGCGCTCACCGGTTCATCGCACACGATGAGCTTCGGCTCTACCGCCAGCGCCCGCGCGATGCCGATGCGCTGCCGTTGCCCACCACTGAATTCGTGTGGATACCGCTGTGCGTAAGCAGCGTCGAGTCCCACCGCCTTGAGCAGATCTGCCACCCGCGCCGCTCGCGCGGATTTGCTCTCCGTCAATCCGTGAATGTCCAACGGTTCGGCGATGATATCCTCCACCGTCATGCGCGGATTCAATGAACTGAACGGATCCTGAAAGATCATCTGCAACGACCGCCGTTTCGCCCGCAACGCCGCACCGCTCACATGCGCGAGATCTTGACCCTCGAACAGAATGCTCCCCGCCGTCGGTTCAACCAATCGCACGATGGCGCGGCCCAACGTCGTTTTCCCGCAACCGCTCTCGCCCACCAGCCCGAGTGTTTCACCGGGTGCAATGCTGAAGCTCACATCGTCCACTGCCTTCACATGAGCGCGGACGCGGCTGAACACCCCGTGTTTCACCGGGAAATGAACTTTGAGGTTTTGGACTTCGAGGAGGTTCATGTTGGCCTGACAAGCAGGACTGAAACGTCATCCGGCAACGCGCCAGATGAATAGCGAACCAATTCTACCAGATTCTTTGCAGATGCTTCAACGTCTCCAGCAAGGGTGACTGCCGCGATTTGCTCCGCACTCGAGTATTTCAACAATCCATCACTGGCTACCAGCAAAGTGCCAGTTAGCGGACCGCGAACGAAGCCATATGGCATCGCACAGCCAACGCCGAGGAATGGCTTACGGGTCTGATGGCCCGTCAAATAGTCAATGCCTGCTGGAGTGATGTGCCAAGCGCCAGAATCGCCAACACTCGCTCCCACCATGCGTTCCTTCGAAGCGACCACAACCACACAAGTTGTTTCGCCCACATTTCTGGCTTCTACCATCTGGTGGTCAATCAATCGCAAGAATTCCATCAATCCTGCCGGGCTCAAATCCGCTGTTTGAATTGTCTGCCTCACGCGCTGAGTCACAAACTCCGCCGCTTCGGCTGCTCCGCTCCTACCTCCCGCACCATCGGCGACAACCAAGACAAGGTTTGGTCCAGACCAAAATACTTCCGCGCGGTCTTGAAGTTCATGACTCCCGGCATGGATTTGCTTTGCGGTCGCAAACATAATTTCATTTCCAAAACGGACACCGCACCCAACGCTGGGGCTCGACTTCGAGTAGTTCGGGAATTTTCTCCACACATTCCGGTTTGGCAATCGGACAGCGGGGTGCGAAGCGGCAGCCGGGCGGGAAATTGCCGATGCGCGGAACGTTGCCGGGGATCGCCGTAAGCCGGTCGTGGTTGCCTTGGAGTTTCGGCACGCTGGCCATCAGCGCGCGGGTATAGGGATGCAGCGGGCAGCGCAGCAATTCGCGCGCGGGCGCGAGTTCGACAACCTGCCCGGCATACATCACCGCCACGCGGTCGGCCATGTCACCCACGATGCCGAGGTTGTGCGTGATGAGCAGGATCGCCATACCGAGGCGTTGCTTGAGGTCGCGCAGCAAATCCAGAATCTGCGCCTGGATGGTCACGTCGAGCGCAGTGGTCGGTTCATCAGCCACTAGCAATTTTGGTTCACTGGCCAGCGCCATGGCGATCATCACGCGCTGCTGCATCCCGCCAGACATCTCAAATGGATAATTCTTGAGTCGCGACTCCGGCGCTGGAATCCCCACGAGTTTCAACAGGCGAATCACCTCAACATCGTTTGCTTTCGCGGGCTGATGCAGCTTCAATGACTCCTTGATCTGTGCGCCAACCCGGAACACTGGATTCAACGACGCACCGGGTTCTTGAAACACGTAACTCACCACGCCGCCACGAATGGTTTGCAACTCTGCCGGCGACATCTTCAACGTGTCGCGACCGTTCAGTAGAATCTCACCATCCACGTAGCGCGCCGGCGGTGTGGGCACGAGCCGGGCGATGGATTGGGCAGTCACGCTTTTGCCGCAGCCGCTCTCGCCCACGATGCAAAGCGTTTCTCCCGCGTCGATGTGAAGTGACACCCCATCCACCGCGCGCGCGGCGTGACCGTCCGTGACGAAGTCGAGCTGGAGGTTTCTGATTTCGAGCAGTGGCATCGGCAGGGCGAAGTTTACTTATGAAGGGCGACGGAGCGAAGGATTTCGTGTTCGTTCCACCGCGTTGGAAGACCAACGAACAAGGCTGAACTGAGCAGACTCAGTTCAGCCCAGATGTCCACTTCGCCATTCTTTAAGCGTTTACTGCACCGGCTCGGGCTTCTTTTCCTCCCCAAAATCTCCGGCGCCGACGATGACCAGCTTCTTCGGGTCAATGTGTCGTTTCAGTGCCGCATTCACCTTCTCCGGCGTGAGCGCTTCGATCTTCTTCTCCATGTCAGCCTGCCACATCATGGTGCGATCCAGATGTTGCAAGCCATTCAAAGTACCAGAAAGCGCGGGGTCGCTGGAGCGGCCCACCTTCATGGACTGCAGATAGCCATCGCGGGCCTGATCAAGTTCCTGAGCGGTGATGCCTTCGTTCAGCAGCTTGTCCACTTCCTCCAGCGCGCATTCCTGGAGCTTAGGCAGGTTCTGCGGGGCGACGATTGCGGAAATGGTGAAGCTCGCCCGTTTATCTTCCGAGGACGCGCCCAGACTCGAAGTGATGCCGTAGGATAATCCTTCCTTTTGTCGCACGCGATTGCCGAGACGGGACGAAAGCGTGCCGCCGCCAAGGATGTAATTACCCATGACGAGCGCCGGATAATCGGGATCATCGTCACGCAATGGGAATTGCAGACCGGCCGTGAAGGTGGCATTGGCCTTGTCCGGCGTGTTGATCTTGTGCTGGGCGGGCACCGCCTGCGTCGTGAGGGGCGACGCGATCCGCGCGTAAGGCTTGGCCGCCTTCCAGCCAGCCAACGTGTCTTTGAGGATCGGCAGGCAGGTCTTCTCGTCGAAGTCGCCGACGATGGTCAACTCACCGGCCTGCGAGCCGAGGAAGTCGGTGTAAAGTTTGACGACCTGTTCGTAAGTGACGCCCTGCAACCGCTCGATGGACTCCTCAACCGTCGGCACATAGCGGATGTCGGTCTTGGGATACGGACTCAGTTCGCGGCGCAACAGCAGCGGCGCGAGCATCGCCGGTTCGGATTTCATCTGTTCAATCCCGGCCAGCCGTTCACGCTTCATGACGTCAAACTGGTCTTTGGGCAACAAGGGTTCGCGCAAAACCTGTTTCAACAGGCCGAGCACCTCCGGCAATGTCTCGCGCTTGGCTTGAATGGAAAATCCAATCGCCCCGATACCGCCACCACCGCCACCACCACGACGTCCCCCGCCCCGCCGACCGCCGCCCCCGCCGCCGCCGAGTGTCGCGCCGAGACGGTCCAGCTCATCCCGGAATTGTTGATATGAAAGCTTCTTCGTGCCGCGCAGCATAAGGTCGGAGAGAAAACCAGCGGCCGGCTCGAGATTTTTCAAGTCCGTCTCGTTGCCATAACGCAACGTCAGATTCAGGAACACTTCTTCGCCGCGGGATTTCTTCGGCAGCAAGGTGACCTTGATGCCTTCCGGCAACGTTGAGCGCGTCACGCGCGTCTCGATCTTCGCCGGTTCAGGATCAAAGGCTTCACCTTCCGCCAGGGTCGCGCGGCCTTTGTAATCTGCCACCAAGGCCGCGACATCAGGATTCGGCGGGACGGCAATGCGCTCCGATTTTTCCGTGGGGATGAACATGCCGACCGTGCGGTTGTTGCGCTGGAGATATTTCGCCGCGGCGGCTTTCACCGATTCCGGCGTGACTTGCTCGATGCGGTCGCGATAGAGGAAATACAACCGCCAGTCGCCCTTGGCCACCCATTCGCTCAACGCGACACCCATCGCGGCGGTGTCGGTGGCGGAGCGTTCACGGGCCTTGAGGATCTGTTGTTTTGAACGGTTGACTTCCTCCGCGGTGACACCGGAGAGTGCGACTTCCTCCGTGGTGGAGATCAGCAGGTCGCGGACTTCTTCGGGGGCAACGTCCTTGGCCACCTGGGCGTTGAGGTAAAACAAGCTTGGATCATGCTCGTTGCCGGCTCCAGCCGAAGCACTCGTCGCCTTCTTGGTTTCCACCAGCGCCTTGTAAAGCCGGCCTGAAGGACGTGTGCTGAGAATCCCATCGAGCACTTGCAACGACGAATTGTCCTCATGCGAGCCAGACGGGATGTGATACGCCACACCCACTGCAGCCACATCGCCGACGCGTCGCAGAATCACCAAGCGCTCGCCGTCCTGTGCCGGCTCTTCCGTCCACGCCTGGCTGAGCTTGCGGGTCGGGCGCGGGATGCTGCCGAAATGTTTCGTCACCATCGCCAGCGCCTTGGCTTCCTCGAACTTGCCCGCGATGATCAAAACCACATTGTCCGGCTGGTAATACTTTTTGTAGAACGCCTGGAGATTTTCGATCGGCACGCGCTCGATGTCGCTGCGGTTGCCGATGGTGGACTTGCCGTAATTGTGCCATTCGTAGGCCGCGGCCTCGATGCGTTTGCCCAGCACGCCCGCCGGGGAATTCTCGCCGCGTTCGAATTCGTTCCGCACGACCGTCATCTCGGAATCGAGGTCCGACTTGCGGATGAAGCTGTTCATCATCCGGTCCGCCTCCAGGGCGATGGCAAATTCCAGATTCTCGTCCGATGCCGCGAGCGTCTCGTAATAATTCACGCGATCCACGGACGTGCTGCCGTTGAAGCTCGCGCCGTGTTCCTGCAACGCTTTGGGCACGTTGGTGTGCGTGGGCGTGCCTTTGAAAACCAGATGCTCCAGCAGATGCGCCATGCCGGTCTCCCCATAGCCTTCATGCCGCGAGCCGACGAGCACGGTGAGATTCACGGTGACCTTGGACTGCGACGCATCAGGAAACAGCAGCACACGCAGGCCGTTGTCGTAGTTGTATTCGGTGATGCCTTCCACAGACGCGACCTTCCTGGGTCCGGCGGCGGAAGCTGCCGTAAGACCGACGGCGAGGACAAAAGCGGTCAACAAGTTGATTTCAAAAACGGCAATGCGGGCAAACCGGCGAGGTTGGGATTTCATGATGACGGCAACAATGACCGGGCATCCGGGCAGATTCAAGCTTCAAGGCGTTTGGCCAGTGCGAGCCAGATTCATGACCCAAGGATCATGAATTCAGGCGCGTCATCGCAGCCCTATTTCACCGGGAGCAAATCGAAGGTCGAAGCAACGAAACGGCCATCCTTGACCTGCCCTGTCACTCGCGCCTGCCGGATTGCATTGCAGAAACCGTCAGCCGCGTGGGCGTTGCCAAGCTGGTCAATGTGGACGCCGTCCACGAAATAACACCGGCCCTCGATTCGCACCGCGAGATCACAGCCCTGGCCGGGCAGCTTGAACTGGCATTGGCCGCAACTGGCTCCGACGATCGTTGGCATCCGCAAAGCGACGCCAGCATCTGCCGATTTTCGCGTCGAACATCCGTTACCCAGCAGCAAAGCGAGGGCACTGGTGCAGCAAATCACCGCAAGCTTCGCTGGAGTTCTCATCCACGGATTTTGGCTATTTGGCAGCCGGTCGTTCCTTGAGCATCCGTGCCTGCGTTTCGCGGGCGACCTCATACTCCTTCACGCAATCAAGTTTTGCCAACAATTGCTTGAACTGGGGGCTGTCGCGATGTTCGTCCCACATCTGACCCCAGAAAAAGAGGTAACGCTGCGTGGTGGGAGTATGCTCCAGGGCCGGCAACGCTTCCTGCCACCGGCCCATGGCTGCCAGCACTGCCCCCCGGACATAATTGTCCGCGGGTAATTGCTTCAGCAGGCGTTCGGCATATTCGATGGCGAGACTCTCTTGACCGGCCTGGCGCAGGACGGCGATGGTCTGCGCGGTTCGTGCCGGCTCAATCAGGTTTGAAATCGCGTTGGTCACATTGGCGAGGATGGGATCCGTGGCCTGGACGGCTTCAGCTCGACGATCCAGCCGCAACAACGTGGCCGCGCGCTCGGCAGCCGCAGCCGGAAAGTCCGGACGCAGCCTTATCGCCTGGTCGCATGTTTCGAGCGACTCCTCGAATCGTCCGGTCTCGCGGAGCATGCGCGCCCGCGTAAGCAGGGCCGTGGACGCGAGCGGGTCCAGTTGAACGGCACGATCTATCTCCTCCAGCGCTGCATCGAGCCGGCCCTGCAATTCCAGCGTCAACGAACACCAGTGATGCGCGAGCGCGTAATTCGGGTTCAGCGCGAAAGCCTTCCGGTACTCGGCTTCGGATTCGGCGAGTTTGCCTTCGAACATGAACACTGCGCCGAGCGCGGGACGCGCCTCCACCAATGTCGGGTCCAGCGCGAGCGCGCGTTGGGCCTCAGCGCGCGCTAGGTGGGCTTCTTGCGAATCTTTCTTCCCGCTGTAGGTCGCGTAGATCGCTTTCGTGACCAACACATCGGCCAGCGCGGCGCGTGCTTGCGGAAACTCGGGGTCAAGCTCGACAGCTTTGGTCAGCGCTGTCAGGGCGCGCTCGAATCCAGCGGGCGTGCGCAAACTCCAGAAATGCCGGCCCTCGAGCACCAGTCGGTGAGCCTCGGGATTCACGACGCGGGCAACGCGGCTGGATTCACCCAGTTTGAGTTGCAGGTTCTGAGCGATGAGTCCGGCGATCTCGTCCTGCACCGCAAAGATGTCCTTCAGGTCACGCGTGAATGTGTCACTCCACACGTGAAAGCCGTCCGCCGCCTTGATGAGCTGCGCGGTGATGCGGACTTTGTCTCCCGCCTTGCGCACGCTGCCTTCGACGACGTAGGCCACGCCGAGTTGTTTCGCGATCTCCGGTATGGGCGTGTCCTTGCCCTTGAAATGGAACGCCGATGTGCGCGCCGTCACCTTCAACCCGGGAATCTTCGCGAGCACGTTCAACAACTCTTCGCTGATGCCGTCGCTGAAGAATTCGTTGGCCTTGTCATCGCTGAGATTCGCGAACGCCAGCACGGCGATGGATTTCTGGTCCGCGTTTGTGCTGGTCATGCCGGCGGCAGGCAAAGCCACCTCGCCACCAACGGGCGGGCGCTTCGACAATCCGAATTTCCAGAACAGAAACGCGTTCAACGCGATGAATGCCACCACCACCAGAGTCGTATGCAGACTCTTGCGCGCGGCGGTCTGCAGATCGGCGGGCGTCACGCCGAGCACCAGTTTGTAAACCTCCACATTCGCCGAGATGTTCTTCAGCTCTGGTTTGCTGAGTTGCACGCACGGCTGCGCAACCTTGTTCTCGATCTGTTCGAACACCGCCCGCGTCACACAGATTCCGCCCGGCTCGGCCAATGGTTCGATGCGGGCCGCGATGTTCACACCGTCGCCCAGCACGTCGTCGCCACGCATCACCACGTCACCAAGGTGGATGCCGATGCGGATTTTGATCTGGCGTTCCTCGGATTTCTTTTCATTTCGCTCGGCGAGCGTGCGCTGGATCTCCACGGCGCATTGCACCGCCGCCAGCGCACTGGAGAATTCCACGAGCAATCCATCGCCGGTAGATTTGATCTCGTTGCCCTGAAACATCGGAAGGATGTCCCGCAAGATCTGGTGATGTTCCTCCAGCAGGTCGAGCGCGAGCGCTTCATCGCGTTGAGTCAACGCACTATAGCCCACCATGTCCGTGAACATGATGGCGGCCAGCTTGCGTTGCTCCGGGTTTGGATGCATCGGTGGACCAACCGTTATCTTACCACCGCCTCGGGGTGCGCTTTCAGCCAGGCCTGGCCGCGATTGAAAGATTCGCGCAAACCCGACCGGTCGAGCCACGTTTGAAACCCGGGCTCGCTTCGGACGGCCACAAATCTCGAGCCAAACAGCACCGGTTCTAACATGCCCAGCATGGAATTGTCCAAATCCGCGATCACCTCTTGCTTCCGGTCGAAGGAAACCAGCGCCATCGCCCGGAACGGGCTGCGCGGCGGAATCCCGTTCAGCAATTCCTCCGCCTCCTTGACCAAACCAGACGCCATGTAAGCTTCGATGGCGGTGGCAGAACGATAGTCCGACTGACTGGGGTCCCGATCGGCCGCCAACGTCCGGGCCGCCGCCAGGGCTTCTTCTTTCTGTCCGCGCCTCAACAGCAAATGAACCTGCATGCACCGGATCTGTATGCCATTGGGGTTGAGTGCCCGGGCCCGCTCGAGCACCGTCCAGGCTTCGCTTATCCGTCCGACCCGCTCCAACGCGGAGCTCCAATTGTCGAGAATGCGATGGGAGAGCGGGTCCAGTTCCGCCGCGCGTTGCAACGCGCCAATGGATTCTTCAAGATAACCCTGCACACCGAGGACCCGCCCGAGCCATTGGTGGCCAGAGGCATAGTTGGGATTCAACTCCAGCGCCTTGCGCAGGGAAGCCGCGGCGGCATCGAATTGGAACGTGTTCATCTGGACACTGCCCAACGCAGCGTACGCCTCGGCACATCTGGGATCCAGCATCAACGCCTGCTCAGCCTTGGCCCGGGCGCGCTGGGTTTCCGGGGAATTTTTTGTGGCAAGGGAGCCAATCGTACCTACCAGTGTGCCCTGGATGCCCCAGACATCCGCCAGCGCCGCGTGGGCGCGGGCGAATTTTGGATCCAAGTCAATGGCCCGGTTCAGCAACACCTCCGCTTGTTGAAATCCGGCGAGCGTCCGGCGATTCCACTCCTGCCGGCCTTCGAGGTAGAGGCGATACGCCTCGGGATTTTCCGTCGGCGCACCGCTGCCGACAGGCGTCATCTTCAACTGGAGGTTCTTGGCGATAAGCGCCGCGATCTCATCCTGCACGGCAAAGACATCTTTCACTTCCCGATCAAAATTGTCGGACCACACGTGAAAGCCATCCGCCGCCTTGATCAATTGCGCCGTGATCCGCACGCGCTCCCCAGCCTTGCGCACACTGCCCTCCACCACGTAAGCCACGCCGAGCTGCTTCGCGATTTCGGGAATCGGCACGTTCCGGCCCTTGAACGAGAAGGCCGACGTGCGCGCCGAGACCTTCAGGCCGGGAACTTTCGCGAGAATGTTCAGCAACTCTTCGCTGATGCCATCCGAAAAATATTCGTTGCCCTTCTCGTCACTGAGATTGGCAAACGCAAGCACGGCGATGGATTGCGCGTCCACTGCGGGTGTCACCGGCACAGGCTTCGCAACCACAGGCGGTGTTTGCGGCACCGCACCGAGCTGATCACCGCTGGAACTGGATCTTCCTTTCCAAAACCACCAGCCCACCGCGAGTGCGAGCAGGATGCCAACGCCAGCCAGTAACTGCGTTGGCATTCGGGATGATTTTGCTCCCGACCCATTCTGCGCTGCTTGCGTTCTCTCCCACGGCAGCACGATGCGGAACAACTCCATCGGCAGCTTGATGTTCTTGAGGTCCGCCGCACCGAGTTTCTCGAATCGGGCCTCCAGCGCGTTGCGGATCTGTCGCTCCACGTCCATCGAAACACAGATCCCACCTGCGCCTGCCAACGGCTCGATCCGTGACGCGATATTCACGCCGTCGCCGTACACATCTCCGTCCCGATGCACCACGTCACCGATGTGGATGCCGATCTTGAGTTCGATCCGCCGTTCAGGAGTGACGTCGTGATTGCGCTTGGCCAGCGCCCGTTGGATCTCGATGCCGCACTGGGCCGCTTCCAATGCGCTGCTGAACTCCGCCAGAAACGCATCACCGATGGTCTTGATCTCCGAACCGTTGAAGCGCGGAAAGATTTCACGGAGCAGCCGGCGATGTTCCTCCAGCAGTTCCAGCGCAAGTTTGTCGTCGTGTTGCGCGAGGGCGCTGTAGCCCACCATGTCTGTGAACATGATGGCCGCCAGCCGGCGTTGCTCCGTTGCACCCATTAGGATGGCGCGAGGATAGGTATCTGTCGCTCAGTTCGCGAGTTTTGTTTCATCGCTGGTTTGGTTTCAGCCAGCGGGCCAGCCATTCGTGGACTTCACGGTAGAATACCCGGCTGTTTTCGCCCTTGAGGATCCAATGATTCTCATCCGGCCAGACCAACAGCCGGCTGGGCACCTGCTGGCGCTGGAGCAGCGCCCACATTTCCAGGCCGTTGTTCAGCGGCACGCGATAGTCGCTCTCGCCGATGGACAACAACATCGGGGTCTTGAAGTCTTTGGCGTAAGTGGCCGGGCTTTGATCGAGCCAGGCCTGAGTCCGCTCCCAAAACGGCCCGCCCATCATCCGCTCCCGACTGTAGTTCCCGTCACTGGTGGCCCATTGCGAATAGAGACTGGTGAGGCCAGCGTGGCTGATGAGGCATCGATAGCGCGTCGTCGTCGCTTCCATCCAATTGGCGAGATGTCCACCATAACTTGCCCCGGCGGCGGCCTGACGTGAACCGTCAATGAAAGCGAAACGCCGGATGGCTTCGTCCGCGGCGGCATTGATGTCGTCCGCCGGTCCGCGCAACGGGTCGCCCAGAATATCCCGCGTGAACTTCTCGCCATAACCCGTGCTGCCGACGTAATCAGTCAGCAGCACGACGTAGCCCGGTTGGGCCAGCAGGTGGTAATTCCACCGGCGCGTGAGAGAATCGCGCCACATGCTGGCGTGACCGCCATGCATCAGCACGAGCAGCGGATACTTCTTTGATTCGTCGAACGCCGGCGGCAACGCCAAGTAGTTGTGGATGGCCCGACCCAGTTTGTTCGTGAACCAAAACTCCCGCAATGGTGACAGATCCAGCGACGCCGTCGCATCCGTGTTGATGCTGGTCAAGCGAGTCTGCCGCGCCGAGGGTAACTCGACCCGATAAACCTCGGCGGGACTATGAGCAGCCTCCCAGTTGGCAAAAAGCACTGGTGTGGCAGCTTTCTCCGGGATGCTGATGGACTGCCAGACACCTTGTGGAGTATCCACGGCGATCTTCGCTTCGCCTCCGCGCGCCGCAATCGACCATATCCGGATGCGCCCGGCATCCTCAGCGCTAAAGTAAATCGTCTGGCTATCCGGCGAAAATGCGAAATCCCCGACCGAGCGATCAAAGGCAGGGGCGACAGCCGTCACTTCGCCAGTCCATGGCCAGGCCGCAGACGCGAGCCGGCTCATGGAGTAATAATGTTCCTTTGTCGCAGTAGTCGTGAAGGCGATCCGCTTCCCATCCGGGCTGAACCCTGCGCTGCCATGACTGAGATCCCCGGTCGTGAGCGCCCGGGGCTCGCCGCCCACCAGCTTGACCTCGTAGAGGTGGTGGAGGACTTCCGCGTAAGCAGCGACATCCTGATTCGTGGTGGCAGTGATAACGATCGAGGCCGAGTCCGGCGCCCATGCCGGTTGCAAGTCGTCACCCGCGCCTTCGCCAGAGGCACCACCAAACCCGGAGTTTTGCACCAGCTTCGTACCAGCCAGTAAATCCCGTGGAGACACCGAACCGTTAGCTGGCATGACAAACAAATGCGTCTGGATGTCATCACGCCATTTGTCCCAGCGTCGGATGGGGTACCCATCATAGATGCGAGCTTTGGACTTCGCCTTTTTGCGCTGCTCCGCGATGGTCTTGTTGGCTGCTTCATTCGTCGCCCCGCGATGCACGAGTGACTGAAAGAGAATGCTCATGCCATCCGGACTCCATTGTGGCGCGCGGGCGCCAAGGGTCAGTTCAGTCAGCCGGCGGGCTTCGCCGCCATCAACCGAGATGACATAGATCTGTCCGGCTTCATCGCCCTCGCGTTTGGCGACAAAGGCGATGCTGCCGCCGTCCGGGCTCCAAGCCGGACTGCTCTCCTTGCTCTTGGCCGTGGTCAGGCGGCGAGGCGGCGCGCTGCCATCGCCTGACACGATCCACAAGTCAGCGACTTCATCCTTCTCGTCATAAGCCGACTCGGTCACCGGAACGACCACCCGGCGACCGTCCGGCGACGGCAACGGCGCGCCTACTTGCTTGAGCAGCCAGAGCTTT
>Ga0315910_10001984_pt1 | contig 18379 bp, 19 predicted proteins | sample EdamamesoilMG_FD_204470 | JGI IMG/M metagenome (GOLD analysis project Ga0315910, IMG submission 204470) | Garden soil microbial communities collected in Santa Monica, California, United States - Edamame soil | ecosystem: Environmental > Terrestrial > Soil > Garden | place: USA: California...
GGCTCGGCATGACCTACGACGGCGAGCGCGGCACGCAAGCCGGTGGGGCGGACAATCCGCGCTTCACGCACGCGTTCGTGAATCCGACCGCGTATCGGCATTTCATGAGCACGGGTAGCTGGCCCGACGGCACCGTATTCATGCTCGAGTTTCGCGCGTCGCAGAGCGAGGGCTCGATCAACCGTTCGGGCCGATTCGCGACGCAGCTCACGTTCCTCGAGGCCGAGGTCAAGGACTCGCGTTTTCCGGACGGCTGGGCGTTCTACGCGTTCGGGCCCGGCAACAACCTCGCGACGGCCGCGCAGCCGCTCGCAGGCGCGGCTGCCGCGCCATGCATCGAGTGTCACTCCGAGAACGCCGCGGTCGAACGCACGTTCGTGCAGTTCTATCCGCACCTGCTCGAGGTCGCTCGTGCCAAGGGAACATTGAAGCCGGGATTCTGATCTCGTTCGTGGAGGAAGCAATGCAGGGTGCAAAGTGGCGGATGGGTTTGGCGGCGATCGGTTGCCTGGTTGTCGCCGCGCATGGCGCTGCGCAACCGAGCGTGGGCCGAGGTGCGCGAGATCCATTGCAGCCGACCGTGATCGTCGGCTCGGAAGGCAAGGGTATGTTCGCGGGCGCCGGTATTCCGCCCGGCAACATGCCGATCTTCGCGGCTCGCGACGGTGCGGTGCCGAGCGGCGTCGACCCGCTGCCGATCGACATCTTCACGACCAAGGACTTCTACAAGGATCGTGAGCGCTGGACGGATCCGCGTTACTACCGCTGCAACTCGGCGGTCGGCCTCGAGCAAATTTGGGGCGCTTACGAGGTGCCGTTGATCGGCGATGACCCGCCGCGGTCGGCCGCATGGGGCTTCTGCGACCGCGATTATCCGCGCGAGGAAATCGTAACCCCGTACGAGTTCCGCACGGCGAAGGAGCACTACGCGGCCCTGCTCGCGGAGACGCGCGCGAAGGGTGGGCCGACGATCCATACGCAGGCCACACTGCCGGATTGGAACGGCCGTTACTTGCGTGCGCGCGCGAAGACCGCGTCGTGGTACTTCGGCGCGATTCTGCAGATCCCGACGTACTTGAGCCTGCTGACGCCCGAGTACCAGAAGCGCTTCGTGCAGCAGATGTATCACTACTCCGGTAGCAACGCGGCGCAGTGGCCGGGCTCGTACTGTTGGCCCGAAGGTTTCATGCGCCGGCTCTCGCAGTACGGTGGCGGCACCGTGAGCATGATCATGACGCCGGACCTCGTGCTCGACATGCGCAATGCGGCAAAGACCCTCATCACGCAGATCCACATCGGCCGCGAGTTCAACGAGGAGGGCGTCGTGCCGCGGCTCGGTCCCGACGTGCCGCAGTGGTTCGGCGAGACGATCGGGTTCTGGGACGGCGAGGCGTTGATCACGTGGACCTCGAACATCCAGGGCTGGATCTCGCACGGCGGGTTCGAGTTCAGCAACAAGCTTCAGTCGATCGAGATCTATACGCCGCGCAAGGATGCGAGTGGAACGCTGGTGGGGCTCAAGCACGAGATCGTGCTGTACGACGACGAGGCGCTCGTCGATCCCGTGCGCATCGTGCACCCGATGGAAAAGCAGCGCGACCTGAACGAGGGCGATCCGTTCGCGGTCATGGAGTGCGTTCCGCAGAGCTTCCCGGTCGATGGGCATACGACGCCGATGTCGCCGGGCCAGACGGTCGAGTATCGCGTGCCCGACATCTACGGCCGGCCTTGGGCCGAGATCTGGGAGCGTTACCACGAGGAAGGGATGGAGCGGCCGCGCGAGCAAACCGGTCGCTTCGGGTTGTGATCACGAGACAGACGAGGGTAGAGCGATGACGATCGATCGGCGGGCCGGGCATCTGGCCAGTGGCGCAGGGATGGCCGTGTTGATGTCGGTGGCGACGGTGGCCGAGGCGCACCATTCGTTCGCGATGTACGACACGAAGCAAACGTACGTGATGACCGGCATCGTGACGCGCGTCGATCCGAACCCGAATCATTTGCAGATCTTCCTTGCGCCGCTGAACGAGGCGCGCGACCAAGTCATCAAGGACGAGAAGGGCGAGCCCGTGGTTTGGGCCATCGAGATGGACGGCGCGTCGATCGAGGCGCGGAACGGTGTCTCGGTCAACGGGTTTCCGCGCGGCACGATCATGAGCGTTGGTATGCATCCGCTCAGGAACGGGTTCCCGGGCGGCGGGCGCGGCGAATCGGGGCTCTTCAAGTGTCCGGCCGATACGCCGCCGGCGCCCGGCAAGCATTGCGACTCCGTCGCGGGCTCGACCTCGCACGGCAAGGGCGTGTTGCCGACGCCGACGGGATCGGCGCCGGACGTGCCCGTCGCCGGGCGTTGAACGCACGCACGTTCCACCGCCGCCAGCGCCGATTGCGCCCCGGTCAACGATCTCGAGGGGCGCGATCGGCCTCGCGATGAAGTCAAACGTGGCCGAAGCGGAAGCTCGAGACCGTGACGCCGCCGTAGACGTGCTCCTCGCGATAGGGGCAGTCGCCGGCGTCGTCGAGCGCAGCTCCGGCTGCGACCATCAGGGGCAGCAGGTGCTCCTCGCGCGGGTGCGATGCACGCGCGGCAGGCGCTTCCGTCCAGCGCAACAGGCGTGCGGTGCGCTCCGCAGCGGGGCTCGCGACGGTTTGCTGGAGCCACCCGTCGAACTGCTGCGACGGCACGCGCGCTTGCGGTCCCAGCGCGCGCAAGTTGTGCCAGCTCAAGCCGCTGCCGACGATCAGCACGCCTTCGTCCCGTAGTGGCGCGAGCGCGCGGCCGAGCGCCAGGTGCGTCGCTGGATCGAGCCCCGTGCGTAGCGAGAGTTGCACGATCGGCATCGACGCATCGGGCCAGGCCACGGCCATCGGCACGAACGCGCCGTGGTCGAAGCCGCGCTCGGCGTCGACAGCGGCCGGCAATCCGCCGTCCGCGATGAGCTTGCGTACGCGTTCGACGAGGCTCGGATCCCCGGGCGCGGCGTATACGATTTCGTACGTGTGCGGCGGGAAGCCGTAGTAGTCGTACAGCATCGGCGGATGCGCGTGGCTCATCAGCGTGAACGCTGGCTCCTCCCAGTGCGCGGACGCGAGCAGCACGGCTTTCGGTCGAAACGGCAGAGTGGCGGGCAGCTCGCGCAGCGACTTCGCAAGGCCCGCGTGCACATCGCGCATCTCGGTAACCCATGGCCATGGGCCGCCGCCGTGGGACACGAACCAGGTCGGGAGACGCGGTGAGGGCTCAGTGCTCATGGCCGAAGTATAAGGCCGGCCGCGTGCTCGCTTGCTTGTCGGGCGCAGTCTCTGCGAGAGTCTTATCGATGACCACGGCCCACGACTTCTCGGCAACCGATATCGACGGTCGCGATCGCTCGCTGCGCGAGTTCGCCGGCCGCACTCTACTGATCGTGAACGTCGCGTCGCAGTGCGGCTTCACGCCGCAGTACCGCGGCCTCGAGGCGTTGTGGCGCAAGTATCGGGAGGCGGGCTTGAGCGTGCTCGGGTTTCCGTGCGACCAGTTCGGCCATCAGGAGCCGGGCGACGCGAACGAGATCAAGCAGTTCTGCTCGCTGAATTACGACGTGACGTTTCCGATGTTCGCGAAGATCGAGGTCAATGGTCCGAACGCGCATCCGCTGTACGTGTGGCTCAAGGGCGAGAAGGCCGGTGTGTTCGGGACGGAAGGCATCAAGTGGAACTTCACGAAGTTTCTCGTCGACGGCGAGGGACGCGTCGTCAAACGTTACGCGCCGGTCGACACGCCCGAGAAGATCGACAAGGACGTGAGCCCGTTGCTCGCCTCGTGAGGCGTTAAGCCGCTAAGCCGTCGCTTGTGCGCGCGTGCTGCTTTCCCACGCGCCATATTCAGCGCGTGCACAGAGCCAGCGATTCAGGGGGCTGTTCGGCTTGCGCGCGGCGCGCTCGGCCGCGAGCGCGAGCGCGAGCCGCGTGCGATGTGCGCGCAATGCGGCCTCGACGAGCGTGAGATGGATCAAATCGCACTGAGCGATGCTGCCGCCGCACCGGTATGCGACGGCGCGCATGGCCGTGATGCGATCGACGGCCGTCGCATAGTCGCCGCGGCCGTAGGCGTGCAATCCCTCCGCGAGCGGAATTGCGAGCGCGAGATCCTGTGCGGTGTTCGCTTCGCGCGTGGCGCGGTCGTTCCGCAGCAGTTTCGCGACGCGGGACGCATGATGCGCGACGCCGGCGGCCGCGAATGCGAGCAGCGCGTGCACGATCGTGAATGCGCGCTCGCCCGACAGCGAGCTGCGCGACCATTGAGTCGCGAGGTTGCGCCACAGTGTGCGCACGTGCGAGCCGCGCAGCTCGAGCCGCCACAGCAGGGCAGTCGCGTCGATCAGCGCCGCAGTCGTGCTCGGCGCGCGCGGCGCTATCGTATCGACGTAGATCGCGAGCGCCTGTGGGATCGCGTCGAGGTCGATGTGGAATAGCGCGAGATGCCACGCCAGGTGCGTCGAGAAACCGGCGTTCGCGGCCCAGACGGGCCGCGTCGCTTCGAGCCATTGCACGCCTTCGCTCGAGCGGCCCTGCATCTCCATGACGTGCGCGACTACATGAATCGCCCCCGCGTTGTCCGGCTCGAGACGGAGGGACTCGCGTGCGACGGCCTCCGCGCGCGCGTAGTCGCCGTTTTCTTCGAGGCCGAATGCGTGCATGCCGAGCACGTAGCCGTAACCCGGCACGGTCTCGTCCCAATGCGGCAGCACCTCGGCGATGCGATCGCGCAGCATCTCGCGATGCCCGAGCCTGAAGTCGAGCGAATGAGCCACTTGGAGCGCGACGCTGTCGCGCGGGTAGTCCACGACAATTGCGGCATAACGCTCGAGTGCGAGCGCGGGATTGCCGTCGAGCCAGGCGCGTGCTGCTGCCGCGTGTCGACGTTCGCGCTCGTTGGCTGCGGCAAGGCCGTCCAGCACGCGAAGCGTCGCGGCGAGCGGCCGGCGAGCGGCCGCGTTGCCCGCAAGCACGAGCATCGCCACTCGCAGGCAATAAGCGCTCGCGAGCAACGGGTCGCGCCCAAGGGCCGCAGCCATGCGGGCCGCGGCATCGGCGCGCTGACCCACGAGGCTCGCGACCGCAAGGTCATAGAGCGCGAGGGCGTCGGCGTCGGCGGCCGTCACGGCCAGACCGCGGGCGTCGAGCGAGGTCATTGCTGGAACTCCCCTTCAGCGATGGGCGTTACTGTGCCCAAAGGGCGCCGCCAGGGGCATGCCCGGCCGGCCGCATTTCTTTGCCGGGCGTCCGGCTCAACGTCGCGCGGCAGCCCGGCGGTGGCCGCGGCGGTTCGACTCGGCGCGGGCCGACTTCGCCTTGGCGCCTGTCTTGCCCAGGCGCCTGAGCTTCGGATGGTGGGAGTGGGCCTCGGCCTTCTCGGTCAGCCCCGACAGCAGGCGATTCAGCTCCTCGATTTCGCTCGTCGCGAAGCCGTCCACGAGCTCCTTCTCGACGCGAATCGCGAGCTCGGCTCGCTTCAAGAGATAGACCGTGCTGACGGGCAAGTCGGCCATTCCGATTCCTTGGGGCGGTGTCTTCAGCGTCGCTGTGCGAGCGGCACGAACTTCCGGTTCTCGGGGCCGATATAGTTCGCGCTGGGCCGAATGATCTTGCCGTCCGCGCGTTGCTCTATCACGTGTGCCGCCCAGCCCGTCGTCCTCGCGATCACGAATAGCGGCGTGAACATCGCGGTGGGCACGCCCATGACGTGATACGCGACGGCGGAGAACCAATCGAGGTTCGCGAACATCTTCTTGAGCGCCGCCATCTCCGCTTCGATCGCATCGGCGATCGCGAAGCCGTTCATGGCGCCGGCCTCCGCCGACAAGCGCCGCGCGACCTCCTTGATGATCCGGTTGCGGGGGTCGGCCACCGTGTAAACGGGATGACCGAAACCGATCACGACTTCTTTGCGGCCGACTCGCTCACGAATATCGGCGACGGCTTCCAGCGGCGTTCGATAGCGCTGCTGGATCTCGAGCGCGACCTCGTTCGCGCCGCCGTGCTTGGGGCCGCGCAATGCGCCGATGCCGCCCGCGATGCACGAATAGAGATCCGTGCCCGTGCCGGCGATCACGCGTGCCGTGAACGTCGACGCGTTGAACTCGTGCTCGGCGTACAGCACCAGAGACGTGTGCATGGCCCGTACCCAACTCGGCGGCGGCGGCTTCAGGTGCAGGCGGTCCAAGAAGTGTGCGCCGACCGAGTCCGCGTCCGATTCGACATCGATCCTCACGCCAGTGCGCGAGTAGTGGTGCCAGTACAGCAGCATGCTGCCGAGGGATGCGATGAGCCGGTCCGCGATGTCGCGGGCGCGGCCCGGCGATGGGTCGCGCTCGGGCTCCACGCAACCCAGCGCGGAGACGCCGGTGCGCATGACATCCATGGGGTGCGACGTCGCCGGCAGGGCTTCGAGCACTCGTTGAACTTGTTCCGGTAACCCTCTGAGTGACTTGAGTTTAGCCCTGTATGCGGACAGCTGCGCCGCGGTCGGCAACTCTTCGTGCACGAGCAGGTGCGCGATCTCTTCGAACTCGCAGGCCTCGGCCACCTCGAGGATGTCGTAGCCGCGATAGTGAAGATCGTTGCCGGTGCGGCCGACCGTGCAGAGCGCCGTGTTGCCTGCGACGACGCCGGACAGCGCAACTGATTTCTTGCGCGGTGCTGTGGGTTGAACGCTATCGGTCATACAGAGGTGCCGGTGTTACGGTTTCGGTTGAACCGAACCGTAACACCGGCACCTCTTCAAACTCTAGTTCCCAAAAAAAGAAAGCCGCGACTGAATCGTCGCGGCTTTCGATGTTACGCGATCCCGATGCGACTATTCGGGTCTTTCGTCGGGCGCGCCGATGCCGGACGAGCCGACGAACAGCTTCGACCCATCCTCGAACGTGATGTCGCGGCCGTTGGCGCGGAACGAGCCGTCTTTCGCCTGGAAGCCCTGCACCTTGATCTTCGTGCCGGCCGGCAGAGAGTTACGGTTCCACCCGCGGCGCAGCAGCGCGTTCGGTGCGCCGCCTTCGACCATCCACTTCTGAACCTCGCCGGACGGCGTCGTGACGTCGATGTGAATCCACGAATGCGGATTGATCCAGTCCATCTTCGTGACGGTGCCCTCGAGCTGGACGGGGCGGTTCGCGTCGAACTCTGCGGCGAACGAATGGTGGGCCAGCGAAGGCGCAGCCGCTGCAGCGACCAGGGCGCCCAACGCAACACTCAAGAGTTTCATGCGCATTGCAGTCATCTCCGTGCTAACAAAACCTGACGTTGCGGACAACTTTACTCGGTTTTCTTTACGAGGTCTCCGTAGAGCAGCTCTTCGGAAAACTCGACACACTTGAACTCGAGCAGCTGCACGTTCGTATCGAGCCGCCGGTAGAGCGGCATCGAGATCTTCCACGGCCGCTCGAAGGTCTCCGGATCCTCGATCGTGGCCTCGTACTGCATGTGATTCTCGTCGACCAGCGTGTAGCGCTCCGTGACCTTCATCAGCGCGCTGTGATGATTGCCGGCCCGGTCGAACCAAGTCTGGTCGTTGTTGCCCGTCACCTCGATCACGAGCGTGTCACCTTCCCAACGCCCGTTCGACCAGCCCATCCAGCTGTCGACCGGCGGCTCTTGGTGATTCGACATGTGCACGATGCGATTCGCGCTCGCGAACTCGTAGACGAACAAGATGTCGCCGTCGCCTTGCACGATTCGGAACGGGAAGGGCATGTACGTGGCGCGCGGGATGCCGGGCATGTAGCACTTGGCCTCGGGGTCCGTCTTCGGCCAGCCCGCGCGGTTCTCGTCGCGCTTCGCCAGTGCCGCGGGCAGGTACGGAATCGTGCTGCCCTCGACGACGCTCTGTCCTGCGGGAACCGCAGCGATTGCGCCGAGTTGCCAGAACTCGCTCAAGCCCACGGCCGAGTGATCCTCGAGGTTCCAATACGCGGTGCCGATCGCCTGCCACACGCCGTTCAGATCCGGCTTGTCGGCGAGACGCGGGAGCACGGGGCCGGTTGGCGCCGGCGGAGCCGCGGGTTGGCACGCACCGAGAGCCCAGGCCGCCGACAGGACGGCCGCGATCTTCAGCGCGGCGCCGAGCCGCGGGAGTGTGGTCGGAATCGTCGTTTTCATTGGTTGGCACCGCCCTTCAAGAGTTGCTGATATGCGGAATCGAAGAATTTCAACGTTGCTGCGGCCGGCACGGAGCCGGCTTCGGTCGCGACCGTGTCGCCGAGAACCTGCGCTTTGCCGGTCGAAGCGTCGCGGTATGCGGGCCACGTCGGCAGGCCTGCGCCGTTCGGGTCGCCGGTCCGAGCGAAGTTCACCCAGTACGACGACATCGTATCCGCGAGTTGCCGATCCGTGTCGGTCCACGGCACAGGACCGTCGGCGAGGTTGTTGAACATGTACGGGATTTCGGCGACGTGCGTCGCGCCGCGCGAAGGCCGGTCGGGAGGCGACGGCGGCACGCGCGTAAAGTAATAGACGTAGGCGTTGTTGCCGCGGCGCGCTTGGAACGCCGCTCCCGTGCGCATGGCCCACGCCGCCTCGTCGCTGAACGATGCGAGATAAGATTGGTTCGCTTGCGCGTCGTCGGCCGCGGGGAACATCTTCAAGAACTCGTCCGCGAGCACACCGAATCGTTGTCGCGCCTGCGTCTTGAACGCGTCGGCCGTGAGGCCGGGTCGGGCGAAGAACGTGCCCTCGTCCTTGTTGGAGCCGATCAAGATATCGACGGGATTCTGGCTGCCCTTCGTGAACGTGAGCGACAAGTCCTCGGGGATCAAGTAACCGTCGACGACGAGCCCGCCGCCGCGGATTGCCGCGAACACTTCGGCCGCGGGCTTGGCGCGCGCGTCGGCGAGCGAGCCGAAGCCAGCGTCCGCGAACGCCTTTGCGCCGGCTTCTTCGGCGCGCGCGAGCGTGCCCGTGCGGGCCATGCCCATACCCATGAAGCCGCCGCTCTGAGCGATCGCGCGATGAAAGAGCCCGGCTGCCGCTGGCGATGCGACGAGCGCGTTCGTGAGATTCGCGCCCGCAGACTCTCCGAACACGGTGACGTTGCTCGGGTCGCCGCCGAACGCCGCGATGTTTCGCTGCACCCATTGCAGCGCCGCGATCGCATCGAGCATTCCGTAGTTGCCCGACGCTTTGTGCCGCGATTCCGCCGAGAGCTCGGGGTGAGCGAGGAAACCCAACGCGCCGAGCCGGTAGTTCAACGTGACGACCACGGCGCCCTTACGCGCGAGGCCGTCGCCGGCGTAGCGCGGCTCCGATCCGGCGCCGCCGAAGAAGCCGCCGCCGTACAGCCACACCATGACCGGCCGCAGGTCCGCGGCCGACTCGGCCGTGGTCCACACGTTTAGATACAGGCAGTCCTCGCTACTCGACGGTGTGTTCGCGTTCGCGCCGCCGGGCCCGCCTTGCGTGCAACGAGGCGCGTACTCGGTTGCGGGACGAGCTTGGGACCACTGAGCAACGGGTTGCGGAGGCCGCCAACGGTTCGCGCCGACCGGCGGTGCCGCGAACGGAATACCTTTGAAGACCCGGATGTCGGGCGACGCGCCCGTGGTGCCCACGATTCGGCCGGAGTCGATCTCGATCTCGGCAGGAATGTCGGCAACGGCCCCCGTGGCGGCGAGCAGCCCTAGCGCGGCGGCTACCCCAAAGAGACGTGGCATCGCGATTCCCCTCAAATCTCGGTGCCCGCGAGTCGGCGTGGCTCCCTCGCCACGCCGCACGTAGAATCGGGCTCGTTGTTGCAGCCGTTCTATGCGAACGCGCCGCGGATGTCAAAGCCGCGCCGCAGCTGCGCTCGAGGAGAAGACATGGATAACCGCGGCGCTGGTTCGTTGACGACACTCGCAGGGCTCGCGGTCGCGGTGCTGGCCGGGCTCGTCGCGGCGCAGGGCGGCACGGAGACGGACGCTTGGCAGGCACCGCGAACCTCGTGGGGCGATCCGGACCTCGCCGGGATCTATTCGAACGACGACGAGACCGGCACGCCGATGGAACGGCCGGATGAGTTCGAAGGGCTCACGCTCGACACGATCACGCCCGAGAAGATCGCCGAGATCGTCGCGGAACGCGACCGGCGTTTCAAAGCGCAGGTCGACAGCGAAGCTTGGCGCAATAGCATCTCGCCGCCGCCGCACCTGATCTTCGATACCTTCGATCGCCAGAACAAGAGGCCCTGGCTCATCACGGATCCGCCCGACGGCAAGATTCCGCCGCGCACGGCCGAAGCCGACGCGCGGCCGCGGACGGGCGGCATCAGCACGAACCAGAACTCGCGCGGGCCGTTCAACAGCTATCTCGACATGGGGCTTTACGATCGGTGCATCACGCGCGGCATTCCGAACTCGATGATGCCGGCCGGTTACGGCAGCCGCTACGAGATCGTGCAGGCGCCCGACACGATCGCGATCCGCTACGAGATGATCCACGAAGCCCGCGTGATCCCGCTCGATCGTCGCCCGCACATCAGCGACAGCGTGAAGCAATACTTGGGCGACGCGCGCGGCTGGTGGGAAGGCGACACGCTCGTGGTCGAGACCACGAACTTCCGCGCCGAGACGGCCCCGCAACGCTCCAGCGAGAACGTCACGATGACGGAGCGCTTCAAGCGCATCGCGCCCGGAATCGTCGAATGGACCGTGACCTTCGACGACTCGACCACGTGGGAACGCTCGTGGACTTACACGATGCCCCTGACGCAGGTCGACCACACGCAGAAGATCTACGAGTACGCGTGCCACGAAGGCAATCTCGCGATGCGCAACATCTTGAGCGGCGCGCGCGCCGCGGAAGCGGCCGCCCCATGAAGCCGATGCCGGCGCGGCTCGAAAGCGCGGCGGCCGAGCGCAACAAGCAGCCGATCGCCGAGGCGCTCGGGGGCGTGCTGCCGCCGAGTGGCCTCGTGTTCGAGATCGCAAGCGGCACGGGCCAGCATGCCGAGCATCTCGCGCGCGCGTACCCGGATCTCGAATGGCAGCCCAGCGAGCCTGACGACGAGAGTCGCGCCGCGCTCGCTGCGCGTGTGCAACGCACTGGACTGCCGAACCTGCGTGCGCCGATCGCGTTCGACGTGCATTCGAGCGCAACACCCATCGCCTCGGCCCAGGCCGTCGTCTGCATCAACATGATTCACATCGCGCCGTGGTCCGCGTGCGAAGCGCTGTTGCGGCACGCGAGCGTGTTGCTCGCGCCCGGTGCGCCGTTGTTCGTGTACGGACCGTTCATGCGCGACGGCTTGCACACGGCGCCGAGCAACGCGGCGTTCGATTCGAGTCTGCGCGCGCGTAACGCGTCGTGGGGTGTGCGCGATCTCACGGACGTGGACGGCCTCGCGCGTGGCTATGGATTCACGCTCGCGTTGACTATGACGATGCCCGCGAACAACTTTTCGATCGTCTGGCGCCGTAGACGCTAAGCATCGCGATGCTCGATCAAGAGCGGCACGACGAGCGACTCCTCGTCGGTAAGGTGCCGGCGAAGATGACGGCACAGATCGGAGCTCGCGGCGATGAAACGCTGCGCGGCGAGCTGCGGATGCTTTTGCTCCGCTTGGACCGCGGTGCGTAGCTCTGCCAACGTGGCCAGCGCCACGGTGACGTCGCGCGCGGTCTCGATGTGGTCGGCCTCGAGCCGATCGAAACCAACCGCGAGTCGCGGCTCGGTGCGGCGAAACGCCGGGAAGTAATTGAAATCCTCGATCTGGTGGTGTCCGTGCAGGCTCGCAATGAGGCCCCGCAAGCGCGGAGCCGCGACGACGGCGAGTTGCACCGCGGAGAGACGCGAGGCGACGTAGTCGTCGAGGGTTGCTTCGAGCCCCGCCGCGTCGCGCCGCAAGTGGTCGTGTACCTCGAGCCAGAAGGCGACGCTACTCGTGCCGTTCACCGGCCACGTGGATCGCGGATGGCGTACGAGCAAGAAGCAGAGCTCCGCCGGTGGCCAGGCGTCTCGCGTGCTCGGATCGTCGCTCAAGCCGCGCCGCTCGAGGCGAGCCGTTCCCACGCGATCAGCCCCCACACGACGAGCACGAGCGCGAGGCTCAAGAAAACCGCGGCCGAGCCCAAGTCTTTCGCTCGGCCCGAGAGATCATGGTGCTCGGAGCCGATGCGGTCCACGGCAGCTTCGATGCCCGAGTTCAGCAACTCGACGATCAGCACGAGCAGGCACGAGCCGACCAGCAGCGAGCGCTCGACCGCCGTGGTGCCGAGCCAGAACGCGGCCGGAATCAGCACGATGCAGAGCAGGCTCTCCTGGCGAAAGGCGGATTCGCCTCGCCACGCGGCGCGCAACCCGGCCAATGAGTAGAACGTCGCGTTCCAGATCCGCTTGAGGCCCGTATTACCCGGCTTACCCATTCGCTATCGCTCGCTGCGCAGTACGGGACGGTCGAACGGAAACTGCTCGTCGCGCACGCGCGGATCCACGAGAGCCGTGGCGATGAACTCGCGCAGGTCGCTCTCGTCGACCTGACTCATATTGAATGTGTAGAGGCCCGCACCCGGAATGCCGTCTCGTTCCGGCAAGGCGAGCGTGTTGATGTAGAAACGGATCGCGGCGCTCAAGCTCGTGAACTCACCCGTGTGCATGAATCTCGGTTTCAGCGCAGCGTTGCGGAGGCTCGGCACCTTCATCTCGCCGGCATCTTCCGGGTCGTGCGTGACGTTCTCGCGTCCGCGGTCGAAGTCGGCACGGCGCAATCCGATCTGGAAGAACTCGTTGTTCGTAAACAGCGGTGGCTTGTGGCAAGCATTGCAGTGGAAAGCTTGGAACGCGCGCCAGCCGTACAACACGCGCCCGCTCAATGCCGTCGTGTCGCCGGCATCGAAGCGGTCCCACAACGTTTGGTCCGCGACGAGCGTGCGTTGATAGGTCGCGATCGCGAACGCGATGCGCGTCGGCGTGATCGTCGCATCTCCGAACGCGGCCGCGAAGAGCTCGGGATACGTCGCATGTTTGGCAATGGCGGCGGCCGTGTCGGGTGGCCAGTCCGTTGCTAGCGCGAGCGGCTTCGAGCGCGCGACATCGGCCGCGAGCTCGGCGAATGTACGCTGCGTCTTGGCCATCTCGATCGGGTTCATCAGCGCCGTCAGCGTTTGATTCTCGAGCGCAGCGCCGCGAGCGATCGCAACGCTGCCACTCACGGGATCCTTGAGCTGCGAGCCGGCGCGTCCGTCCCAGAACAGCTCGTCGGCCCAGAGCGCCATGAAATTCGACGGCGACAATCGCGCGGTGACCTGCGGCTGCGCGCCGAACATGGGGTCCGTGCGGGGTTTGCCATCCGGCCCGAGCGAGACGATGCCGGGCGAGCCTTGCACGTCGTCGATCGTGCCTTTGTCGACGCCGGGGTAGCGTGCGGCGCGCGGATCGGCGCCGCCCACGGCCGGTCGGTGGCAGGTTCCGCATGCGACAGTGCCGTCGCTCGACAGCTGCTCGTCCCAGAACAGAATCTTGCCGAGCACGCGTTTCGGCTCCGTGATCGGGTTCTCGACCGGCACCGGCACGGGTGGTACGGCTGCCAGCAACGGCGAACCTGAGCCGATCGCCAAGGCGACAACAATGAAGCGGGACGCGAGCATGGGCGCCATTCTAGCGGCTTCGGCCGGTTGCGAGCCGGGGCCCAGGAATTCTTGGAGTCGACAGGCCGCCGTATCAGCGCTTAGAGTTTGGCCCGAGGTCGTTCGCGCATGAACCGAGCAGTACTGCGAGAGTGTCGACGTCCCACGCTCAAGACGTGGGTCGGTGGCGCGCTCGTCGCATTCTTGCTGCTCGCCGAGTCGCTCGCAGTCACGCACCCGCTCGACTTTGCCGCGCACGACAACGGCCAGCCCTGCGCCGTGTGCGTGAGTGTCACGCACCTCGGGCATGGCGCCGTATCCGCATCCGTTCAGCTCGCGCTCGAGACAGCGACGCCCGTGTTGGTCGCGAGCGTCGCCGTTGCTTTCGTCTCTATCGTTCCCGCTCGCCGCTACGCACGCGGTCCGCCATCGATTTCCCTCGCTCTCTGAGCCCGCGCCCTCGCCAGCTCGGCGAGATGCGCTCGTCGCCACTTGCTCATGCTTGGCTTCAGTGAAGGAAATCGGTCATGGATGTTTCACACAAGGCGCGCCGCGCGGCGGCGCTGCCGGTGTTTCTTGGTGTGCTCGTTTCTACTCTGGAACTCGGCTCGTATGCGCAGCCGCATGAGGCTGCCGACGAGGTGATCGTCACGGGCGTACCGCGCGACCGGGAGGTCGGCGAGCTCGCGCAGTCGGTCACCGTCGTGCGCGGCGACGAGCTCGATCGCACGCGTGGCGCCAGTCTCGGCGAGACGCTCGCGAGCCAGCTCGGTGTCAGCTCCACGCAATTCGGCGCAGGTGCGTCGCGGCCGATCATTCGCGGACTCACGGGTGCGCGTGTGCAGATGCTCGAGGACGGCCTCGATACCATGGATGCGGCAACGGTCAGCGATGACCACGCGGTCGTCGTCGATCCGCTCGTCGCCGATCAAGTCGAGATCTTCCGCGGCCCGACCACGTTGCTGTACGGGAGCGGGGCCGTCGGCGGCGTGGTCAACACGGTGACGACCCGGATTCCGACGCGCGCTGCGGACGGGCTCGACGGCTCGTTCGAGCTGCGGGGCGACTCGGTGGCCGACAGCCGCTCCGCGGGCGTGCGTCTCGACGGGGGCGGGCCCGAGTTCGGCTGGCATCTCGACGGCGTGCATCGCGACAGCAACGACTACGCGATCCCTGGCTTCGCGCATGTCGATGCGGGCCCCGACGACGCTTTCGGCGTGGTCGAGAACAGCGCCGCCGAAGCGAATGCGGGCGCGTTCGGCGCGTCGTGGCTGGGTGACAGCGGCTACGTCGGCGCCGGCGTGAGCTCGTTCGACACGCTGTATGGGATCCCGGGCCATGGAGAGGAGGCCGCCGTACGGATCGACATGGATCAGCGGCGCTTCGACCTGCGCGGCGGGTGGATGGATCTCAAGGGACCGATCGAGGCCTTGAACTTGGGTCTAGGCGCGATCGACTACCACCACGTCGAGCTCGAGGGCGACGAGGCTGGCACCGAGTTCAAGAACGACGCAGCCGAGCTCAGGCTCGAGTTGCTGCACACCCCGTTCGGTCGCTGGACGGGAGCGTTCGGCGCGCAGTACGGCGCTCGCGAGTTTGCGGCGATCGGGGAGGAGGCGTTCGTGCCCCCGGTCGATACCACGACGCTCGGTCTGTTCTTGGTCGAGCAACGCGATGTCGCGGAGTGGGAGCTGTCGCTGGGCGGACGCGTGGAATCGACCGAGCATCGGCCGTCGAATGCGTTGCCGAGCTACGACGAGACGGCCATGAGCGCATCGTTCGGCGGCGTCCGCGCGCTCGGCGACGCACATTCACTGGCCCTGAACATGGCGCTGTCGGAGCGGATCCCCGGGGCCGAAGAGCTGTACTCGGACGGGCCGCACTTGGCGACCGGCGCTATCCAAATCGGCGACGCGACACTGACGACGGAGGCGGCTCGGCACGTGGACATCGGCTTTCGCGGCGAGCGTGAGCGGCTCAACTTCGGCGTCACGGCCTTCCGAACGCGTTATGACGACTTCATCTACTTGGCCGACACGGGCGTCGTCGATCCCGCAGAGGTGCTGCCGATCTTCGTATACCGGCAGGCCGACGCCGACTTCTCGGGCCTCGAAGCGGAGCTGCTCGCGAAACTCTTCACAGCGGCCGAGGCCGGCGTGGACCTGAGGCTATTCGCGGACTACGTACGCGGCGAGCTCACGAGCGGCGAATCGCTGCCGCGCCTGCCGCCGCTGCGGTACGGCACCCGCGTCGAGTATCACGGCTCGCGATTCCTGCTGGGTCTGGAGGCCGCGCGCTACACAGACCAGGACGACGTAGCTCCGTATGAGGAGCCGACGCCGGGGTACACGCTGACCAACGCGGATTTTCGCTGGCGCTTCGGGGTCGGCTCCGCGGCCGAGGTCGAGCTGTTCATGACCGCGAGCAACCTGGGCGACGAGGAAGCCCGTAAGCACACGTCTTTCGTCAAGGACATAGCGCCTTTGCCGGGGCGCAACTACGCGGTCGGTGTGCGGAGCCGCTTCTAGCGTCGCCGCGCGGTCCTGTAGACTATCGGCCCCCAGCGGCCCACCGCCTCAAGTCGAAACCACGTTTTCGAGGAATGCGAATGTCCGATATGCACGCGCTGCGCGCGACCGATCCCGAGATCTTCAACCTGATCGCCCTGGAGACGAAGCGTCAGGCCGAGTACATCCGCTTGATCCCCTCCGAGAACTACGCGTCGAGCGCGGTCATGGAAGCGACGGGCTCGATCCTCAACAACAAGTATTCGGAAGGGTATCCCGGCAAGCGCTACTACGAGGGCCAGGATTACGTCGACAAGGTCGAGACGCTTGCAATCGAACGCGCGAAGAGCCTGTTCGGCATGCAGCATGCGAACGTGCAGCCGTACTCCGGTTCGCCCGCGAATCAGGCCGTGTATCTCGCGCTCGCGAAACCCGGCGAGCCCGTCATGGGGCTAGGGCTGCCGTTCGGCGGCCACCTCACGCACGGCTGGGGCGTGAATTTCTCCGGTATCCACTACAAGTCGGCGCAGTACGAGGTGAGCCCGGACACGCATCGCGTCGATCTGAACAAGGTCGAGGCGCTCGCGAAGGTGACCAAGCCCAAGCTGATCTTTTGCGGCGGCACGGCGTACCCGCGCACGTGGGACTACGCGGGCTTTGCAGAGATCGCAGCAAAGGTGGGTGCGGTGCTCGTCGCCGACATCGCGCACGTTGCGGGTTTGATCGCCGCAGGCGCGCATCCGCATCCTTATCCGCACGCGAAGATCATCACGACCACGACTCACAAGACGTTGCGCGGGCCGCGCGGCGGCATGATTCTCTGCGATACCGCCTACGCCAAGGACGTCGATCGCGCAGTATTTCCGGGGCTCCAGGGCGGACCGCACGATCACACGACCGCCGCGATCGCGGTTGCGCTGAAGGAAGCGGCGACGCCGGAATTTCGTGCCTACGGACACCAGGTCGTGAAGAACGCGAAGGCGCTCGCCGCGGCGTTGCAGACGCGCGGCTTCCGCCTGATCTCGGGCGGCACCGACAACCACTTGATACTGATCGACGTGACGCCGCGCGGCATCACGGGTAAGCCGGCGGCGCGTGCGCTGCACGAGGCCGGCATCGAGTGCAACTACAACACGATCCCGTTCGATCCGCGCAAGCCGTTCGATCCGAGCGGTGTCCGAATCGGCACGCCGTCGATCACCTCGCGCGGCATGCTCGAGAAGGACATGGACCCGATTGCAGCGTGGATCGATCGCGTGCTGCAGGTCGCCGACGACGCGGCGAAGCTGCACAAGATCCGCGCCGAGATCGCCGAGTTTTGCAAGGCTTTTCCGGCGCCCGGCATTCGCGTCGCCTAGTTTAGCTGCTTCGGCGGGAGCGCTCGTCGCGCGAGGCTTCGGCGCGACCGAAGTCCTCGCCGGGCTGTGCGCCCACGGTCGTGCTGCAGGTGCAGCCGCCGTGGTCACAGCCCTGTCCCGCAGCGCAGCCGTCGCTGCAATACACTTTTCCACCTTGCAGCACGGCATGCGGCTCGCGAACCTTGCAAGCGCACCCGTCGTGCGCGCACGTGCCTTGATTCGCCATGGCTATACGATCGGTCTGCGGCCGCGCAGGAAGAACACCAACGCGAGCACGAGGCCGACTACGAACAAGATCCAAGCGATGTTCGCGGCGGTACCGGCGATTCCGGAGAATCCGAGCACGCCCGCAATCAGCGCGACCACAAGAAACACCAGCGCGTAATACATCATGGGTCGAGACTCCTGTTTCGCAAACTCTCGCTGGCGCCGGTGCAAGCTCTGTGCCACGCGCGAGCACGCGCCGGCGCGCACGAACAGGTGCTTGGGATGCGGAGTCCGCGGGACGCCGATTGTAAGTCTGGGTGTGAGAGGTGCGAGGGGAACGTTCGCCGCTGCAAGTCTTGCAACGACGGGGGCACCGGCGTTGGCTAGAGCTGCGTGCGCCAGTTCAAATGAATAGAGGGCTCGACGTTGTCTATCTCGAAGCCGGCCCGTCGCTGCAACTTCATGTTGAAACCCACGCGCGTGAGCGAGCCCAACGTCCATGACTGGTCGTACGCGAACATGCTCGCGCGCTCGGCGCGGGCACCGGCTGTTCTCTCGACTCTGAAGGTCAACGTGTGGTCCGCCGCCACGAAGTCCGGCATTAGGCCGCCAATGCGTGTTTCGACGCCCACTCGGCGGCTGTCCCTCGACATCGTCGGTAGGGAGTCCGCGGCATTCTGAGCCGCCTCGAAAGTCGCTTCGCCGGCGATCGTGAGCGGTGCCGTCGCGC
>Ga0315910_10001985_pt1 | contig 18379 bp, 15 predicted proteins | sample EdamamesoilMG_FD_204470 | JGI IMG/M metagenome (GOLD analysis project Ga0315910, IMG submission 204470) | Garden soil microbial communities collected in Santa Monica, California, United States - Edamame soil | ecosystem: Environmental > Terrestrial > Soil > Garden | place: USA: California...
GCGCCACGTACCCGGCCAGCAGTTTGTTGGCGTGCGACGGTCCCGAGATGATCACCGCCCAGAAGATGCTCATCCACCCGCTCGGCGTGTTGAACTTCACGACGCTGGCGTGCGCCTGGTCGAGCCCCGCCTCGAGCCGGGTGAGCCGCGCGGCGATCGCGGCGTGCTTGGTCCCCGCCCACCGGATGAGGCGGTGGATCAGGTCGCGCACCAGGTGTGGGAAGACCATCAGCACCACCATCAGGATGCCGATGGTGGCGAAGATCCCGAGGGAGCCGAGGAAGAGATCGTAGAGGGTGAGCCCGAGGACGTCCCCCTTGGTGCCGAGCGATTCGCCGGCCCCGAAGTAGATGGCGAGGGGGCCGGCGACGGCGAAGAAGACCACGGTGGCGACGAAGGTCATCAACGTCGCCGTCGCGGCGACCGGGACCGGGATCCCCCAGCGCCGCTGGGTGTAGATCATCATCGGCGCCGCCCCCGACTGGAACGGGGTGAGATAACTCCCCCAGGCGCTCATCCCGCCGGCGAGGATCATCCCGCGGAGCGGAGGATTCGGGTGCACCTGGCGCGCCACGACCCAGAGCCTGAGCCCCCCGGCGAACCAGTCGAGCGAGGCCACGCCGAGCCCCACCAGCACCCACCCCCATTGGACCTGGATGAGGGAGGAGAAGAAATGGGGGAGGTCATTGCCGTACAGCAGCACCCCCGCATACCCCACGACCGAGGTGATGACGAAGAGCTCGAATCCGCGGCGGAGGAGGCGGGGGGTGATGGTGGCGGCCATGGGGGGAAAGATAAGGTGCTGGGTGCGAGTGCTGGGTGCGTGCGGGGTGCGAGTTCTAGGTGCGGGTGCCGGGTGCGTGCGGGGTGCGAGTTCTAGGTGCGGGTGCCGGGTGCGTGCGGGGTGCGAGTGCTAGGTGCGGGTGCCGGGTGCGTGCTGAGTGCTGGGTGCTGGGTGCGTGCCTGGTGCGTGGTACGGGGTGCCACTCCGTAAGGTGCACCGAGCACCTAGAACTTCGCACGCACCCATCACACAGCACTCGCACGCAGCACTCTCTCAGCACTCGCACTCAGCACTCGCACCCAGCACCCGATTAGCTTTCGACCGTGTCTACGCCCATCATCCGCATCGTCAACGCCCGTCAACACAACTTGAAGGGGGTCACGGTCGACCTCCCGCGTCGGGCGTTGATCGCGGTCACCGGTCCCTCGGGGTCGGGGAAGAGCTCGCTGGCGTTCGATACCCTCTATGCGGAGGGACAGCGGCGCTACATCGAGTCGCTGTCGACCTACGCGAAGCAGTTCCTGGAGCGGATGCCGAAGCCCCTGGTCGACCGGCTGGAGGGGGTGGCCCCTTCGGTCGCGATCGAACAGCGGAACCCCACCGTCTCCAGCCGCTCGACCGTGGGGACGGCCACCGAGGTCTACGACCACCTGCGGCTCCTCTGGGCCCGGGTGGGGGAGCAGTTCTGCCTGGTCTGCGGGGGGCGGGTCCGGCGCGACGCCCCGGGCCCCGCCGCGGACCAGGTGCTCGCGCACGCCAAGGGGCGGCTGCAGGTCGCCTTCCCCCTTCCTCCTTCGATGCGGGGGGACCACGCCCTCGTGGTGGAGAACCTCCGCGCCCTCGGGTTCGTGCGGGTGCAGGTGGACGGCGCCCCGCACCACCTCGACGAGCTCCCCGCCGGGACCGACCTGCACTCGGCCGCCGAGGTCCTCGTCATCGTCGACCGGCTCACCGCCGAGCCGTCGATGCAGGGACGGCTGGTGGATGCGATCGCGACGGCGTTCGGTGAGGGGGAAGGGATCGCGGTGGTGCTCGCTGAGTCGTGGGTCGAGGGTCATGGGTCGAGCGCACCTCGCACGTCGAAACCCACGACCCACGACCCGCGACCCGCGACCTTCCGGTTCACCGAGTTCCCCGCCTGCAGCACCTGCGACACGCCGGCGCCGACGATCTCCCCCGCCCTCTTCTCGTTCAACAACCCGCGGGGCGCCTGTCCCGGATGCAACGGGTTCGGCGCGGTGTTGGAGTATGACGAATCCCTCGTGGTCCCCGATCCCCGGCGCACCCTCGCCGAGGGGGCGATCGATCCGTGGACCAAGCCGAGGTACGAGACCCGCCGGAAGCTCCTGTACGACACCGCGAAGAAACTCGGCGCGTCGACCGACGTGCCGTGGAGCAACCTCAAGAAGACGGTCCAGCGGGAGCTGCTCTACGGCAAGGTGGGGCGCTTCGTCGGGATCTTCCCCTTCCTCAAGGGACTCGAGGAGAAGCGGTACAAGCAGTACATCCGCGTCTTCCTCCGGCAGTACCAGCTCGCCAAGCTCTGCCCCGCCTGCGAAGGGAAGCGGCTCAAGCCCGAGGCGCTCGCGGTGCGGATCGCCGGACGGAGCATCGGCGAGGTCGCGGCACTCCCCCTGGACCAGCTGGGGCAATGGCTGCATGGCGTCACCTGGACGCCGTTCCAGCAGCAGGTGGCCGACCTGGTCATCACCCAGCTCGACCAACGGATCTCCTTCCTGCTCGACGTGGGGCTCGGCTACCTCACCCTCGACCGGCAGACCCGCACCCTCTCCGGCGGCGAGGCCCAGCGGATCTCCCTCTCCAACGCCCTCGGTGCGTCGTTGGTCGACGCGCTGTACGTACTCGATGAACCGTCGATCGGCCTGCACCCTCGCGACATCGACCGGCTGCTCGGGCTCCTGGTCCGGCTCCGCGACGGCGGGAACACCGTCGTGGTGGTGGAGCACGACCTCGCGGCGGTGAAGCACGCCGACTTCATGCTCGAGATCGGACCCGGGGCCGGGGAACACGGCGGGCAGGTGGTCTACGCCGGGCCTCCCGACCAGGCCGGCGATTCCCTCACGGGACAGTACCTCTCGGGACGGAAGCGGATCGGGGTGCCGAGCGTGCGGCGGCATCCGGGGCCGAGCTGGCTCAGGATCCGCGGGGCGCGGCTGCACAACCTGCAGGGAGCCGACGCCGACATCCCGCTCGGAGCGCTCACCGTCGTCACCGGGGTCTCCGGCTCGGGGAAGAGCACGCTGGTGCACGACGTGCTCTACCGCCGGCTCACCGAGCGGATCAAGGGGGAGCACGGCGCCAAGGCGCACCTGGGCGAGGCCGTCGGCGACGTGACCGCGCTCGAGGGGGCCCAACTGGTGGAGGATGTCCTCCTGATCGACCAGGAGCCGATCGGCCGGAGCCCCCGGTCCAACCCCATCACGTACGTGAAGGCGTTCGACGAGATCCGGGAGCTCTACGCGTCACAGCCCACGGCGATCCAGCGCGGCTATACCGCGAGCACCTTCTCCTTCAATCTCGAGGGGGGGCGGTGCGAGGCGTGCGAAGGGGCTGGCGCCGTGCAGGTGGAGATGGTCTTCCTCGCCGACGTCTTCGTCCCTTGCGAGAGCTGCGGCGGAAGCCGCTTCAAGCGCGAAGTGCTCGACGTGAAGATCAAGGGGCAGTCGATCGCCGACGTGCTGCAGTACACCGTCACCGAGGCGGTGCAGCGCTTCAAGCACCAGTCCAAGCTCGGTGCGGCGCTCGCCCAGCTGCAGGGGGTGGGGCTCGGCTACCTCAGGCTCGGCCAGCCGGCGACGACCCTCTCCGGCGGCGAGGCGCAGCGGCTCAAGATCGCGCGCGAGCTGATCCAGGCGGGGAAACGGAAGGGGCGGAAGGTCTACATCCTCGACGAGCCGACGACGGGGCTGCACCTGGATGACGTACGGGTGCTGATCCAGGTCCTCGACCGGCTGGTGGACGCGGGGAACACCGTGATCCTCATCGAGCACCACCTCGACGTGATCAAGCGGGCGGACTGGATCATCGACATGGGGCCGGAGGCGGGGAACGGCGGGGGGAGGGTGGTCGCGCAGGGGCCGCCGGAGGAGATCGTGAAGGTCAAGGCGTCACATACGGGGCGGTATCTCAAGGAGCTTCTCGCCGAGGCGCACTCGGGAGGATCGGTCCGCACGTGGGACCACGGAGCGCTCGGAGGATCTCGGAGGAGCACGGAGAATCGAAAGGGGGGGCACAGGGCGAGATCCCGCCCAGTGACCCCCGACGCACTTCTCCGTGCCTCTCCGTGCAGCTCCGGGTGCTCCGTGGTCCCACGATCAGACCGACCGCTGTACCAGCTCCCACGTTGCGCGGACATGTCGTTCCTGCACCTGCAACGACCCGATGCTCCAGCGGATCGCGTACTTCCCCTTGAGGGTGGTATGCGTGAGCAGCGCCTTCCCTGACGCATTCACCCGCGCGAGGAGTTCGCGGTTGAGCTCATCCACCTTCGGATCGTCGGCCGCCATCCTTGCCGGGCGATAGCGGAAGCAGACCAATCCGAACGGACTCGGCGCCAGCACCTCGAAGTCGGGGTGCTCCTCCACCAGCTCCCGCACGACCCCCGCCAGCCGGATGTGTTCCCGCAGGACCTTCCGCAGTCCCTCCACTCCGAAGTCGCGGATCACGAACCAGAGCTTGAGCGCGCGGAACCGACGGCCAAGGGGGATCCCCCAGTCGCGGAAATTGGCCACCTGGTCATCGGCCGACCACTTGAGGTACTCGGGGTTCGCTCCGCAGGTGGCGATCAGGTGCCCGGGGTCCTTCACGAAGTACGCCGAGCAGTCGAACTGGGCGAAGAGCCACTTGTGGGGGTTGAAGACGATCGAGTCGGCCTCCTCCCACCCGCGGAAGTGTGGCCGGAGCTCCGGAAGGATCGCCGTGCTCCCGGCGTAGGCGGCGTCGACGTGGAGCCAGGCGCCGTGCTCCCGGCAGAGCTTCGCGATGGCCGCGACGTCGTCCACCCCGGTGGAGCTGGTGGTCCCGACGGTGGCGACGACGGCGCAGGGGATCATCCCTTCGTTCCGGTCGGAGCGCATCGCCTCTGCGAGCTCGTCGACCCGCAAGGAGAAGCGTTCGTCGGTCGGGAGCTTCCGGAGCCGACCCTCCCCCAGCCCGGCGAGGCGGACCGCCTTGTCGATGGAGCTGTGTGCCTCGCGCGAGCCGTAGACGACGAGCTTGTCGGCCCCGGGGGCCGCGGCCCCCTCCTTGGCGAAGCGGAAGTTCGTGGCGCGCTCCCGCGCTTCCAGCATCGCGACGAGGGTGGCACTCGAGGCGGTGTCCTGCAGCACACCGGTGAAGGTGTCCGGGAGCCCCACCATCTGCCGCAACCACTCCATCATCGCCTGCTCGGTCTCGGTGGCCGCGGGCGAGGTGTTCCAGCTCATGCACTGCGCCCCCATCGCCGCCGTGAGCATCTCGGCCAGGATCGAGGCGGGGCTGTGATCGCCGGGGAAGTAGGCGTAGAAGTTCGGGTGGTCCCAGTGCGTCATCCCCGGGAGCACCACCCGCTCGAAATCGGCCATCACCCGGTCGAACGGCTCGGCCTCGGCGGGTGGTGTGGCCGGAAGGGCGCCTCGGACGTCACCCGGGCGCGTCTCCGGAGACACCCGCCGCTGTTCGAGGGTCTCGAGGTAGTCCGCCATCCAGTCGGCGAGGCGATGCGCGTTGGCGCGGAACTCCTTCAGGTCCATCATAGGAGGATCGACGAAGTGGGGTCTGGACGTGGGACCACGGAGAACTCGGAGTTGCTCGGAGAGGCACGGAGGAGAACTCGTCGCGGTCACGACGGCCCGCCTCCTCACACCACCAAAGTAGTTCCTCCGTGCCGCTCCGCGATCCTCCGTGCACTCCGTGGTCCCACGTTCGGACCGAAGCCCGGGATATATTCGACCATGCCGCTCCACTACACCCTCCTCCCCACCACTCTCGGCCCCCTCGGACTCGGCTGGAGTGACGCCGGGATCCAGCGCATCTATCTCCCGGAAGCGACCCCCGACATCACCGCTTCGAGGCTCGAGGCGAAGGGGTACCGGAAGCGCCGCGCGATCGCGAAAGAGCTCGACCACTCCGCCAAGCGGATCGCCCAGCACCTCCGCGGGCGGCTGGTGGACCTCGAGGAGGTGGTGCTGGACATCGCCTGGCTCCCGGAGGTCCGCCAGCGGATCTACTCAGCGCTCCGAAAGGTGCCGAGCGGGACGACGCTGACCTACGCGGAGCTGGCCGAGCGGGCCGGGATGCCGGGGACGCAGCAGAGCGTGGGGACCGCGATGGGGGAGAATCCCTGCCCCATCGTGATCCCCTGCCATCGGGTGCTGCCGGCGGGTGGGAGGCTCGGCCAGTACACCGGTCCCGGAGGGGCCGAGACCAAGGCGCGGATCCTCCGGATCGAGGGGATGAACATCTGGGCCCCGCGCACCGCGCCCAAGCGGTCCGCCGACGGTCTCGAGTACGACTGGGGCGCCGCGGTGAAGCACCTCGCCAAGGCCGACCCGATCCTCGTCAAGCACTTGCGGAAGCTCGGCGACCAGAAGATCGAGAGCCGCACGATGGAGGATCCGTTCCTCTACCTGGCGCGGTCGATCACCTTCCAGCAGTTGGCCGGCGCGGCGGCGCGGACCATCTGGGGCCGCGTCCTCGACCGCTTCGCCGCGAAGGGCGGACTCCCCACCCCCGAGGCGATGCTGCAGATGCCGGAGGCCGAGCTCCGGTCGGCGGGGCTCTCGGCGGCAAAGACGGCGGCGATGAAGGACCTCGCGAAGAAGGCGCTGGAGGGGGTCATCCCGCACAGCAAGGACCTCGCGAAGATGAGCGACGAGGAGATCATCGCCCGGCTCTCCGCGGTGCGCGGCGTCGGCAAGTGGACCGTCGAGATGTCGCTGATGTTCCGCCTCGGCCGCCCCGACGTCCTCCCTGTCGACGACCTCGGCGTCCGCAACGGGTTCGACAAGGTCCACGGGCGCCGCAAGAAGGTGACGCCGAAGGAGCTCGAGGCGTATGCGGAGCGGTGGCGGCCGTACCGGAGCGTGGGGAGCTGGTTGATGTGGAGGGTGCTCGAAGAAGCTACGTGAGCGGTCAACGGTAAGCGGTGAGCGGGATGGAGTTCAGGGAAAGGAACGGGACCTTCCTGAGCGTCGCGAAGGATCTGACCATCGTCGGCTAGGTCCTTCACTTCGTTCAGGACGGCACCCTTACACCGCCCCGCTTACTGCTCACCGCTCACCGCTTACCTTTCCCGGATGCGCCCCCGCCTCCTCTTCCTCGGCAAGTACCTGCTCTTCTGGCTCGCCTTCTTCGTCACGGGGAAGGCGGTCTTTCTGGCGTGGTACTGGGCCCAGACCAGGGGGCTCGGGGTCGGGACGATCCTCGGCGCATTCCTCCACGGCCTCCGGATGGATGCCGCGGCGACGGCGTACATCTCGGCGCTGGTCTTCCTCCTCGTCGCGCTGAGCGCCGTGGTGCCGTGGCGCTTCGTGCGGCCGGCGATCCTCACCTGGAGCGTCGTTCTCCTCTTCGTCGTGGTGGGCCTCACCCTCGGCGACCTCAAGCTGTACGAGGAGTGGGGATTCCGGATCGACGCGACCTGGGTGCGATATATGGAGACGCCCGCGGGGGTCGCAGCGACGATCGCCGACACCCCGCTCCTCCCGCTCTTCATCGTCTGGCTTCTCCTCTTCCCCCCGGCGACCTGGCTCCTCTTCCGGCGGGTGGTCCCCGTCACGCTGGAGCCGCCGGCCAGCTGGACAGTGCGGCTCCCGGCCTTCCTCGTCCCCATCCTCGGTGCCGGCCTCCTCATCATCCCGGCGCGCGGCGGGCTGCAGCTCACCTCGCTCAACTACAGCTCGGTGTACTTCTCGAGCTCCGACTTCGCCAACCAGGCGACGCTCAACGTCCTCTGGAACTTCCTCAACTCGCTCTATCGCGGCGGGGCGATCCAGACCAACCCGTACGAGGTGATGCCGGCGGCGGAAGCGGTGGCGATCCGTGATTCCCTCCTCCGCCGCGGCGGACCGGCCCCGGCCGAGACGCTGCTCCGGATGCCCCGCCCCAACGTGATCATCATCATCTGGGAGGGATTCACGGCGAAGGCGGTCACGGCACTCGGTGGGCGGCCGGGGATCACCCCCCACTTCGACACCCTGGTGCCGCAGGGGGTCTTCTTCGACCGCTTCTACGCTTCCGGCAACCGCACCGACAAGGGGGTCGCGGCGATCCTCGCCGGGTATCCCGCCCTCCCCAACACGGCGGTGCTCAAGGAGCCGAGGAAATACGCGGGACTCCCGGGGCTCGGACGGAGCTTCGCCAACGCGGGATACGTCACCGAGTTCCTGAAGGGAGGGGAGCTCGAGTTCGCCAATATCCGCGCCTTTGTCCTCAAGAACGGCTTCACCCGCCTGGTGGAGCGGAAGGACTTCCCGCGGGAGACCTGGAACTCCAAGTGGGGGGCGCACGACCACGTCCTGCTGCAGCGGGTGCTGGCCGAGGCGGACACGACGACGCGTCCCTTCTTCTTCACGGCCCTGACCCTGTCGAGCCACGAGCCGTACGACATCCCCGGGGCCTACTTCTTCGGCAACGAGACGAAGGAGAAGCGCTACCTCAGCGCCCTCCACTACACCGATTCCGCCGTGGCCGGGTTCATCCGCGAGGCGCGCCAGAAGCCGTGGTGGGATTCGACGCTGATCATCATCGTCCCCGACCACGGGCACCGCCTCCCCGCCATCGACCTCACCAGCGACCAGTACCGCGAGGAGACCCACTACATCCCGATGCTCTGGATGGGGGGCGCGCTCCGCCGCACGGGGATCCGCGTCCCCCGGCTCGGCGACCACAACGACCTGGCGCCGACGCTCCTGGCCCAGCTCGGGCTCCCGCACGACGACTTCCTCTGGGGACAGGATCTCTTCGCGGCGGGGCGGACGCCGTTCGCGTACTACACCTTCAATGACGGCTTCGGCTACCTCACCGAGCGCGGCGGGCTGATGTGGGACAACGTGGGGAAGCGGGTGCTCCGCACGTTCGGGACCACCGACTCGCTCGACCTGCACGCGGGGAAGGCCCTGCAGCAGTTGTTCGTGGGTGATTACGTCGGACGGTAGGGGCGGTAGGGGCGGACAGCGCGGACGAAGTGCACTGGGCGGATCGGCTCCCCCTCTCCCGTAAGGGAGAGGGGGCTGGGGGGTGAGGTGGTAAAGACGAAGGACCTTCTCAGCTTCGAGAAGGTCCTTCGCGTTGCTACCGTCTGCGTCCCCCGCCTCCGCGCATCCCGCCGCCACCCCGTGCGCCGCCGCGGCTTGGCGAGCGGTACTCGGCACGGCCGCGGGCGGTCCGTTCACGCGACACGTCCCTCGGCGGCGACTGCCGGGTCCCTGCGCTGGCCCCCTGGCGGCCGCCGGCCCCACCCATCTGGGACCATCCGCCGCCGCTCCGGGAGTTGTCGCGCCAGACGCTCCCGTTGCTGCTCCCGTAGACGTTGTCGCGGGGCGCCGCGGTGCGGGGCTGGGAGCCACGGCCCATGGTCGTCATCCCGTTCGGGCTCCGCATCTGCCCGACGGAGGGACGCGAGGTGCCGCGCGCCTGGTTGGTCCGCGCGGTGCTCGGCTGGAACTTCCCGCTCCCGCGGTTGTAGTTCCCGACGTTGCTGCTCGTGGTCGGGCGCCGGGTGTTCCAGACGTTCCCACCCGCCGCACCCCGCGGACGCTGCGAGGCCACGGCCCCGGTCGCCGGACGGGTCCCTGCCGACGGGCGGCCACGCACCGCGTTCCCGCCCCAGTTGTTGTAGGCGTTCCCCGCGCCGCCACGATAGCCGTTGTTGACGTTGATCGGACGCCCGCCGTGGTAGCCCCCGTGGTAGCCGCCGTAGTAGTACGGGGGCCGCCCCCAGGCGCCGCCATAGCTCACGTGCCACCCGCCGCCCCCGACGATCACGAAGCGCACCCCCATCCCGTACATCGGCGGGGCGCCGAACCACATCCCGCCGACGTACGGGGGATAGGTGTAGCCGGTGCCGTACACGACCACGTTATTGGTCGTCGTGACCGCCCCGGTGTAGCCGCCGGTGTACCCGGTGGTCACGGTGGAGTCGGTGTGCGAGTACACCTTCACGAAGGTGATGTAGTAGAGCGACGAGCTCGCCGGGATGGTGTAGATCTCGGGCGCGACCTTGTCCGCGACGGTGTACGGCCCCTTCACCGTGTTGGCCACGAACCAGACCCCGGCATCGACCGTGAAGAAGGTCGTCGGCGTCACCTGCACCACCGCGCCGGGAGTGTTCACGACGTACTGCATCGTGGTCCCCTCGATCGGCTTGAGCTGCGGCTCACCGTCGAAGAACGGGGTCGTGGTCGCGACGGCCCGGACCACCGTGGCCATCTGCGGGGTGTTGTTCGCCACCACCGCCTCGGTCGCCTGCGGCGAGCCGGGGATGGAGGCCAGCACCGTCGCCTTTTCGTGGGTGGCGGGGATCGCCGTGAAGTCCCCCGGGAGGGAATCGTACGGCTCGAACCGCCACGGCCCTTCCAGGCTCGGCGAGCGGAACCAGCGCCCGGAAACGAGCGCGATCCAGTCGCTCGAGGCCACGTCGACGAAGAGATCGGCCGCGGTGTTGCTCACCCAGAGGAGGTTGGTCCCCGCGATCGGCTCGAGCACCGGGTCGCCCCAGGTCTCGATCAGCTCCGCCGGCCGGGTGGAGACGACGACCTTGATGTCCTTCCCCGCGTCGACCGCGTCGGCGAGCGAGGCGGCCGGCTCGTCCATCAGGTCGGTCCCCTGCTCCGCCGCCGTGGTCATGATGGTGGTGAAGACCTCGGGGACCTCCTCCTCGGTGCGGAGCCACTCGGCGCCGAGCCCCTCGGCGATCATCCATCCCTTGGCGAAGCGGAGGTAGAGGTTCTCCTCGTCGGACTTCTCGCGGAGGATCAGCACCGGGGTGTTGATGAGGCGCTGATACGTGGTCCCCTCGAGGTCGCGCCACGCCGGCTCGCCATCCACCAGCACCAGCAGGGTCGGCACCGAGGCGACCATCATCTCCGGGACGAGGTTCCGCACCGCGGTCCCGGTCGGGGCGCTGTCGACCCTGGCCCCCTCGCCGGCCTCGGCGCGGGTGATCGCAAGGCTCTGCTCCAGCGCCGCGAGCTGGACGGTCTTGTCCACCGCGCCGACCCGCGCCCGGAGCGAGTCCCCCCACTCCTTGCCGCTGTCGGGGAGGCTGGCGAAGTAGAGCCGGTCGACGTGCAGGCCGCGGAGCTCGACGGTCCCGTGTTCGCGATCCACCACCGTCTGCGCCCGGAGCCAGACCACGCCGTAGCGCTCCCGGCTGTCGGTGGGGGGCTTGATCATGATCGCGGCGCGCGCCACGATCGTGTCCGCGGTCCAGGATTCCACCTGCGGCTGGTGCAGGCGGAGCTTCCAGGCGTTGATCGTATAGTCGCGGGGCCACGGCTTCGGGGCCTCCTGCGCGACCAGCGGCGCACCCCCGAGGAGGAGCGCACCGAGAAGAAGATGCCGCATCGTGTTCACTGGCCCAGGGTGGCGGGGACCGGAAGGTCGCCCAGGACGTCGAGACGGACCGCGATCGTGAGGAGCAGGGAGGACAACGGACCGCGGTGCATCAGGACTCCGGGGGCGAGGGGGGCACTGCGCTTCCTTGAGGTTACACCCGCGGCAGGCAATTGGCACCTCCGCGGGTGCGCCTCACGGGGATCACGGTGCGGTGGTCGAGATCACCGGCAGGTCATCGAGGACGCCGAGCCGGACCGCGGTGGTGAGGTAGTCGTCCAGCAGATAGAACCGGAGCGACGCGCGGGCCGAGATCTTCTTCTTCACGTCCTCGGCGTACTTGTGGCGGATCGCGACGAGCTCCCGCTCGGCGTCGGCGGTCCCGACGACCAGGTCCCACGACTGCGGCTCGCCGACATTCGGGTACGCCTGCGCGTACTGCTGCACCATGCGGACCATCCGCTCGGAGACCACCCGGCGCTCCGTCTCGAACTTCTCGAAGATCGGCCAGAAGGCGGTGTCCTGCATCGGGGTGAGCTGCATCCCGACCATAAAGGCGCGCCGGCGCTCGGCGCTGAGCGCCGTGGTCAGCCGGGCCACGTCGACCGTCGGGGCCGCCGGGGAGGCGACCTGCTGGACCGGGGCCTGCTGGGCCGAGAGGGCGCCCGGGAGGAGAAGGAGGGAGAGTAGCAGACTGCGACGCATCGAGAGCTCCGGTAGAGGGGGGTGAGATACCCATCGACGATACACCGGGCGGGGCGATTCGGCACCTGTGACAGGGGGCGCGCTATCTTCTCGGTCCGATGCCCGAGCTCCCCGACATCGAGGCGTACCGCGAAGGGTTGGCCGTGCAGTGCGTCGGCCGTCCCCTCGAGCAGCTGCGCCTGATGACCCCGTTCCTCCTCCGCACCGTGGAGCCGCCGATCAAGGAATTCGACGGATCGCTGCTCCGGGACGTTTCACGGCTCGGGAAGCGGCTGGTCTTCGAGTTCCCGGGGGAGCGGTTCCTGGTGCTGCATTTGATGATCGCCGGGCGGCTCCGGTGGAAAAAGAAGGGGGCCAAGGCGCCGGGGAAGATCGGGCTCGCGGCGTTCGACTTTCCCGAGGGGACGCTCCTCCTCACCGAAGCAGGCACAAAGCGCCGCGCCTCCCTCCACGCGGTGGCCGGGCGCCCGGGGTTGGCCCCGTTCTCCCGCGGGGGGCTCGAGCCGCTCACCTGCACCGCGGCAGAGTTCAGCGCCCGGCTCCGTACCGAGAACCACACCCTCAAGCGGAGCCTCACGGACCCTCGACTTTTCTCGGGGATCGGGAACGCCTTTTCGGATGAGATCCTCCACCGCGCGCGGCTTTCGCCGCTCAAGCTCACCTCCAAGCTGAGCGATGCCGAGGCGAAACGGCTCTGGGAGGGGACGGTGGGGCTCCTCGGGGAGTGGACGAAGCGGTTGGTGGCGGGGGCCCGGGAGAGCTTTCCGGACCAGGTCACGGCCTTCCGCCCTGAGTTCGCGGTGCACGGGAAGTACCGGGAGCCCTGCCCCGTCTGCGGCTCGCCGGTCCAGCGGATCCGCTATGCCGAGAACGAGACCAACTACTGCCCCGAGTGCCAGACCGAGGGAAGGCTCCTCGCCGACCGTGCGCTTTCCCGGCTCCTCAAGGAGGACTGGCCCCGGAGCCTGGAGGAGCTGGACGAGCGGCTGGGTAACTCTTGAAATTGCAGCCCCTTGGGCCTATTCTTCCCGCCCTTCCCGAGTAGCTCAGTTGGTAGAGCAGCTGACTGTTAATCAGCGGGTCACAGGTTCGAGTCCTGTCTCGGGAGCTCAAGCCCCGCAAGGCTAAATCCTTGCGGGGCTTTGTTTTGCCCCCCTCCACCGTTCTACCGACGCGTACCGGCCCGTACCCCCCAGTTACCCCCCGTATCGGCGTGCGAGGATAACCAAAGGGTAACTTGGATTTGACCTCGCTCCTCCACGAATGGAGGATCGACTACAAGACGCTGATCGTCTCGGCCGGACAGGATCGCCGAGCCCAGAGGTTCCACACGGTCGCCAGCACCAGGCCGACGGCCCCAGCGTAGATCATCGTCATCGCAGGGGGGCCGTGGATGACGATGACCCCGGCGGCAAGAGATCCCCCGCTGGCCCCGCCGAGTAGGAACGGCCCGGGCCGCCGATGGGCCCTCCACCCCTGCCACAACCCGATCTGGGCCACGACCAGTGAGAGCAACATCAGCGGCCAGAGGATCGCGTCGCGCCGCAGGAACCCGAGGCCGAGTGCGGTGATCCCGGTGACGATGAGGGGGGTGCCAGCGCAACAGAGCGCCGCGAAGATCGCCCCGCACACGCCTGCCGCGTCGGTGAGCTTCGCCTTCATCCCTGCCCCCGCCGTAGCGCGGCAACGATGAGGTCGACGGCGGGCGCTCCACCCACCACGCATCGCATCCCGTTGCCGGGAGGGGCTCCGGTGACATCCTTGCCGTCCACGAGGACGGTCGGTGACCCGTACCCTCGGCGGTCCGCGGGTGTCGTAGGCTTGAGGGTGTCCCACTCCTCCCACGAAGGTTCCGCTCCGGCCTGCTGGAGCGCGGCCTGAATGCGGTGCCGCGTCTCATCGACGTTCGGGCACCCTTCGAAGAACACCAGTTCGACCTTGGGGGTCATCCTTCACTCTCCTCATCATCAAGGGCCGTCAGGATCGGGCAGGTCGCCGTGGCCCGCCGCCGTTCACACGACTCGACCAGCGTCCCGAGCACCCGATCCATCCGCCGTAGATCGGCGAGTCGGGCCCGGACACGCTCGCGAGTGAGCCGAGCGGCACGTTCGACACTCCCGCAGCTCCGTCCCCGTTCGACCCGGAGTGCCAACAGCTCAGCGATCTCCTCGAGCGTGAACCCCAACCCCTGCGCCCGTCGGATGAACCGAATGCGGCGGATCTCGTCCTCCGGGAACTGCCGGTAGCCACCGGAGGTCCGGGTCACTCTTGAAAGGAGTCCCCGCCGCTCGTAGTATCGCAGGGTCTGGACCCCGACCCCCGAGGCCTGGGCCAGCCTGCCGATCGTCAGCGCCATCGCCGTGTCCTCCGTTGCCTGATAGTAAGGCTATACCTTGGTATAGGGTCAAGGCCGCCAATGACCGAGCCCTCCAGCCCCCACCACGAGTCGCCACCCTTCCCCGGCTACACTCGACTTCGCCAGGCGCACCTGATCGCGAGTGGCGCCGTCGGCGTCATCGCCCTCACGCACTCGGCGCTCACCTTCGTCTTCTATCGTGAGTGGGGATCGGAAGCGGTCTGGTTCCTGGGGACGGGACTTGGCCTCATGGTGGTCTCGGCCCTCAACCTCTCTCATATCGGCATCGAGCCGTGCCATAGCCCGACGGCCAAGCTCGTCCGGTGGACCAACTGGCTCTTCGCCTTATTCGAAATCGCCGCAGTCGTGGCGATACCGGAACCCCAAGCGTTCCTGATGCTCGGGGCCCTGGGCGTCCAGGCGGTCGTGGCCCACTGGACTCTGCCCGGCCCGGAGCGACATCCGACCGGCTGATCGCCCGTCGTACCGAGGAGTACTCGGGAGTGTCGCTCAGTGTCGGACAGTACCTGTGCGTATCTGCCTGTTAATCAGCGGGTCACAGGTTCGAGTCCTGTCTCGGGAGCTGCAGCGCCGCAACGGTAAACCGTTGCGGCGCATTGTGTTACAGGGTCAGCGGGCGCCTACCAGCGATACCGCACCGCCACATTCGCCATGAATCCTTCGAGCGGGGCCCACACATCGGTGGTCCAACGGCCGCCCGTCATCGGCGTCGGGCGGACGAGTGGATCGTACCGGGTCTGCCTGATGTCGAGGAGATTCTCGAAGTTGGCGACGACCTCGACCCCCCCGAACTGTCGCATCACGAGGAACATCGTGTAGAGGTAGGGCTTGGCCTGGGTCCGGTAGGGATCATCGTCGAGGGGCTGGACGTCGAACCAGGTCCCCTCGAGTCCGATCCGGTAGACCCCTTCCTTCTCCAGCATCAGGTCGGCCCCGATCCGGTTCCGTGGGAGGAGGGGGACCGGCTCCCACTCGTTGGTGAGGGCATCGGTCCGGCGTCCTTCCGAGTGCCCGTAGGTCACGAGTAGCTTCCCGCCCCGGAAGCGCCAGATCGTGGCGAGCTCCGCCCCCCCGACCCGCGTCGTCCCCTCGGCGTTCCTGAGGATCCCGTCCCCGGTCGCATCGTTCGCATCGGCGAGCTGGATCGCGTCCGTGATGAACGACCCGTAACCGGTGACCAGGAACTCCACGCCGCCGGCCTTGCCACCGATGTCGAGCGCCACGCCGAGACTCTGCTCGGGGTCGAGGTCGGCCCCGGGCCGCACGGCGCGAAGGCCGATCGCCTCGGTCTCCTCCGTGAGCGCGTTGGGCGGGGCGAACCCGGTCCCGCCGCTCAACCGCACCGACCAATCGGGCGCCGGACGGGTGAGGAGGGCGAGTCGACCGGTGAGCTGGAACCCCGCCTCCGGATGCGCGTCGCCGCGGAGGCTCGCCGAGAGGGTCACGGGACCGACATCCCGTTCGCCGGTGGCGAAGAGGCCGGGAGTGACCCAGTCGTGGTCATACCCATCGTTCAACTGATTGTGATAGGCATCGACCTGCACCACCGCGCCGAGCACCGCGGCGCCCTTCTCCCGCGAGATCGAACGGGTGAGTTCGAGGAAGCCGGTGGAGGTACGGTCCTCCTCGACCGGTCCGGGCCCGAAGATCCGGTCGCGCCCATTGGTGGAGAGCGCAAAGCGGACCGCCACGTGGCCGGAGTCGCGGGTCGGAAGCCGGACCAGGGCGCCGACGTCGGCACGGCGGCCGGTGAGCCCTTCGTGGAACGGCTGGCCGTCGGGAGCGAGCGCGTCGCCGAGCGTGCCGCCCTGCCGGTCGTCGTAGCCGTACCCCGCGGTTACGAAGTAGGACCTGCCTTCCGCGTCGACGTGGGTGAACCGGGGACGCACTCCCCAGCGGCGCGCGCGAGACTGGTCCCCCCAGCCATCATCGTCCAGGTCCGCGGCGTCCTGGATGGTCCCCGATGCCAGGAGGGAGAGTCCGCTGCCGCCGTTGAACGTCCGGCTCAGCCAGGCGGCCCCGTCCGTGACGCCGAGGGTCCGCTTGTTGAGCAGCAGCTCGTTCCTCCCGCTCGGCGGCTTGGAGACGAGGTTGATCACCCCGCCCAGCGCCTGCCCGCCATACAGTGCCGACGCCGCCCCCTTGATCACCTCGACCCGCTGGAGGTCGACGGGGGAGATGTCGAGCGGCCCGAGCGAGCTGGAGGCGCCGCCATACAGAGGAAGGCCGTCGGCCAGCATCGCGGTGTACTGCCCCGGGAGCCCGAGGATCCGGACGCTCCCGGTGCCGAGGGAAGGCGAGGCCGCCTGCACCCGGATCCCCGGCGTCTCGTTCAAGAGCATCGTGATCCCGCTCGGCGACATCTGGGTCTTCTCGTCGACCTCCATCTCATCGACGACCTCGACCCGGATCGGGGTCTCCCCCGCGAGCCGCTCGGTGCGGGCGGCGCTCACGGTGATCTCCTCGAGCTCCGCCATCTCCATCTCCATCGTCACGGTGACGGTGACCTCGCCGCCGGCCGGGACCGTCACCGACACCCGCTTCGCGACATACCCGATCCGGGCGACGAGGAGCGTCCGTCGCCCTGCGGGGAGGACCAGCCGTGCGCGTCCGCCGGCATCCGCGGTGGCGGCGGGATGGCCTGCGTCCAGCGGCAGCATCCGAACGAGCGCGCCGTCGACCGGCCCCATCTCTTCCTCGATGATGAGGATGACGGCCCCCGAGTCGGGGACTTGGGCGATGAGCGGGGTTGCGACGAACAGCGCGAGGAAGGGAGAGAGGTATCGCACGCCCCAAGATAGCAAGCGCGAGCGCCGCAACGGTGACCTGTCACGGCGCTCGGTGTCGCGGACCTATGCTTCTACTCCTGGCCCACCGGCCCACTTGCCCACCGGCCGACCATCACCGCGGCGCGTAGAAGTAGTACTCGGTGGTGTACGGCACGCTCGCGATCTGTCCGAGGTTGGCGCCGGCGGTCGCCGGGGCCTTCCCACCGGTGGTGTTCACCCGCTGGATCCGGGTGACGCCCTGGAACTCACCGGGTGCGCCGTCGGAGACCCCGCTCAGGATGAGCCAGGGGATCGCATCGGCGTCCGGGGTGCACTTGTCGATCACCGTGCCGACCACCTTGCTCCCCGCGAGCCCTTCCCAGGTCGGTCCGGAGTAGTGGATCCCGACCGCGTGGTGCTCCGCGGCGTCCGAGAAGAGGGTCGCCGAGGGGGAGACCGCGGTCCACGTCGTGTCGTTCCAGCGGTAGATCTGCACCCCGGTGGCGTAGAGGTGCGACACCAGCTCGAGCGAATCGGAGACCTGGAGGGTCGCCGCGCAGGCGCCGAGCTCCGGGAGGGTGAGCGGGGTGCTGGTACCTTCGTCCTCCGAACAGGCGGCCAGGGTGGCCGCGAGGGCGACGGCGAGGAACGAGGTGCTGAGGAACTGCCGGGTCGAGCGCTGCATGTGCCTCTCACAGGGGGTGAAGGGTGCTTGGGTACGTCCGGGACTGATGCGTCCCCTGCCCCCAAGACCCGACACGGTCACCCCTGCCCCGTTGCGCGAAGCGCCGGGGTGAGCGGTATTTCCCTGATGTCCTCTCACGGCTGGATCGCGTTCGGGCTCGGGCTCGGCTTCCTGCTCACGACCTTCGCCCATATGGCGATGGCGGTGCACCTCGGCCGGTACCGCACCGACCCGGAGGGAAAGCAGGTCGGAGGAGTGGACTCCTCCTACCCCGGCATCTTCTCTCAACTCAGTCGAGAGAGCTACACTCCGGACGCCCATCGCCAACTCCCGATCCTGCAGGCGATCGTCGTAGCCCGCATCGCCTGCACCATCGGGTTCATCTGGGCCTTGTCGCGAGTCCTCTGACCTCCACTTCGCCGCCCCGAGGGACCGATGGACACGGACCGCGTCTACAAGATCGTCTTCGGAAGCGTCTACCCGCATTACGTCGCCAAGGTCGAGAA
>Ga0315910_10001986_pt1 | contig 18379 bp, 14 predicted proteins | sample EdamamesoilMG_FD_204470 | JGI IMG/M metagenome (GOLD analysis project Ga0315910, IMG submission 204470) | Garden soil microbial communities collected in Santa Monica, California, United States - Edamame soil | ecosystem: Environmental > Terrestrial > Soil > Garden | place: USA: California...
GATTCGCTTCGAAGACCTAAAAGGTTCTGAACAGCTGTTGATTCATGCGGAAAAGAATCAGGACATCGAGGTCGAAAACGATGAGACGCATTGGGTGGGGCACGATCGTGAACGTCGCGTCGACAATGACGAAACCGTTACGGTTAAGCGCGATAAGACCGAAACGATCGGTCGCAACAAAGTCACGCACATCGTCGGCAATCACTCCGAGAATATCGACGGCGCCATGAGCGTCACGGTTAGCAAGACGCTGACCGAGACCGTGATGATCAATTACGCCGAGACCGTCGGCGGTGCGATGGAGTTAACAGTGGGCGCTGCCTTGGCCATTACCGTCGGCGGTGCCATGTCCGAGGCGGTGGGCGGCGCCAAGTCGGAGGCTATCGGCGGATCCAAGAGCGAAACCATCGGTCGCGACCGCACGATGCAAGTCGGTAAGAATCTCACCGAGAAAGTGCAGGAGAATCACACTTTGTCCGTGGGTAAGGACTTGAAGGAAACGATCGACGGCCAGCACGTGGTGGAGGTAAAAAAGGAAGCGACGGTGAAGGCCAAGAAGATTCAACTGACCGCCGAGGATGAAATCAATCTCAAGACCGGCAGCGCCGAAATCATCATGAAAAAGAACGGCGACATCACGATCTCCGGTGGCAAGATCACCGTCAAGGGCAGCGGCGACGTGATTCTTAAAGGCAGTAAGGTCACGGCTAACTAGCGCGAGGTGTTAATTATGGCGGCTCAACCACTTTCCATTCGACGCGCGGCAGCCGAGTCGGTCGATACCTCGGGCGTGGTCGTCGGTTCGTTGATCGAAGTGCAGGATGGAATTCCGCGAGTGCGTTTTGCGGGCGGAGCGGCAACCGGGGTCATAGCCAAGGTCGCTACCTCCGATCCGGCGTTGGCGGAAGGCAAAGACCTCGCCGGAGTAAAAGTGTTGCTCGCTTTCGAGAACGGCGATTTAACCTTACCGGTCATTGTCGGTGTGGTGCGCGAGCGATTGCCGTCGGTAAGTTTACAACGACCGGCCGCCCATGCTCTTGGCGAAAAAGGGCAGTCGCTTAACGTCAACGGCAAGACATTGGTATTCGAAGGTCAAGAGGAAATCGTTTTCCGCTGCGGGCAAGGTTCGATCACTTTGCGTGCCGACGGCGCCATCATCGTCAAAGGCACGCGTCTGTTGAGTCGCGCCAGCGAAACGAACAAGATTCGCGGCGCATCCGTGCAAATTAACTGAGCGCGTTGTTATGCCGGTGACAGTGGGCGTCAATTTCATGTCGGTCGTGCATGCGGGCAGCAACGGTATTACCACGGCGTTTCCGGACGTCTGTAAGACACCCGCACCTCCCGCGCCGCCGATTCCAATCCCCTATCCGAATATCGCCAAGTCGTCTGATACGGCGCAGGGCGCTTCGACCGTGAAGTGCGACGGCAATCCAGTGTGCGTGAAGGATTCCAACTTCATGATGAGTACGGGTGACGAAGCGGGCTCGTTGTTGGGTGTCGCGTCGAACAAGATCAAGGGTAAGGCGGAGTTCGTCAATTTTTCCTTCGACGTCAAGTTCGAAGGCAAGAATGTACCGCGCGCGATGGACTTGATGCTACACAACGACAAGAACACGCCGCCGTTTCCCGTCATACAAGGGCCTGTGATGGCCATGGGCGAAGACAAAGGCACCTGTTATTTCTGCGGTAAGCCGATTGACTAACTCAGCCTCCACATACGCTGCCTTGACCGGGATGGGCATGGTGGCTGCGCTCGGTAACGACGTGGCAATGAATTGCGCCGCCGCTCGCGCGGGTCTGGTTCGTTCCGGCGTGTTGGAAAATTATCGAATTCGGTCCGCTGTGGAAGGCAGCGAGCAGCCCGTCATCGGACATGCCGCTCATTTGTATACGAAGGGGTTCGAAGGCGAGACGCGCTTGGTGAGATTAATGCAAGGCGCATTGCTGGATCTTTTACGACAGACACCCCATGTCGATTGGCCGAGTGTCGGAGCTCGGTTCTATGTGGCGCTGCCGGATCCCGCGCGGGGTCAAGCGCTCGCGCCGGAGGGCTCGCCGAACGATACGCGGCGTCATCCTTGGGCGGTGGCCGCGCGCATTCTAGAAAAGGTGTTGCGGTTGGTGGCGTGGCCGGGTGCGGGACAGCCCGCTTACGTTAGCGTTGCGGGTCATGCTGCCGGCCCGCTGATGTTGCAAGCCGCGATGCAGGACTTGGCGAACGGCGCGACGCAAATGGCGGTCGTCATCGGCGTCGACTCTTTGTTGGACGAAGACACGCTCAATTGGTTGCACTCCATCGATCGATTGAAATGCGACGGCGCGCCGGATGGTTTGCAACCAGGCGAAGCGTGCGTTGCGCTTGCATTGACGCGCGCCGGATTGGCATCTCAATTGGCGAAAATAACGGCGGTTGCCGTTGCCGATGAGCCGCGGCATTTGTTGTCGGGCACACCCACCCGCGGCGAGGCGTTAGCGCAGGTTGTGACCGAAGCATGGCGAGTATGCGGAGCGAACAAACCGTGGATCGTGAGCGATCAAAACGGCGAAGTGTATCGAGCCATGGATTGGGGGCACGCCGTCGTGCGTTTGCGAGCGGATTTCGATGCGTTCGCCGATCCTGAGCTTTGGTATCCGGCCGCATCGTTCGGCGATACGGGCGCGGTCAGTGCGCTGCTTGGAATCTGTATGGCGGCAAAGGCGTGGCAACGTAATTACGCGGTTGCCGATGCGGCTTTGATTGTCAGCAGCGCCGACGGACCGTCGCGGGCTGCAATCGCACTTCATAGCGGTTGATCGACCTATGGCCGGCGAACACGAGCGCGGGGATCGTAAGGGCAAATTTTGCACGACGCCTGCCGAAAAAATTTGCGACGATTGTCCCGGCACCAAGAATTACATCAAGGTTTGCGAGCCATCGTGGGTAGGGGAGACTTTCAAGCGCCTGGTGCGGTCGAAAACCAATCCTTTTGTCTTCGACAAGAAATACGAGGCGCACCACATCTTGTGCGTCGCTCCGGTTACTCAGGAGTTGCTCGGTACCGACAACATCAAGATCAGAGGGCCGGTGGAGCAGACCCAATGGTGCATCAACAATGAAATGAACATGATCGCCATGCCGCTGTGGGGCCATACCGTCAAATGGTATTGCTCCATCGACGAGGACGGCGGCGACATTGCGAGCGGCATCGGCGCGCCGCCGTTCGACAATATTCCGCAACACGATTTCGATCACAACTGCAAAGAAGGTTATACGTGGGAAGTGGAGGTCGAAATCAAAAAGGTGGCCAAGGAGATCGAGCAGAAAGGTCACAAGCTGTCGGGTGATACGCTCATCGGCAAGCTGGATGATCTGTCCGAGTTGTTCGAGGAGAAGCTGCTGGACGATCGCGGTACTCGCAAAGGCGGCACGCACAACGCTTGGGGTTTGGCGCAAAAGGAGCCGCCCGATCCGCAATGGTGCCATCCTTTTTCGATGGCCTCCGACGCCAAGGTTTCCTCGGTCGGATTTCCGGCCCGTAACTTCAAAGACAAGGTGGATAAGTGGATCAATCGTATTGCGAAAGCGATATCGGGTCCGTGATTAGTTGGAGTGCTAACGATGAGTAACGCGTTTCTAATTTGGAAGTATCAATCGGTCCCGCACGCATGCGTGTTGCAGGATTTGCGCGGCTTGGAAGAAACCTTTCGGTTGATGGAAGGCGTACCTATGGAGGCAGGTTATCCGAACGACGTACAGTTTCATATGAATCCGGATTTTCCGGACGACTTGCTCCTGGTCGATAATTGCTTGAACTCGGACCTGTGCATCGTTGCCTCCAGCCGGCTGCAGCAGGCGCTGCGTCGCCGCGAGCTTGCGAAAGTCGAATATTTGCCGGTCTCGATCGTCGATCACAAAGGTAACACCGCCGCGAACGACTATTGCATCGTGCATCCGCTCGAACCCGTCGATTGCGTCGACCGGGACCAATCCGTTTTCAAAGTGAGCCGCATCGAACCCGATCGCATTGACCGCTTCAAGAAACTGGTGATCGACGAGGCGCGTGTGCCGAAGGATCGCTACATCTTTCGATTGAAGGGCTTTTGGGACATTGTTGTTGTACGCGCCGAGTTGGCAGCGGATTTGGATAAACAGAATTTCACCGGCGTTGGTTGGCTACCGATCGACAAATATCCGGAGAAATAAAGGAATGGCGGCAACCATACGATGAACCACCCGTGAAACTCACCGAGTATCTTGAAGTGTTGGCGTACGACATCGCCTTTTGGATGTCTGCCTATCTTAATCCGTCGTATTCGCTCGATGACCTGGGCGAAGTTACGGTGAATGTCACCGGAAAGTTGCGCGCCGCCGCTATCATCTCGTTACTGGCCAAAGGCAATAGCGACGCTTATTTTCACAATCTGATTCGCAGCGGCCGGTGCCGATTGCAGTATCTGCAGCGTTTGCGCGCCGCCGGCCGTTCCGGTGACCACCATCAGGCCTCTGCAAGGCGCGGCCCGTTTCTTGACGCAGTCGCCGCTGCTGATTTCGGTATGGCGCGTCAAATTGCGGCGTTGTCGCCGGTCGATTGGCTGCGGGGTCACGAATACGAAGACGATTATTGCTTCGCACAGTTTCTGCACGGTGTGATTGCCGCGCAGCGCGATCAGGGTGCGGTAGAAAATATATTGCTGCGATTCGAGAAGGCGCTGGCCGGGCGTTTGGATGCAAGGCTGCCGTGCGCGCAAGCACTCCTGCAACGCGATCAAGCGTCTTTCGACGCGGCGTTCGAGGCGCTGCTAGCGCAACGCACGAAAGATATCGAGACCGAGAAAGCGCGGCACAAAATCGAAGAACCCACGCTCATTGCGGAGCGCCAAGTGTACGTCGAAGGATTGGCGCTGTTGCGCATTGCGGAGCGGCTGGGCATCGCAACGCAAAGCGAGTATTTGTATTGTCCGTCGTTGGCGCGCGTGCCGATGCAGACGCCGTTTCCGGGCGAGTGACATGCCGCACGCCGAACTCCGCAATCGCAGTAAGTTCGCCTTTGAGTCGTTGGTGCTTGCCGACGAAGAAGGCGTGCCGCAATACGTTGCATTGATGCAGGCTACGTATGCATTTTCGGCGGACGGCACGCTGGCGCTGCTCGAAGAGCAACCGAAACCGAACTTAGGCGGCGAGTGGTATGGCGATCCGGCCGCAACAAGTTTGAAGTACGAGCCGCAAATGGCGTTCGTGAAACCAGCCACCGATATAGTGTTGCTGGGGCATGCCTATGCTCCGCAAGCCGGCGCAACGGAAGTGCAAGTGGGGATCATGGTCGGACCGGTGCGCAAATTGGCTCGAGCAGTCGGCGACCGCCGTTTGGTTTCGCGCCTTGGCGTGTCGTCAGTGTCATCGCCGGAGCCTTTCGAAAAGCTGCCGTTGATTTATGAGCGCGCTTTCGGCGGCTGGGATCGTTCTAATGCCGATCCCGAGAAACACTCCTACGAAATGCGCAACCCGGTCGGCGTCGGTTTTCGTCGCGATGCATGGAGCGCGGAGGATGAGCTAGCGTTGCCGAACATCGAATATACAGAGCAGCCGTTTCGCACATACGGAGACACGCCCGCGCCGGCTGGATTCGGTTTCATCGGTGCAAGCTGGCAGCCGCGTCTTGCTTTCGCCGGCACCTACGATGCGACGTGGAACCGATCGCGCAAGCCATTGTTGCCGGCGGATTTCGATAGACGATTTTTCAATGCCGCATCGGCGGGATTGGTAGCGCCCGGTCACCTGCGCGGCGATGAGCCTGTCGGGTTGCTCGGCGTCGTGCCGACTGGACGGCTTGGTTTTCATCTGCCCGGAATTGCCCCGCCGCAATGCACAGTGAGCGTCCGCGCACGCAGAAGTGCGGCACTAAAAACTTATTTGGATACCGTAATCGTCGACACCGATCTAAATCGACTTACCTTGCTGTGGCGTGCGCATGCACCGCTTCGCAACGGGCCGCATGACGTGGTGGCCGTTGATTTGGCGGGCGACGTCCCTGCGCTCGTGCGGCGCTAACACCATGACCTCTTTACGCACATTCGCGGTTCGCATGTATGAGGAGCACCTGGAAGAGGCATCTTTTCTATACACACAGCGCTTGGCGTTGCTTGCCAATCCGGAGCTTGCTTGGACGGCGCTGGATGATTTCGAACAGCGCTTGGAGGCCCATCTCGACGCCCTTTTGATCGGCGGTTTGCCGGCGTTGGAGGTGTGCCGCCGCCGCGCCGCCGAAGGCGATGCAGGCGAACTATTCGCAGCAGTGAGCGTGTATTGCCGTCATCAAGACGGACGCCTGCTTGCAGACACGTGGCGTGCGCTGGATTTTGGCGACGAGGAAAAGGTGCGCGCCGTGACAACTGCGTTGAAAAACGAATTGCCGGTCGCTTGGCAACCCGCGTGCGAACAAGCGATATTGCGTGGCGACGGCCGCTTATTGCCGTTGTTGGCCGAGGTTTGCGGTTATCGCCGCATCAACGCGAGCGGGCCAATCGCACAGCGGATTGCGCAGGACTCGCCGACACAGACATTACCGTTGTGGGCTCTGTCGCGCATGCCGGGTTCGCCCGCGACCGACACCCTATTACTGAAGCTGTGCGGCGGAGCAGATGCGACCTTGAGGTTTAATGCTGCTTTGGCGCTGCTTCGGCAAGGTAAACGCAATGAGCTAAGACGCAACGAATCTGCGCAATCTCCGGAATTTTCCGATCCCTTGGCGATGAGCTTGTACGGCGACCGACAGTCCGCTGCCGCCTTGAGAAAACAGGTTGAAGCGGGCGCGGCCGATAGCACCGCGTTGATGGCTCTCGGCATCTTGGGCGATGTCACCGTGATTCGTGCCTTGCTTAATCTTTTGGCGGACGAGGAGCGCGGCGCAACGGCGGCGCTCGCCTTGTATTGGATCACCGGCGCGCGCCTGTTCGAAAACGTATTCGTCGCCGAAGAAGTCGATGAAGCTTCGTTATTCGATACTGAGCTGCGTGTGTGGCGAGAGCGTCGGGAATTGCCAAAGCGGGCCGACGGTAAACCTTTCGGCGACTTGGTGACGCAACTCAGCCGCGATCCGGCGCGGTGGAGCCAATGGCTGACCGCCCACGCGTCGCAGTTCAACCCGGAGTATCGCTATCGCCGCGGACAGCTGTATTCGGCGCGGTCCTTGTTGGGATGCTTGTTGGAATCCACGGTCCCGCAACGCTGGCGGCAGCTCGCATATGAAGAGTTGTGCATTCGATACAAGTGTACGATTCCCTTCGAGGCCGACTATCGCGTTCGGGAACAACGCAGCGCATTGGCCGAGATCGCCGGTTGGGTCGCACACTCCGAAGCGCACTTCGACTCCGGTCGTTGGTGAGCGATGCGTATTTCGTATTTATTCCTCGCGTTGGCGATCTTGTTTTGCAGCTTGGCTGCGCGCCGTATTGTTCACGATCGTCGTTTGGGGCCGGCCAGCAAGACGTGGCTCTGGGTCGGGTGCATATTCGCCCTAGTGGGGGCGTGGCTATGGAGCGGCGCCGCGGCCGCTATGGCGAATCGGTGAACGGCGGCCACTTGGCAAACATTGAACCACCGCTTCAGGACTCGTACGATGCGCCCCATCGGCTGCTGACGCTGACATCGTCAGCAGCCTTCGGGAATTAGCGCTTCAGTATTTCAGTGCCGGTATGATGAGAATGAAGTCAGTAGCTTCGTCTATCTGGTCTTACGATCAGCGCAATCCGAAGGCGGCAACAGCCTTCGGGAATTATCAACGCTTCAGGGCCTTAGTTTGACGTGCTGGGAATTAATGAAGTCATTCGCGTTACCGTTCTTGGTCTTACGATCAACGCAATCCGAAGGCGGCAACAGCTTTCGGGAATTATCAACGCTTCGGCATTTCACTGCCGGTATGATGAGAATGAAGTCGGTAGCTTCGTCTATCTGGTCTTACGATCAGCGCCACCCGAAGGCGGCAACAACCTTCGGGAATTATCAACGCTTCAGTAGGTGACCGATGGTATTAACGCTCGAAGTGGTCGGTCAGCAGGCGAGTAAGTTGGGCGCATCGGTCCGTAAAGTGTTTGCCGGCGCCGGCGGGAGTATCGGCCGTATCGCGGAGAATGATTGGGTATTGCCGGACCCTTATATCTCCAGCAAGCACGCGCGCATCGATTTCCGGAACGGGACTTATTATCTCGTCGACACCAGTACCAACGGCGTCTTTCTAAACTCGCAGGACAATCGTCTAACGCGCTCGCAGCCGTATCCTTTGAGTAATGGCGATAGAATTTTTATCGACGCCTACGAAATCAGCGTTGCGATCGCGGGCCCGGTAACGGGTCAGGCATCGGCGCTCGGTGACTTGTTCGGTTCCGGCGCAGTACCGCTTTCGGCGGCGCCGCCGAGCCGTGAGGCGCGAGCCGATCCGTTCGGCGGGAGTGATCCGTTCGGGGTGCCTGCTGGCGTGAGCAGTGCGCCGGCGCGATCCATTATTCCGTCGGATCCCTTTGGTAGCGGGTCGCATCCAGGCATTTCAGCCGGTGCCGGAACCAGCGGTTTGGGTGATTTCAGCGGGGAATCCGCCGATGTTAGCGACCCACTCAAGTTGCTGGGATTGGAGAATAAGCCGGTTTCCGCCGCACCTCGCGCTGAAAGTCTCGGTGCTCGCTCGCCTTTATCCGATCACTATGTGCCACCGGCGCCGGTGCAGCCGGTAAGACAACCTATCCCGTCGGATCCCTTTGCGGGTACCGGTGCCGGCGGCGGAAGCGCAATTCCCGACGACTACGACCCTCTGTCCGATGCGCTGTCATCGAGCGGCTCGGTGCCGAAGATATCGCCGCCAAGTCGGGCGGCCGGCATGCAAAATGTGAGTACGAATCAAACCACATCGGCCGTACCGCGGCCCACCCCGGGCGGTGCACGTGCGGGCGCGCAACGACCGGTTTCTGCGCCGCCGCCGCCACCCGTGTCTGCGCCCGTGACTCCGCCGGTTGCTCCGCCGCGTCAGGCAGTACAACCGCCTGTGTCACCCCCGCATGTAAAAAGCCCTGCAGTAGATCGCACCGGTACCACCGGCAAGCAAGTGGATCTCTCGTCTTTGTTGGTCGGGGCAGGCTTGTCCGAGGCACAGATCACGCCCGAATTGATAGAGAATTTCGGTCGCATTCTTCGTGTAGTCGTAGCTGGATTGATGGATGTATTGCGAGCACGCGAACGCATTAAGGACGAATTTCGGATGCGGATGACCACCTTCAAGGCAGTCGACAACAACCCGTTGAAATTCTCCGCAAACGTGGACGACGCGCTGCATAACTTGCTGGTCAAGCGTAACGCCGCCTACCTTGGGCCGGTCGAAGCATTCGAAGACGCGTTTCAAGACGTGCGTAATCACCAGATGGCAATGCTGGCCGGTGTGCGTGTGGCGTTTGAAGCCATGCTCGGCGAATTCGACCCGGACCGCCTGCGCGAACAATTCGACAAACACGTTAAAAAAGGCGGTTTGCTTTCCGGACCTGCAAAACTGCGGTACTGGGAAATGTACAACGATAAGTTTCGTGGTATGGTCAACGATCAGGAAAGTACCTTCCGCGATTTGTTTGGCGAAGAGTTTGCACGCGCTTACGAGGAACAACTTGAGCGCCTCAAAGCCGCGAGTAGGGCTAACAACAAACCCTGATTCATATTTTCTATTTCTTTATTGTTCTATTCGAGCATCGATGTTCATGACCATGTTGCGAGCGGCGGAATTGCGTACTTGGGCGAATCGAGTTGCCTCCGGCATCGCGGTCGGCACCCTTTGTCTGGCCTTGGGCGCATGCGCCAGTTCGCAGGAAAAAACCGATAAGGCGCGCATGGCTATTACGGCGGAAAGCGCCGTCAATCCGGATGCCAACGGTCGTCCGTCCCCTATCGTAGTCCGCGTTTACCAATTAAAGGCCGACGATAAATTCGCCAGTGCCGATTTTTTTGCGCTCTTCGATGACGATCAAAAAGCCCTGGGCGGCGACCTGCTCGGCCGCGAGGAAGTCGAACTGGCGCCCGGCGAAAAAAAGGAACTGCAATTTGCGGTTAAGCGCGACGCGAAATTCGTCGGTGTGCTGGCTGCGTATCGCGACATCCGCAATTCGCGTTGGCGAGTCATCAAACCGGCGCCTAAAAAAGGCTGGCTGGATGTATTCGGCAAGGATGCGATTTCCGTGAATTTGAGTCGCGACGCCGCCGAATTGACCGTGAAAGACTAGATAAATCGAGCCGCGGATGCGGCAGGCTCTTGGGGCTGAAACGTTTGCAGGCTTGCTATGTCCGCTAACAATAAAATCGTTTGGTCCGAAGGGCTGTTTCTACGGCCGCAGCACTTTCAACAGCAGGACCGTTTTATCGAGCGGTATGTGGAAACGCGCTGTCATGCCTTGCATGGGCACAGCTGGGGTCTGACTGAGATCGAGCTGGAGCGCGACTTGCTCGCCGTAGGCAAACTTGGACTGCGCCGGGCCGCGGGCGTATTTCCGGACGGCACACCGTTCCGCATGCCCGAAGACGAACCGCTGCCTTCGCCGTTGGAGATTACGCCGGCACTGCGCGATCAAGTGATCCATTTGGCGGTGCCGCGGCGTCGCATGGGCGTGCTCGATACCGCGCGCGGCGACACTCAGGACGGCTTGTTGCGCTATCGAATTACCGAATTGGATACACGCGACACCACGTCCAGCGCCGCGAGCATGGCGCTGCTTGAAGTCGCGAATTTACGCACGCGTTTGATGGCCGAAAGCGAACCGGCGGAAGACTACGCACGCATTCCCGTGGCGCAAGTGATCGAATGTCGCGCCGACAAAAAAGTCATTCTTGAAGACCGCTTTATTCCCACCGTGTTGGACAGCCGTGCGGCGACGCCGCTGGCGACGTTCTTGACCGAACTAGTGGGCCTATTGCATCAACGCGGCGAGGCGCTGGCGGGACGAGTAGTAGCGACTGGCCGCGGTGCATCGGCGGAGATTGCCGATTACCTGATGCTGCAGGTGATCAATCGCTATGAACCGTTAGTTGCTCATTTGGGCGATTCGGGCTTCATTCATCCCGAAGACCTGTATCGACTTTGTCTCCAAATGGGCGGCGAGTTGGCTACGTTTACTACCACGTCGAAGCGGCGGCCGATCGTTGCCGGGTATCGACACGAACGGCTGCGTGAATCATTCGAGCCGGTGATCGCGGCGCTGCGCGCTTCGCTCAGTGCAGTGTTGGAACAGACGGCGATTCCCATCCCCATCGAACCGAAAAAATTCGGTATCAGTGTGGCAACCACCACCGATCGTTCGCTGTTCGCCAATTCCGTATTCATTCTCGCGGCGCGTGCCGATGTGCCGGCGGACGATTTGCGTCGTCGGTTTCCGGCGCAACTCAAAATCGGCCCTGTGGAAAAAATTCGCGATCTCGTTAACTTGCAGTTGCCCGGCGTACCGGTGCAATCGGTGCCCGTGGCGCCGCGACAGATTCCTTATCACGCCGGCTACGTCTACTTCGAATTGGACCAATCGCACGAATTGTGGAGCCAACTGAAAACCTCCGGTGGAATCGCTTTGCATGTATCCGGCGAATTCCCTGGGTTGGCGATGGAACTGTGGGCTATTCGCGGTTGAGCAATCGGGGTAATCGAATTTCCAGCGCCCTATGAGTAACGGTCACGACGACGATCCTTTTAAGCCGCGCGATGCCACTATTTTGCGGCCGCGTCCCGGTGCCGGAAAGCGCGGTTCCGATCCAGTTCAGCCGCCATCGCGCTCGACGCCTGCGTTTGCGCCTACGCCGACACATGCGGAACCGATTTCCGCGGCCGCACGCGATGCGTTGGGCGTGGGGCTTAACCCACTGGTCAAGGCAGCCAGTTCGATCCTGATTTTGGCGGGTCGTCTGCGGGGTAGCCTGCAAGGCAGTGACGCCGGCAATCTGCGCCGCCAAGCGCTCGAAGAAATTCGCCAATTCGAAGAGCGTGCGCGCGGCAGCGGCGTCGCCAACGAAGTGGTATTGGCTGCGCGCTATGCACTTTGTGCAGTGCTTGACGAAGCCGTGTTATCCACGCCTTGGGGCGCGCAAAGCGAATGGGCTCAACAGACGCTGTTGGTCACTCTGCACCGCGAAGCGTGGGGCGGCGAAAAATTCTTCGAGATGCTCGAACGCATTGCACCCGATCCGACCCGGCATATCGATTTAATGGAATTGTTGTATCTCTGTTTGTCGATGGGCTTCGCAGGTAAGTTTCAGGTGCTGGATCGCGGTCATGCGCGCCTTGCCGAAGTGCAGCACGATCTGCACGGCAGAATCCGCAATCATCGCGGCGCAACCCCCGGCGAATTGTCGCTGCGTTGGCAGGGGTTGCAGGATCGCCGCAATCCGCTCGTGCGCTTTGTGCCGTGGTGGGTGGTGGGCGCGGGTGCGCTGCTGATACTGACCGTCGCGTTCATAATTTTCTATGCGCGGCTGAGTTCGACGGCGGCGCCGCTGCACGCACAATTAGCGCGCGTCGGCATCAACGATTTCACCATTCCGACCGATACAGCGCCGGTCGCCGGTCCTTCGCTCAAGCAATTATTGGCGCAAGACGAAGCAAGCGGCGCGTTGGCAGTAGAAGAACAAGGCGTTCGCACGCTCATCACATTAAAGTCGACTAATTTATTCACGTCGGGCAGCGCCACCGTCAACACGCAGTACTACGACGTATTGCGCAGGGTCGCCGAGGCGCTGAATAAAGTCCCGGGTCGTGTCTTGGTGGTCGGTCACACCGACGACCAACCGCTTACGTCATTTCGCTATCGCGACAATTTCGAGTTGTCGCGCGAACGTGCGGTAGCCGTGGTCGGCGTACTGCGCCTAGTCATCGACAAAGCTGCGCGCATCGAGTGGACCGGGGTCGGCGCCACCGAACCGCGCTACACGCCCGAGTCGATGCCGGAGAATCGCGCGCGCAATCGGCGCGTGGAAATCGTGCATTTGCGCGAAGGTGCGGCAACCACCGATGCCGTGGGGAGCCGCTAATGCTGGCGTTCTTTAAAAAGCGCGCGGTGTTGGTTGCCTTAGGACTCATCTTTCTCGCGTTATTTATTTGGTTTGCCGGCCCGTACTTCGCATTCGCGGACTTCCATCCGTGGGCACCCGTGTGGATGCGCGTATTAACGATTCTGTTGGTGATCGTCGTTTGGGGCGGAATCGCACTATTCAAAAAGATGCAAGCGGCAATGGCGACGGCAAAGTTAGCGGCGGCCGTGGCCAAGCCCGCAACGACGACCGGCGGTGCGGATGCTCAGCAATTGCGCGAGCGCTTCGACGAAGCCATCGCGGCGCTCAAGCAAAATCAAAGACCCGGTCACACGATCTATGAATTACCGTGGTACGCCATCATCGGCGCGCCCGGTTCGGGCAAAACCACTGCGTTGGTAAATTCCGGGCTGAATTTCCCCTTGGCGCAACGTTTTGGCAAAGAAGCGCTGCGCGGCGTGGGCGGCACTCGCAATTGCGATTGGTGGTTTACCGACGAAGCGGTGTTGTTGGACACGGCTGGCCGCTACACCACGCAGGATTCCGATCAAAATTCCGATAGCGCGGGCTGGCTCGAATTTCTGGCGTTGCTTCGCAAACACCGCAAACGCCGGCCATTAAACGGCGTGATTGTGGCGGTGAGCGCCCTCGATTTGATGACGCATAGCGCGCAGGAACGTGAGCAGCACATTGCTGCCGTGCGTCGACGGTTGGACGAGCTGAATCGCGAGCTCAAAGTCAATTTGCCGGTGTACACCATCGTTACCAAATGCGATTTGATCGCCGGCTTCAGCGAATATTTCGACGATCTGGCGCAAGAAGGGCGCGCGCAAGTGTGGGGCGTCACGTTCCCCTACGAACAAACGACCAACGGCCAAGCGGCGGTTGCATTTCCGGCTGAGTTCGATGCTTTGGTCGAGCGATTAAACGGCCGCATGTTTACGCGCCTGCACGAAGAACGCGATGCGCGTCGGCGTGCCGCCATTTTTGCATTCCCGCAGCAGTTGGGCGGCATTCGCGAAGCGTTGAGCCGTTTTGTGCACGATGTGTTCGGCGGTTCTCGTTATGACGGCCGGGTCTTATTACGCGGTGTGTATTTCACCAGCGGCACGCAAGAAGGCACGCCGATCGATCGCTTGATGGGCGCGCTGAGCCGTTCATTTGCATTGGGCCACGATGCCGTCAGCGCGGCGCCGAGCGGCCGCGGTAAGGCGTATTTTATCGAACGTCTGTTAAAGGACGTGTTGTTTGCCGAATCGGGTTTGGCCGGCGTCAATCGCAATGTAGAACTGCAAAAAGCCGCACTGCAAGTTGCCGCTTATGCAGCGATGGCGCTGATCGCTATCGTGGGGGTCATCTTGATGGCGGTCAGTTACAGCCGTAACAAGACCTATCTCCAAGCCGTAACCGCCGAAGCGGCATCGCTTACCAAATTGACCGCGGCGGATTTAAATGCGCCGCTCGAAAACGTTGTGCCGCGCCTTGATACGGTGCGCGGCGTCGTCGATATAGCCAAGCAGCATAAAGACGACGTGCCATGGAGCATGCGCTGGGGGCTGTATCAAGGCAACGCCGTGAGTAACGCAGCCAGCGACGCGTATGTTCGCGAACTAGACAGCACGTTGCTGCCGCGCGTGTCCGGCGCTCTCAAGCAGCGTCTCTATAGCAATATCGCCGATCCGGATCGGTTATACGAATATCTAAAAGCTTATTTGATGCTCGGCATGCCCGAGCGGGTGGATAAAAAGCAACTAGGCTTTTTGGTCGATGTGGAATGGGAAATGCGTTACGGGCAACAACCCGATGTTCGCGATGCGCTCTCTCGACATTTTCATGGTTTGCTGGAAAACGCCGAACAGCTTCGTCAAATGCCGATCGACGAAGACTTGGTGTCCCGTGCGCGCGAGGCCATCAAGCTGGCGAACGTGCCGCGTCTTTTATACAGCCGGCTGAAATTGAAATACGTCGGCGATACCGAACGGGCAGTGCGCTTGGATGTCGTGGCTGGATTGGGTGCGGAACGAGTGCTGGCACGTAAAAGCGGCAAGCCGCTGTCGGAGCCGGTCTCGGCGCTGTACACGCCGGATGTCTTCAAAGAAGTGACTACGCTCGGCGCCGCATCGTTAGTAAAGGAGTTTGCCGAAGACAGTTGGGTGCTCGGCGACGAAAACTTTACCGTACAGAACTCGGCGCGCATGGCCTACCAAGTCATGGACGTATACGAACAAGACTACATTCGTGCCTGGGACGACGTGCTGGCGGACGTGCAACTGGCGCCGTTCAAAACGCTTTCGCAAACCGCGGAGGCGTTGAATATTTTGGCAGCACCGACATCGCCGTTACGCGGTCTACTCATGACGGTAGATTCGAATACCTTGCTCATCAAACCGCCCGATCCCAATCAAGGCGCGGTGGGCAAAGCGGGTCAAGCGGTGCAAGGCCAGTTGGGCAAGTTGTTCAATACCGCGCGCGAAGTCGGCGGCGGCAGCACAAGCGCGCCGCCGGGAACGGCGGTGACAATTCACTTCGACGCGCTGCACAAGCTTGTGCAAGGTCCGCCGGGACAAGCCCCTATCGATCGAGTGTTGTCGCGATTGGGCCAGCTTGGCCAGCAACTGCAATCCGTGGGCGGCGGCGTAGGCGAAACCGACCCGCTACAGGCGTTGTCGCGCGCCGGTCAAGGCGATGCGCTAAAGGCATTGCAGCAAGACGCGGCGCTGCTACCGCCGGCCATCGGCGCCATGATCCAGCAGATCGGTGGTCGTAGTCAGGCTATCGCGGTAGGTCAAGCGCGCAATGAATTGGACAATCGCTACCAGGTCCAAGTGGTCAAAGAGTGCAGCGCCATAGTCAGTGGCCGATATCCGTTTAATGCGAAGGGCGCGAGCGATGTGCCGCTGGCCGACTTCGGCCGATTGTTCGCGACCGGCGGAGTGTTCGACACCTTCTTCAAAGAAAACTTGGCGGCGTTGGTCGACACCTCGCGCAATCCATGGCGTTGGCGCGAAGACGCGTCGGGCGCCATCGGTGCGTCGCAGTCCATGTTGCGTCAGTTCGAAACCGCGCAACGAATTCGCGACATGTACTTTAAGCCAGGTAGTTCCACGCCCGAAGTTCGCTTTAATATCACGCCGACATTCTTGGACGCCAACGCGTCGCGATTTACATTGCAAATAGATGGACAGAGTTTCGATTATCGCCACGGTCCGGAACGGACACTGCCTGCCGTCTGGCCGGGCCCGTCGCCGGGTGCGGCGGCAGTGCTCTTCGAAAATCGCGGCGGCGGCCGACCGAACCAAGCGTTCGAAGGTCCTTGGGCTTGGTTTCGCTTGCTCGATGCGGCAGCGCTGCAACCGCAAGGCGACGTGCGGTACATCGCAACGTGGCGTGTCGACGCAAGTGAAGCGCGTGTGACGGTGGAAGCGGCGAGCATACGCAATCCATTTATGAAATCCGATCTGCGTCAATTCCGTTGCGGAGGCTAGCCGGGCTGGATCCGCCAAGGTAAGTGCCGGCAATGAGATTTGTAGCTCCGCAATGTCCTGTCTTACAACCCGCTTCGTTCGAACGCGTGGGTAGCCTGCGGGCGTGATTTAGGAGACTGCATGGAAGTTGGACTGTACGGCAAGCTACCTAGTCACGGCGATTTTCTGCGTCGGCGCGTGGACAACGAGTTCATCGGCGTGTGGGACGCTTGGCTGCAGGAATGCATTGCGGTCAGCCGCAGCGAGTTGGGCGAGGAGTGGCTCAATATCTATCTCACTTCTCCGGCATGGCGTTTCGTTTGCGATTCCGGTGTCTGCGGTAATCGCGTGTACGCCGGCGTGATGATGCCGAGCGTAGATCGCGTCGGGCGTTATTTTCCGTTGACGCTGATGTGGGCCGTGCCTGCCGACGTCACGCCGTTTGCTGTCGCGCGCATCGCTGGTCAATGGTTCGATTCTGCGGAGCGATTGGCTGTCGAAGCGTTGGCCACCGAACGGCTGGATTTCGAAGAATTCGATCGCCAGCTCATCGCGTCGAGTGCAGGGCTCGTTGCTGCGTCGTGGCAGGAACAGGTGTTGCTAAACGACGATCAAGCCGCCGCAGTGATGAACGACGGGGCAGCTCCCTGGCAGCTTCCGATCGGCGCCAGCGTTACGTTTGGGTCCGTTGCCGAACAGTTGCTTACCGCCCGCTTGCGCGCGACGCGCGCGCCGCTGGTGATGCTGTGGACCGAAGGATCGTCGGCGATCGAACCGAGTTGTTTGTTGCTGCGCGGGTTGCCTGCGCCGCAAACGTTTGCCTCGCTGCTGGATGGGTCATGGGCGCAGCGGGGTTGGTCCAGCGTCGAGGCAGAAGTAAGCGATGCAGGGCATGCTACGACTACGCTGGTGAGCGAAGCGGTACCGTTGGGATTCAGGTCCGCCGCTTTGAGCGATGTCGGCCGCGCACGCACCAGCAATCAAGATGCCTTCTTAGAACGACCCGAGATCGGGTTGTGGGTAGTCGCCGACGGCATGGGCGGACATCGCGATGGCGATTTAGCCAGCCGCATGGTGTGCGATGCGATGGCAAATGTGGTGCCGGGAGAAACGCTGGAGGCGACCGTCGCCGATGTTCAGCAGCGACTGCAGGACGTTAATGCTCATTTGTATCGCGCGGCGACGCGGCCGCACGATCCGATACAAAGCGGGACGACGGCTGTTGTATTGCTGGTGCGCGGCGATCGATGCGCCATGCTTTGGGTGGGCGACAGCCGGGTGTACCGACTGCGTGCGGGACAATTAGTGCAGCTTACTATCGATCATAGTTGGGCTTCGGAAGTTGCAGCCGACGAAATGCTCGACGAGACGTTAGGCGACAGCAACGTTATTACACGCGCGGTCGGCGGCGAGGAAACGCTGGCGTTGGACGTGCGCATGGATCAAGTGCGCGCCGGCGATCGATTCCTGCTCTGTTCCGACGGGCTTACTCGCCCGCTTGCCAATGGAGAGATCGAACGTATTCTGGAGCAAAACAATGTGTCCGCCGCAACGCATAATCTAGTGGCCGCAACATTGGATGCCGGCGCGCCCGACAATGTGACGGTGATCGTCACGGAGGCGTACGCGCAAGTGTTCGACGATGCGGCAACAAAGTGGTAGCGCATTTCTAATGGCCAACACCGAGCACGATAAGCCAGCGGGATCGACGCCGAACGTCGATGCGACCAAAGTTTTGAATACGCAAAGCGACGCTGCGCTCACGCAAGCTCGTCCCGCACCCGCCGAGGCTACGCCTGCCGGCTCACCGCCCGATGCAACGTTGCTGCGTCCGAGCGCCGAAGCGCCGCCTGCGAAGACAGTATTGACCGATTACCGGCCGGATTCAAAACCGCAC
>Ga0315910_10001987_pt1 | contig 18372 bp, 16 predicted proteins | sample EdamamesoilMG_FD_204470 | JGI IMG/M metagenome (GOLD analysis project Ga0315910, IMG submission 204470) | Garden soil microbial communities collected in Santa Monica, California, United States - Edamame soil | ecosystem: Environmental > Terrestrial > Soil > Garden | place: USA: California...
ATGACAGCACCGGTCAGCGACCGCCAAGAAACACGAGAATCTGATCGCAAGCGGTTCAAGCTGGACAAGGCTGCCGGCCCGTAGGAACTCGCAAATGAGGCTTACCCCGAGGCAGAGTCGTCGCAAGTACTGGCCAGTCCTGTACATAGCTGTTGCGCCTATGCGCCATGAGAAAGATTAGGACTTCCTACTTGCATAAGCACGGCAGCCAACAGCAACGCACAAGGGGCGCCCCTCATGCAACATCCTGGCAAGCACCTGCGCGAGCGGCACGTGGCGTTGGCCATGCTGGCCCATGGTTGAGCCGATTAACCCGGGGAAGTAGGGTATCGAAGGACATCCACTGCCAGTCCAAGGAAGCGTCGCGGCGATCCGTCACCGAAGGCCGACTCCTCACTGCAGCTGACTTCCACCTGCGACGCTCATGAGACCCAGACCTGAAGCCCACGCCCCGGACTTTCGAGCCCTGTTCGAGTCTACGCCCGGGGCGTATTTGGTACTTAGCCCTGATCTGAAAATCGTAGCGGTAAGTGACGCGTACCTAGGTGCGACGATGACCAGGCGCGGCGAGATCCTTGGGCGAGGTCTATTCGACGTATTTCCTGACAACCCGAGTGACGAAGGTGCGACTGGAACGGCAAACCTCCGTGAGTCCCTGGAGCGAGTGTTGACGCAGGGAGTGGTGGACACGATGGCCGTCCAAAAATACGATATTCGCAGGCCGGCTTCCGAAGGCGGCGAATTCGAGGTGCGATATTGGAGTCCCGTGAACACTCCCGTGTTCCAGGATGGTCGCGTAACCTATATTATTCATCGTGTCGAGGATGTGACCGAGTTCGTCGAGCTACGGGCCCTGAGCAGCCAACACGATCAGCTCACGCAGGAACTGCGCACCCACGCCGCGCTGATGGAGGCGGAGATCTTCCGGCGTGCACAGGCGATCCAGGATGCGAACCGCGAACTGCGGCAATTGCAGGCGGAGTTGGAGTCTCGCGTCGAGGCGCGCACGGCCGAGTTGAGCGCTGCGAACAACGAGCTCACTCGCGAGATAGCCGAACGCGAGCGCGCTGAGCAAGCTCTGCATCAGAGCGAAGAACAACTCCGGCAGTCGCAAAAGCTCGATGCCATCGGGCGACTCGCTGGTGGAGTTGCCCATGACTTCAACAACATGCTTTCGGTCGTGCTCAGCTACTGCGAGCTGGTGCTCTCCGACCTACGGGGCGACGACCCGCTCCGCGAGGACCTCCTCGAAATCCAGAAGGCCGGCGAGCGAGCCGCCGCGCTGACGCGTCAATTGCTGGCCTTCGGCCGCCGCCAAGTGCTCGAGCCGCACAGCTTGGATCTGAACGAGATCGTGCGGGGCATGGAGAAGATGCTCGCGCGCGTGGTTGGCGAGGACATCGTACTCGTCGTTTCTGCAGCCCCAGAGCTCGATGCGGTGCGCGCAGACCAGAGTCAAATCGAACAGATGATCATGAACCTCGTGATCAATGCCCGTGACGCAATGCCGAAAGGCGGCCAGCTCACGATCGAGACAGCGAATGTGGAGTTGAACTGGGAACACGCGAAGACCCACCTCGGCGTGGACCCTGGCTCCTACGCAATGATCTCAGTGTCCGACACAGGTCTGGGGATGGATCGCGAGACGCAGGCCCGGGTTTTCGAGCCCTTCTTCACCACCAAGGTGCAGGGCAAGGGTACCGGGCTCGGCCTCTCCACGGTCTACGGCAGCGTCAAGCAAAGCGGCGGACACATCTGGGTCTACAGCGAGCCCGGGCGGGGCACGAGCGTTAAGGTCTACCTGCCCCGGCATATCGTCGGGGGCCACGTGCACAGCACGCGCCACACCCGGGACATCAAAGATCTCTCCGGCACCGAGACGATCCTCCTGGTCGAGGATGACGATCAGGTTCGAACCGTTGGAGTGGATATCCTTGCGCGCGGTGGCTACCACGCCATCGTGGCGCGTGACGCCAGCGAGGCGTTGCTCATTTGCGAGCAGTATCCCCAGCAGATTCATCTCCTGCTGAGTGACGTCGTCATGCCGCGGACGAGCGGTGTGCAGCTCGCCCGCAGGCTGGCGGAAATCCGGCCCGACATCAAGGTCCTGTGCATGTCGGGTTACAGCGACGAAGCTGTCTTGAGGCACGGACTCGCCGACTCGGGCCTCGAGTTCGTGCAGAAGCCGTTCACTCCCGAGATTCTGCTGCGCGCGGTGCGGCGCGTGCTCGATGACAAATAATGCAAGGCAGGAACTCCGCCCAACGAAAGACCGACTCCAAGATGGGGGCGTCGTGATTTTGGTATCAATCTGGGATCCGGAAGCACTGCGGGCTGGCGACTTGCACTCTCAATACGAGGCAGAAGGCAATTCAGTCAAGTGCGGTGGCTCGAGGCATGCCGTTGAAATAAAAAGGATGTGGTCATGACGGTGCATTCTCAAATGCCTGGCAATCCGGGCCTAGTCCACATCGTGGACGACGAGGAGCCTTTGCGCCAGGCGCTTGCCCGGATCATCGGCAAGGCTGGGTGGGCGACGCAGACCTACGAGTCCGGGAATGAGTTCCTCAAACAACTCGAGGACGTCCATCCGGCCTGCGTCGTGCTCGATCTATTGATGCCGGGAGCGACGGGCATGGAAGTGCAGCAAGAACTGATTGCTCGTTCCATAGACATCCCGGTCATCTTTCTCACGGGCCAAGGCACCATCATGGCGGCGACGACAGCGCTGCTGACGGGCGCGGTGGATTTTCTGGTGAAGCCGGTGAAAACGGAAATCCTCCTCCAACGCATCGACAGTGCACTGAAAGAGGATATTCGTAGAGTTGAACTCGCGACATGCCGTCGCAGGATCGCGTCACTGAGCGTGCGCGAGCATGAGATCTGCGGCCTGCTCGTCCGCGGGCTCGGATCCAAGCAAATCGCCCAGGAGCTCTCTCTCTCCGTGCGAACTGTTGAACACCATCGAGAGCGGATCCTGAAGAAGACCGAGACCGCGAACACGGCGGAGTTGGCAAGCCTGCTGGCCTTGGCTCGCGGGACACAGGCCGAATCGAACTAGAACGAACAGGCTGTAGCAGATCCCGAGGCGATGCGCTGCTCGAGAATGCGAAGAGCGTTCGTTCTCCGGACGATCTGCCCGCGATTCACCGCTTGGCACGAGAAGGAGCCGACCGGCGACGAACCGAATTAGTTGCTCTTGGGGCTCCCATGGGCATGAGGCTGCACAGGAAAACGAATGGAGAAGCAGGTGCCGCCTCCATCGCAGGAATCAAATTGCAGGCTGCCGTGGTGCTTCCTCACCACGACGTCGTAGGCGATCGCGAGCCCTTGCCCCGTGCCCTTTCCGACTTCCTTGGTCGTGAAAAACGGCTCGAACACCCGGTCACGGAACTCCGCGGGAATTCCGCAGCCCGTGTCCGACACCTGGATCTCGACCTGGCCGTCCGGAAGGCTTTTCGTCCGTAGCGTGATTCTGCCCTTCGATCCAGGTCGAGTCTTCACTACGTCACCGATCGCGTGAGCTGCATTGACAATCAGGTTCAGGAACACCTGGTTCATTTCACCAGGCAGGCAGATGACCTGTGGAATTGTCGGATCGAAATCGGTAACGACGTCGGCTACATACTTCCATTCATTCGATGCGACGACGACGGTAGTTTCCAGCGCCCGGTTGATATCCGTCGGCACCTTCTCGGCGCCGGAGGGGTGGGAGAACTCCTTCATCGCTCGCACGATGCGGGAAATGTGGCCGAGCCCGCTGATGGACTGATCGAGGGCACGCGGAATCTCCTGTATCAGATAGTCGACGTCGGCAAGCGCGAGCACGCTCATCAGTTGTTGAGAGTCCACGAAATTGCCGGTGCCCGCAAGCCCACGCAATTTTTCGAGCGCGGCGACAAGATCAACGAGCGCGTCGCGCAGGAACTGTGTGTTGTCGCTGACGTACTGTGTCGGAGTATTGATTTCGTGTGCAATTCCGGCAGCCAACTGCCCAACGGACTCCAGCGTTCGGCTCTGCGCGCGGTCGCGCTCGAGCTGGCGGCGGAACTGCTCATTGGAATGTCGCTCCAGCGTATAGCTGAGCACGCGACGAAGCGCGCGCACATTGATCTCACCCTGGACCAGGTAGTCCTGGGCACCCTGGGCAACCGCGAGCTTGGCCAGCGGATCCTCCTGAAGTCCGCCAACGACCAGGATCGGGACTCCGTCCAGGTGCCGCTGGGCGACGGTGAGGACATCGACGCCCTGACCGTCGGTCAGCTGAAGGTTCAGCAGTACGATGTCGAAGGTGCCCTTCGAAGCGGCTTCGAGCGCCTCTGCCAACGTGCTGACGGCCGTGACCGTGACAGTCTCGGCAGCCTCGCGAAGCAACGCGAGCATCTGTCGGGAATTCGCGGGGTCGCTCTCGACCAGCAGCAACCGAGTGGATTTCAGATCGACGATGTTCTGCATGGTGGAACCTTCAAGCAGCCGGCCGCTGTGTTCCGCAATCAGGTGGCTTGACCGCGCGCACCATGAACTCCAGCTTGCTGAGTTGATCCAGGGCTGCGTAGTTCCTGAGCCTCGACAGCGAGCCGTCGCTTACTTCGTGGCCACGCGGGACTATCAAGAGTCCGTCTTTGTTGCGAACCTCTTCTTCCAGGATCAAGCCGACATGGAGCCTGCTCAGAGTGACCAGCGCCGTGCTGGAAGCATGCACGACCACGTCCGCCGTGGCCAAGGCGTCGAGCACGGATCGATCGTAGAGACCGTCCTTGGAGCGCAAGGCTTCCATCGCTTGTCGTGGGGTGGCCCCGAGCGACAGGAACTCCTCGAAGTCGAGTGCTGCAGCCAGAATCCGTCCCCCAAGGATCACGGTGCGGTCGGCGGAGGTGCGTGGACTGGTTGCGCGTTGGTGATAGATCATCTCGGCCACAACTTGAAGTCGCGGGATCTTCCTCAGCAGGTCGCGGGCAAGCGCAGGATGGCGGTCCAGCATGGCGCACTGGTCGGGCGCGAGCGGATCGCCGGCATCCAGCCGGTCGAAAACATCATCCGGGATGGCGATGCAGCCGATTTGCGACAGCAGTGCGGCGGTCTCGAACTGCCATGCGTCGGGCAAGCGTAGCTGAGCCACGACATGGCGCACGTAGTCGCGCACGCGCATCGCCCTGCCGAATGCGGCCGGATTGGACAGAGCCAGCACCTCGGCCAGGACCTCGATGCTGCCCTTGACCGTGCCCTCGAGCAGGATGCGTTCGGCGTGCCGAAGATGGTATTGCTCCAGCGCGGCTTGGAGGCCGCCGCGCAGGATATCCGGATCGCACGGTTTGGTCAGGAAGCGAAAGATGCGGCCGCGATTCACGGCGTCGATCGCAGTTTGAAGATCCGCCTGGCCCGTCAACATGATGCGAATCATGTCAGGGTCGATCTCGCGAGCCTTTGCCAGGAACTCGGTACCGGTCATCCCTGGCATTTGGAAGTCGGTTACGACCACCGCAAAGGGACCCTGGGACTTCAGTGCCTCCAATCCCGCCGCCGGGCCGCAAGCGGCCAGCAGGGAGAAGTGCTTGCGGTACTGCCTGCAGAGCGCGTCGAGCACCGCCTGTTCGTCGTCGACGAGCAGGATCTTGTCGGACAGGTCTTTCATGGATGTGATTCCGTGTCGTTCACGCGACCTTACAATCGAGGCCTGCTTCGTTGCGCGCGATGCCGCGCCACTCGGGCAGCTTGTCGCAAACGCCGAGTCGTTCCATCAGCGCGAGATCAAGCTCCGGCCGCGCGGCTTCGGGCAGGTCCCCGATTTCGTGGGCGAGTACATCCGCAACGTGCACCGCCGCGAGGACACCGAACGTGGGCTGCGTGACGACCATCGAGGGGTGGTGGTGGAAGGCGATCGCCTCCAAGATTGAGTAGGGCATTCCCCACAGCCCCAGCAGATAGGCGCCCACCTGCGCATGGCTGACTCCCAGCACGGAAGTCTCTACTGCGTGGGCCGGGGCGCGCACGCCTGCGCCGGCGAGGCGTATCCTGGAGACCGCATCAGGAAGCTGTCTGGCCAGGACCAGCTTCCCAATGTCGTGCATCATGGCGGCGATGAAGGCCTGGTCGGCCCCCGACTTGTTCGGAAGCAGCCTGCGAGCGATGCGACCGGTCATCAAGGAATGGGATTGTTCCCGGTCGATCGAGAACCCGGTTGCTCGCGCGCCGCATCCGAACTGCCCAAAGACCTCGAGGGACAGAGTCAGGTCGCGTATGGTGTTGATGCCCAAGTGGCTCGTCGCCTGCCGGACACTCGAGATTTCCTGGCGCACGCCAAAGTAGCTCGAGTTCACGAGATGGATGATCTTGGCCGCGATCGCCGTGTCCTGTTCGACGATCGCGCTGACCGTGTCCATGTCTACTTCCGGTTCGGACAAAGCCGCGGTCAGCGCTTGATAGGTGCTGGGAAGCACGGGCAGATCTCCCATCTTGCCCAGGGCGCCTTGCAGGACCGTGTCGCTCAGGAAGCTCTCCAAGTTGCAGGCGCGATCGATGACGGACTTGAGGACCGCGGCGTCGCAGGGCTTCGTCAAGAATTGGTGAGAGACCGCGACGCTGCGCATGGCGGCTTCCAGGTCCGCATGCCCGCTCAGGATGATCCGCACCGTCTTGGGCTGGCGTGCCTTCACTTCGGCCAGCAGAGCTGCGCCGTCGAGTCCCGGCATGCGCATGTCGGTGACGAGGACATCGAAGGGACAAGCTTCCAGGGCCGCGAGTGCTTCCTCACCCGAAGCCACGAACACCATCTCCCAAACGTCCCGGTGAGGCCGAAGCATCCGCCTGAGCCCATCGAGGATCCGCGATTCGTCGTCGACGAAGAGAATGCGTTTCATGGCCGGTTCTCAGGCTGCCAGTTGACGCACACGGCAGTCCGAGCCACGGACGCGGACCCACGGTCGCTGGCCGCCTCGCCGATGTCTCGCCGCCAGAGTGAGGGAGGCGCCCCCACCAAAGGGTAGCGCCTCCCATCAAGGAGGCTCCTTGACCGGGTAGGAGCATCCTGCGCGTAACGTCCAGAGCTGATGGCTACCTGGCTGTCCATGGCAGGCCCTTCATCGCCAGGATCGGTGGGGCGGACGCGAGGGTAGTTCTACCTCTCCCGTGAGAGTTTGGTCCCGGACCTGCCTCCTGTCGGGATCGCTCTGCCCGCGCACCTGCTGCTTCCGAGAGCCCGCCCCGCCACCCAAGCCCGCCCGTCGCGCCCAGCGCCCACCCAGGCAGCCCAGGCCCGGCTTCGTCACCCCCTCCGGCCCAAAAAATCCCCCCCAATCCGCCGACCGGTGCCAGTTTAGTGACGGTCAGCAGACCCGCTCTAGTCCGCTTGAGTCCGCTCCTGTCCGCTCGATTTCGCACAGGTGGGGGAAGAGTGCTTCGCTGCAGGGTTGCACTCTACCGACCCCGGGAGCGCTCTCGGCGACGCGTCAGGAGGCACGGTCTTGGGCGCCACCCGAAGGCGCGCAAACCCCGAGAAACACCGCTCCAAACGCCCCTGGATGGCCTTGGAAAAGCAAGCGCCCCGGCGAGCCCAAAGAGGGCTGCCGAGGCGCTGTGCGAAGATGGAGCGGGCGAAGGGACTTGAACCCTCGACATCAACCTTGGCAAGGTTGCGCTCTACCACTGAGCTACGCCCGCGGGGGGTGGGGAGGATAACAACGGCCGGCCGGGGCGCAAGGTTGGGGACGCGGGGCGCGCTGAACTCGTTGTGGCGACCTGCGTTCTGTGCTTTGACCAGATGACCTACGATGGCGCCGTGGAACGGCAGGTGCTCGACTGGATGAAGGCCGACGCGCCCGCCTCGGGGGCGGAGCGCGGGGCGGCGGCGGGCGCAGGCGGCCGGGGGTCGTATCGGCGTCGGCGGGCGGCGCTCGGCTATCGCGCGCCGCTCGGGCGATTCCTTGGCCTTTCGCTGACCACGCACGCCCTGATCCTGGCGGCCGGGCTGGGAGGAGGCGCTGCGTACGTGCGGCGCTCTGGGGTCGAGCAGCCGCTGGCGAACGCTCAGATCCTGCTCGAGGTGCAGTCGCAGCCGAGCGTGCCGGTGGCGGCGGCGGATGCCGAGCCGGAGCGCGAGGTCGAGCGCGAGGAACCTGTCACCGATGCTGAGCTTGCGCCGCTCGCCGAGGCGTCGAGCGACGAGGCTGCGATCCTGCCCAGCTGGGAACTGCTCGCGAGTGCCGAGCCTCTGCGTGCGCCGGGGGATTCGCGCGAGCTGGAGGAATTGATCGGCGATCCCCGGACTTCCTGGCGCCTTCCCAGCCACGAGGCGCCTGGCCTGCACGTCGGTCACGTGCACGAGCCGCCGGTCAGCGATTGTTGCGGCGAGCCGCAGCCCGCACCGGCCGTGCCGCCCAAGGCGGAACTCTACGTCTATCCCAAGGTCGTCAAGATGGCGCCGGCGGACTTCCCTCAGAAGTCGTTGCGGCTGGGCGAGGACGGCAGCGTGCTGCTGGAGATGACCGTCGGCACCGATGGGCTGGTCAAGGACGTGCGCATCGCGCAGTCCAGCGGCTATTCGCGCATCGACGATTGCGCGGTGGCGGCGGCCTGGCACTGGATCTACGAGCCGGCGACGCGCAACGGCAAGCCCGAGGTGGCGCTGGCGCGACACCGCTACACCTTCAGGCTGACCGGCTCGGGCGGCTGATCCGGCCGCGCGAGCTGACCGGCTCGAGCGGCTGATCAAGCCGCGGGCGCTGACCGGCCAGGGCGGCTGATCAAGCCGCGTGCGCTGACCGGCCCGGGCGGCTGATCAGGCGGCGTGGCCTTAGTGGTTCGAGCGACTGATCAGGCAGCGCGAGCTTACCGGTTCGAGCGGCTGATCAAGCCGCGTGCGCTGACCGGCCAGGGCGACTGATCAGGCCGCGCGGCGTGGTTCCGCGGGCCAGGAGCGGCGCGCCACGCGGTCGAGGCGGCGCAGGCCCAGCGGGTGGGTCTGCGTGCGCTCGGCGCGCTTGCTGGCGCGGTCGGCGACGACCTCGTCGGCCTGGGCGAGCGCGGCCTTGCGGTTGGCGAGCGCGAGCAGCTTGGGGCCGCTGACCAACATCAGGATGCCGCATTCGGCGGCTTCGCGCTTGCCGACCAATTCGCAGGCGATGTTGTCCGCGCTGAACTCGTCCCAGCGCGAGAGCGCGTGCAAGCGGCGCAGCATGCTGCGCCACCAGCGATGGTGACCCAGGGCGATGTGACCCAGCTCGTGAGCGAGCACGAACGAGAGCGCGTCCCAGGCGCCTTGCGTCAGACCGGCGTGGACGATCTCGTCGGTGAGCACGATCGCGTTGCGCGCTCCGAGCCGCATGGCGAAGCCGTTGACCTCGGCGGCGTCGACGACGTAGATCTCGGGGAGTTCCTCGATCGACAGGCGCTGTGCGTGCACGCTGGCGCAGGCATGCACGTGGGGGAATTGCTGCTCGCTGACGCGCAGCGCGGATCCGCGCAGCAGGGCGCGGGCGCGGCGCGCGATCAGGTGCTGGCTGAGCAGGGAGACCGCGGCGATCAGCAGGCCCCAGACGCTCAGCACCAGGAACAAGCCCAAGAGCAGGGCGAAGCCGTTGGCCAGGACGAGGCGTGCGGCGGTCCCCGGCTCGATGCACTGGCGCGCGTCGACCAACGTCGCTTGCGGCGCGCTCCATGCGGCGCCAGGAGCTTGTCCATCGGGAGCTTGCCCCGCAGGCACGAGCGGGGATTCCATGGACCGACAGGTCGGTCACTCTCGGGCCCGAAATGAAGCCCTGCCCCGAATGCACGGTCCGGGCGGCTGCCCGCGCACCTTATTGGTGCTTGGGGTCGAGCCCGGTGTCCGCGCCCGTGTAGCCCAGGGCCTGCAGGGCGGCGGGGCTGGGGCCTTGGCCCTGGCCGTCGACGTAGCGCGCGGTCGGGAAGCGCGCGGTCCAATCCTCGAGCACGCGCCGCAGGCGGGCGGCGTCGTCGGCGCGCGATTTCGCGAGATCCTCGCGCTCGTGCGGGTCGTTGCGCAGGTCGTAGAGCTGCTCGTGCCAGCCGGCGAGCAGGCCGCGGCGGTTGGGCACCACCAGTTTCAGGCCCGTGGCGACTTCGCGCACCGACTTCGAGGGCTCGGAGTTGGAGAAGACGTACTCGCGCCATGGGCCGCCGCGACCTTCGAGCAGCGTGACCAGGCTGCGGCCGTGCAGGCTGCCGCGCGCGGGCACGTCGGCGAGCTCGAGCAGGGTCGGCGCGAGGTCGACGTTTTCCACCGCTTCGGCGTGGCGCACGCCGCGCGGAACGCCGGCGCCCCAGAGCAGGAAGGGCGTGGTCAGCACCTCCTGGTACTGGATCTGACCGTGGCCGGAGTAGAAGAACTCGCGCGGGTGCGAGGCGGCGAGCTCCGACTCGGTCTTCGGCGGCAGGTGCTCCCACAGGCCCTCGCCGTGGTCGGCGACCAGCGCGATCAGCGCGTTGTCGAGCAGGCCCAGCGCGCCCAGGCGATCGAACATCGAGCGCAGCTGATCATCGGTGAAGCGGATCTCCTGATCGTAGAGCCCGCGCTCGGCGAGGATCTGGTCCAGCTCCGTCGACCAGTCGGCCTCGGGATCGGCGGGCGGCGGGCCGTGGCGCGCGAGTTCGGCGGCCTGCCAGCCCGGCGGCTCGACCGGCGTGGCCTCCTCGACCGAGAGCAGGGCCTCGAGCTCGGGATGCTCGCGGAAGGGCTGGTGCGCGTCGAAGGTGTGCAGGTACAGGAACAGCGGCGGACGCGCGCCGTTCGGGCCGGGCTCGAGCGCGCGGCGCAGCGCGGGCCACAGGTCCTCCTGCAGTTCGATCAGGTCGCGCGTGCGGTCCTGGCCTTTGGGCCGCAGTTCCTTCGAGGGCGAGGCGTCGTAGTGGTCGAAGCCGCGGCCGAAGCCGGCCTGATCCGTGATCAGGACGTTCGAGACCACGGCCAGCGTGCGGTAGCCGGCGGCGCTGAAGCACTCGGCCAGCGTCGGCGTGTCCTCGGGCACCACCGGCATCAGCTCGCTCAGGTAGCGGCCGGTCATGATCGAGACCATCGAGGGCATGGTCCACGAGAACTGCGTGGTCACGTCCTCGAAGACCGCGCCCTCGCGCGCGCACTCCTCGAGGAAGGGGGTGGTCGGCCGCGGGTAGCCGTAGACCGACATGTGGTCGCTGCGCAGGGTGTCGACGACGATCAGGATCACGTCGGGACGCCGCTCGGCCGCCTGGACGGCGTTCGAGTCCTTCGAGCAGCCCGCCGGCAGGGCCAGAAGCAGGGCCGCGAGCGCGAGAGAAGCGGGGCGGATCACCCTGGAATCGTACCCAAGAGCGGCGATCGCGGCGGCTAAGGGCCGGCGCGCAGCTCGAGGTGGCCACCGGCGGTGATGCGTGCGCTGGCGCCCGGAGGGACCAGCGTCGTGGCGGAAAACTCTTCCACGATCGCCGGGCCGTCGAAGCGCGTGCCGGGGGCCAGGAGTTCGCGCTCGATGCGCCGCGCGCGCTGCGGCCGGCCGGCAAGGAAGCGCACGCTGCGCTCGCCCAGGATCGCGGCGGCGGGCAGCGCGCGTGCGCCGGGCTCGCGCGCGGGCCGGCGGCGTGGCTCGCGCTCGCTGCCGCACAGGCGCAGCGCGACGACCTCGATCGGCCGGCCGCGCAGTGCGAAGCCGTAGAGACGTTCGTGGCTGCGCTCGAAGATCTCGCTGGCGCGCGCGCCTTCGGGCACCTCGAGGTCGAAGCTCTGGCCCGCGTAGCGCAGGTGCAGCGTTCGCGCGAGTTCACACGCGGCGCGCGCGACGCCGCACTGCGCCAGTTCCGCGAGCACCTGGGATTCGAGTTCCTTCCACAGCCGTGCGCGCCGCGCCGGCGTGCAGCGCAGCGCGGGTTCGAGCACGCTGCGCGAGCGTTCGATGCGCGAGCGCGCGCTGGCCAGTCCCAGCGCCGACAGCGCGCCCGGGTGGCGCGGCACCAGCGCCGCGGGCATGCCCACCGCGCGCGCCAGCGCGATCGCGTGCAGGCCGCCCGCTCCGCCGAAGGCGACCAGGGGCACGCGGCGCGGGTCGATGCCGCGCTGCATGGTCATCACCGTGATCGCGCGGCGCATCGAGGCGCGCGCGGCCTCGAGCACGGCCAGCGCGGCGGCCTGCGGCGTGCTCGACAGCTTTCGCGCCAGCTTCTCGAAGGCGCGCGCGACGGCGTCGAAGTCGAGTTCGAGCCTGCCGCCGAGGAAGGCCCCGCTGCCCAGGTGTCCCAGGAGCGCGTGCGCGTCGGTGACCGTCAGGCGATCGGATCGTCCGTAGCAGACCGGCCCGGGATTCGCGCCCGCGCTCTGCGGACCGACGTGCAGCGCGCCGCCGGAGTCGACCGTGACCAGCGAACCGCCGCCGCAGCCGATCGTGTGCAGGTCCAGCGCGGGCACGGCCAGCGGATGGCCGCCGACCTTGCTGGTGCGCTCGCGGAAGACGCTCTCGCCGCGCGGATCGAGGTCCTGGAAGGCGACGTCGGTGCTCGTGCCGCCCATGTCGAGGCTGAGCAGGCGCGTCCAGCCCGCTTCGGCTGCTGCGCGCGAAGCGCCCACCACGCCGCCGGCAGGACCGGAGAGCAGCACGCGCACCGGCTCGGCGGCGGCGCGTCCCGCGGGCAGCTTGCCGCCGCTGGACTGCAGCAGCTCGAGCGGCGTGTCGCCGAGGCGCCGAGCGAGCGCGGCGAGGTAGCGGCGCATCAGCGGCGTGAGCGCGGCATTGACCACCGCGGTCGAGAAGCGCTCGTACTCGCGGTACTCGCGCACCAGGCTCGACGAGGTCGTGACGGGAACGCCCAGCGGGCGCAGCGCGCGTGCGATGCGCTCCTCCTGTCGCGGGTCGGCGTAGGAATGCAACAGGCAGATCGCGATCGATTCGACGCGCGCCTGCTCCAGTCGCCGCCGCAGGCGCGCGAGCGAGGCCGCGCTGGGTCTTTCGACTTCGACGAATCGCCGTGGATCTTGGGGATCGGGCCACAGGCGCGCATCGATCTCGAAGCGCAGTTCGCTCGGCACGAGCGCCGGGAGCTTCCGCGGATGCAGCGCGTACAACTCGGGCCGGTCCTGGCGTGCGATCTCGATCAGGTCGGCGAAACCGCGGCCGCTGACCAGCGCCGTGCGCGCGGTGTTGCCCGAGAGCAGCGCGTTGAGTCCCACCGTCGTGCCGTGCACCACGCGCCGCGCGCGCGAAGCCGGCCAGCGCGCCAGGCCTTCGAGCACCGCGCGCGCCGGGTCATCGGGCGTCGAGGCGAGCTTGTGCACCGAGAGCACGCCGCGCGCGTCGATGCGCACCAGATCGGTGAAGGTGCCGCCGGTGTCGACTCCGATGACTTCGCTGCGCGTGGCTTGGGGCATGGGCGCGGCCAGGATACGCGGGGGGCCGGGCCGATTGGGAGGAGCGCGACTGACACTCGCGCGCGCATTCGCTAACTTCTTTTCATGCCCAGTGGTCTCGACGCCGGCTGGTTCTTGCCCGAGGGCCTGGAATGGGCCGCGGTCGCGATCGCTTATCTTCTGGGGTCGGTGCCCTTCGGCCTGGTCCTGGTGCGCCTGGTGCGCGGCATCGACCTGCGCACCATCGGCAGCGGCAACATCGGCGCGACCAACGCCATGCGCGCCGCGGGCAAGCCCGTGGGCTACGCGGTGTTCGTGCTCGACTTCCTCAAGGGCTTCGCGCCGGTCTTCTGGCTGGCGCCGGCCGTGGCGCTCGCGCCCGAGCGCCAACTCTCGCTGCAGGTCCTGTGCGGCGCCCTGGCGGTGCTCGGCCACTGCTTCCCGCTCTACCTGTTGTTCCGCGGCGGCAAGGGCGTCTCGACCGGATGCGGCGCGCTGGTGGCGATCGATCCGCGCGTGGCGCTCGCGGGCGGCGTGGTCTGGTTGATCGTGCTGCTGAGCCTGCGCTACACCGGCCTGGCCTCGCTGATGATGGGCTTGACGTTTCCGATCGCCGCCGCGCTCGCCGGCGCGCCTGCGCAGGGACCGCTGGTGGTGGGCACGCTGCTGCTGGCGCTCTTGATCGTCGTGCGCCACCGCACGAACATCCGGCGCATGCTCGCCGGCAACGAGCCCAAGATCGGGGCCAAGAAGAACACGGGGGTGAAGGCATGAGCAAACCGGTCAGTCGGGCGGTGGTGATCGGCGCCGGCGGATGGGGGACCACGCTGGCCTCGCTGCTGGCGCGACGCGGGGTCTCGACCGTGCTGTGGTGCCACGAACCGCAGCGCTGCGAGGAGCTGAAGCAGGAGCGCGAGAACAAGCGTTTCCTGCCCGGCATCAAGCTGCCGGACTCGCTGGCCTTCAGCGCCGATCCGCACTCGGCCGTCAAGGACGCCGACCTGGTGGTCAGCGCGGTGCCGACGCAGTTCCTGCGCTCGGTCGCGGCGCGCTTCGAGGAGGCCTTGCCCGGCGGCGTGGCCCTGGTCTCGGCCAGCAAGGGGCTGGAGATCGAGACCCTCAGCCGGCCTTCGCAAATCCTGCGCGACGTGCTCGGCGAGCGCGAGATCTGCATCCTGACCGGCCCCAGCCACGCCGAGGAAGTGGCGCGCGGCCTGCCCGCCACGGTGGTCGCGGCGGCCGACGACAAGGGTTTCGCGCTGCGTGTGCAGGCGGCCTTCAACGGCGACAAGTTTCGCGTCTACACGCATGGCGATCCCGTGGGCGCGGAGCTGGCCGGCGCGCTGAAGAACGTGATCGCGATCGCCGCCGGCATCAGCGACGGGCTGGGCCTGGGCGACAACGCGAAGTCGGCGCTGCTCACGCGCGGCACGGTCGAGATGGCGCGCTACGGCGTGCAGCACGGCGGCAAGCTGGAGACCTTCTTCGGCCTGGCCGGCATCGGCGACCTGGTGACGACCTGCTTCTCGAGGCACTCGCGCAACCGCGCGGTGGGCGAGGCGATCGGTCGCGGCGAGACGCTGCAGGCGGTGCTCGCGCGCATGAACATGGTCGCCGAGGGCGTCTGGACCACCAAGGCGCTGTTCGGGCCCGAATCCGAGGACGAGGGCATCTCGATGCCGATCGCGCAGCAGGTGCACGCGGTGCTCTTCGAAGCCAAGTCCCCGCGCGAGGCGGTGCTCGACCTCATGCGGCGCGAACCGGCGGAAGAGATGCGGGGCCTGGCGTAGATGACGCCGCTGTACGCCTTCGTCATCGCGGTGGGCATCACCGCGATCTTGCTCGTCGCCGTCGTGGTCACCGGCCTGCGCGGCAGGATCAGCGTGCACATTCCCTGCGTGCTCGCGACGTTCCTCGCGCTGGCGACGGCGATCGTGTTCGCGCTGAAGCTGGGCGAACTCTACGACCTGCCCGCCGCCGGCTGGATCACGCCGCTGCACCTGGCGATCGCCAAGATCGCGACCGCGTCCTTCGCGCTGCCGGTGATCACCGGGATCCGCACGCTGAGGTCGCGCAAGCACCGACGCGCGCACCTCGCCGCGGCCCTGGTCGCGCTGGCGCTGACGGCGACCGCGCTGGTGACCGGCACGTTGATGATGCTGCGCGCGCCCTTGATCGTGGGCGGCTGAATCAGGCGCGGTGCTCGCGCAGGAAGATCAGCAGCCAGGGCAGCACCAGCAGGATCGTGTTGAGCGCGATCGGCACCATGGCGAAGAACAGCCAGGAGCGCTTGGCGCGCAGCGTGAGCAGGGCCAGAATCCAGCCGGGCAGCGAGAACAGGCTCGAGACCCAGAAGGCGCTCTCCAGGCTCGGCGCGCTGCGCCGGTCGGCGATCATCCAGACCACGGTCGCGGCCCAGACCGCCATGCCCGCCGTCGCCAGCGTCATCGACATCATCCAGGTGCGGTGGCGGCGGCGGGCGACCACGGGCACGCGAGAGAGGTTGCGCAGCGGGCGGGCCACGGCGGCGATTGTCCCCGCTGCCCCCGGGGGGTCTCAAGCGCCGAGGATCCCTTCCCCGCAAGCCTTCGGTAGGCTCGTGCCAGCCCAAGCCCCGAGTTCTCCATGAGCCAACCGCTGCAGGAAGTCCACGAAGCGCTGATCCGTTACGCCCTGAGCCTGCCCGGCACGCGCGAGGACCGCCCCTGGGGCGAGCGCGTCGCCAAGGTGGGCGAGAAGGTCTTCGTGTTCTTCGGCAAGTCGAACGTCGACGAGCCGCGGCTTCTGCTCTGCGTGAAGCTGCCGAACTCCGGCCTGGGCGCGCTCGACCTGGATTTCTGCAAACCGGCGAACTACGGCATGGGCAAGCACGGCTGGGTCATGGCGGAATTCCGGCCCGGCGATCGGCCGCCGCAAGAGCAGCTGTGCGGCTGGATCCTGGAGAGCTACCGCGCGATCGCTCCGAAAAAGCTCGTGGCCAGCCTCGACGGCGGCGCGCGTGCTCCGGCGGCGAAAGCGGCGCGCTCGCGCAAGCCCGCAGCCAGCGCCAAGGCGTCGGTCCCGCGCCGGCGACTTGCCAAGGCGCGCGCCACGAAGAAGACCGGCCGCTCGGCGCGCGGCTAGGCCCTCGCGCGCCGCCCGGCGGCGGCCTTGAGCGATCGTCGGGTGCACGGTATCCTCCCGTGTTCTCAACCGGTCGGGGCGTGGCGCAGCTTGGCTAGCGCGCTGCAATGGGGTTGCAGAGGTCGGAGGTTCAAATCCTCTCGCCCCGACCATTTCGCGCTCCGCGCGGGGCGAGACGAGGCGAAACGAGGGTCCATGACGACCGCGCGTCCTCGAGCGCTGCTCGCAGCGAATCCTCCCACTCGGGCGAGTTCCCGAGAGCGACGTCTCTTCCGGTTCCTCAGGCAGGTGGCCGCGACACTTGGACGAACTTCAGTTCGCGCCTGCCAACCAACGGCGCGAGCAGGTCGGCGACGCGCTCGGTGCACCACGGCGCCGCGAAGTTGCCTTGTACCGCGAGCACGCTGCCGTCCGGCCGCGCGGCCCGGCACATCCATTCGCCGCTCGCACCGGCGTCGCGCAGCGCCTTCTCGCACTGGCGGCCGAGCGCCTGGCATGCCGCGAGCCCCTGGCCCTTCTTGGAGGCCCAAAAGCGCTTGTCCTCGATCTCGGTACGCAGGTCTTCGAGGGCTCCCTCGGCATCGAGCCGCGAGTACGGCGCGCCCCTGCGGCCCTTCATGAACTGCCTGATCGCCTGCTGGCGCGCGCGCAGCGCGGCGAGCTCGACTTCGTGCGGCGGCAATTCGAATTGCTCCTGGAAGGCGACATGCTCGTGCAGCAACGCGACGGTGTCGAACGCGAGCAGGCGCGACGACATCCACTCGCCGGAGCCGTGTGCGAAGCACCACACCTTCCCCTGCTCGTCGACCGCGAGCACGTCGCCCGTGTCGTCGCGTGCGACGACGGCGTAGTCCCGAGGGAACGAGCCGAGCCCGGCGCGGCTGTCGTCGAGTGTTATCCGACCCATGGGCCGCCGAGGATACCTCCCCGCGCGGAGGCTCAGCGCGGGGCGGGAATGCGCAAGCACGCGCCGGCCGTGAAGGAGACCGAGTCGACGTGCCCCACGTAGACCTCGGGTGTCTCGACCAGCAGGTGCGCGTGCGTGACCTGGCCGTGGTGGACCAACTCGCCGCCGGAGCTCGGTGCGTAGAAGCCGATCAGTTTCGCACGCACGGAGGCGAAGGAACGCCGGATCGGTTCGTGGCCGGCATCGACCGCAGCTGCGAAGGGGCATTGGCCGTTGAGCACGTGGGTTTCGACCGCGAGCAGCTCGCCCTCGACCACGAAGGGCCAGGCGCCGCGTTTGGCGAGGTCGCTGCGCCGGCCGAGCTGCTCGAGCTGCAGCTCGAATTCCGACTGGCTGGCCGCCGACTCGAGTTCGACCTCGCTCCACTCGTCCACGTCGCTGATCGCGAGCAGGGTGGCGCGCTCCTGGGGGCGCGCACCGCGCGCGCAGGAGAGCTGCGCGTCCACGCGCGCGACCCAGGCGACGCCGTCGAGGATCGCGATCTCGCCGCGCAGGCCCTCGAGCGCACCGATGCCGACGATGCCGGGCGAATCGAGCACGCCGGCGATCTCGACGCGACCGTGGGTCTTGCCCTCGGCCATGACTTCGCGCATCGAGCCCCACGACCTCATGCCGGGCTCGCTCGAGCGGCAGGCCGCCAGCGCGGCGAGCAGCAGCCCTGCGATCGGCCTACGCATCGGCGCGGCGCGCGCTCACTCGATCGGCGAAGGGGCGAGCTCGGCCAGCGCCGTGCGCGCCTCCTCGGCGGGCAGCACGCGCACCGCCGGCCGCCCCCAGGCGGATTCGACGGTGATCGCGTAGTAGGCGGCTTGGCCGGCATCGCCCGAGGCGTCGACGTAGAGCGCAGAGTCGTCGTCGAGCCCGTCGACGCGCTCGATGGTCAGCTCCAGCAGGCTGGCGCCGGCCGAACGCTCCCAGCACAGGTAGCTGTCGCCGCCGAGCTGGCCGATCTCGCGCT
>Ga0315910_10001988_pt1 | contig 18363 bp, 19 predicted proteins | sample EdamamesoilMG_FD_204470 | JGI IMG/M metagenome (GOLD analysis project Ga0315910, IMG submission 204470) | Garden soil microbial communities collected in Santa Monica, California, United States - Edamame soil | ecosystem: Environmental > Terrestrial > Soil > Garden | place: USA: California...
CACGCAAGTCCTGTTCAGTTCCGGCGACGACCTGGTGCGCAAGACGCCGGGCTTCTACACGAACGCCGCCAAGCGGCTCGACCTGCAGCTCGCGCGCGCGTACAAATACGCCGAGTGCCACTTCGCGGGGCAGAACCTCTACCTCGAGGAAATGCAGAAGAACGTGCGCTACGCGCAGGTCGTGAGCGAGGCCCCGAACACGGGCACCCTGCGCCGCCTGCCGCCGATGACGCTGCGAAAAGGCGTAGAGCCCTACCCGAAAGAGCTGTTTATCCGCTGAATCGCGGCGGCGCGCTCAGTAGTTCGGCCGCGCCCTGAAGTAGTCCAGCCGGTCGACCGAGCGCAGCGTGACCTCCCTGGTCTCGGTCCCGCGCAGCACGCGCAGCTTGACCTCGACCCCGGCCGCACCGCGGGACCAGAGCTTGCGGTAGAAGTCTGCGAGCGACGACAGTTCGTCGGCGCCGATTCCGATCAGGATGTCGCCTTCGACAATGCCCGCCTGGTCCGCCGGCCCGTCCGGCGACACGCGCACGACGAACAGCCGGCCACGCAGCTCTTCGGTATTCAGGCCGAGCCACGGGCGCGCCGGCGCGGGCGCTTTGCTGCGCAGGATATAAGCGTCGATCAGCGCATGCAGCAGCTCAGCCGGCACGAACATGTTGCCCGGCGCCTGCGTACCGGCGCCTGCGGCGTCGCCCAGCGCGTCGGCGACGATCAGCGATCCCAGGCCGAGCAGCTCGCCCTTTGCGCCGATCAGCGAAGCGCCCGACCAGTTCATCACGGGCGGAAAGGTGAAGATCGCGGCCTCAAGAAGGTATTCCCAGCTGCCGGAGAAGGGCCGGCGCGACACCACGTTGACCAGGCTCACGTTGCCGCCGCCCCAGCTCGCAACCAGCGCCGGCGCGCGCTCGGCGAGCGCGCCCGCGTTGCCGAGCGGCAGCGGCTTGCCCGCGAGCGGCGCAAGAGCCTTTAGCAGCGCAAAACCGCTTGCATGGTCGTAGCCGGCGAGCGCGGCGGGGACCGATTTGCCATCGGCGCCCGTCACCTCGATCGATTCAGCCTCGATTACCAGATAGCCGATGGTGGCGACGTAGCCCTCGCGCACCAGCGCGCCCGATCCCTCGCGTTCCGCGCCGAGCGTGGCGATGCTCCGCGCATTGGGCAGAATCTTCGCCTTGACGCGCACGATCGCCGAAAGCGTCTCGGCGACCACGTCGCGCTCCGCGCGTTTGTCCTGCGCCTGCGCAGTGGCGAGCGCGCATGCGCAGAGCGCGAGCGCCGCAAGGCGTGATGCCATCAGCATTGCGATTTCCCGGACCGGCCTTGAAATTGACCCTATTGTGTGCTTCGCTGCGGCGGTTTTCCAGTAGGATTGGGCGCGAGGGAGGAGGTGCGTTTGTCGGCAATCAGTTTGCGCGGCGTGTCCAAGGTATGGGGCAGCGCGCGCGCGGTGGACAACATCAGCTTCGAGGCCGCGGCCGGGCGCTTTGTCGTGCTGCTCGGACCGTCGGGCTGCGGCAAATCCACCACGCTGCGCCTGATCGCCGGCCTGGACGACGTGAGCGCCGGAAGAGTGTTCATCGGCGACCGTGACGTTACCCAGGCGCCCCCGGCTAAGCGCGGCATTGCGATGGTGTTCCAGTCCTATGCGCTGTTTCCGCACCTCTCGGTCGCCGAAAACATCGAGTTCGGCCTGAAGGTGCGCGGCGTCGGCGCCGCGGAGCGCGCGCAGCGCCTCGCGCGCGTCGCCGCGTTGCTCGGGCTGGACAAGCTGCTGCGCAGAAGGCCCGCGCAGCTCTCGGGCGGCCAGCAGCAGCGCGTCGCGCTCGGCCGCGCGATCATCGCCGAGGCGCCGTTGTGCCTGATGGACGAGCCCTTGTCGAACCTCGATGCGCAATTGCGCCAGGAGATGCGGCGCGAAATCCGCGCGCTGCAGCGCAAGCTCGGCATCACCATGATCTACGTGACGCACGACCAGACCGAGGCGATGACCATGGCCGACCAGGTGATCCTGCTGCGCGACGGCCGCATCGAGCAGGACGGCACGCCGGAAGCGCTCTACAACCGGCCGGCGACCGCGTTCACGGCGCGCTTCATCGGCACGCCGCCGATGAACGTGGTGTCGCTGCCCGGTCATGCGCCGGCCGGACAATGGCTGGGCGTGCGGCCCGAGGACATCCGCATCGACGGCGCCGGGATCGACGCGGTCGTCGAAAGCGTCGAATACCTCGGCGCCGATTCGATCGTCGCCTGCCGGGCCGGGCCGGAGGCGATCACGGTGCGCGTGCCGCGCGCGGTGGACTACGCCGCCGGCAAGGCGGTGAGACTTTCGTGGGATCCGGGGGCGGCGCACCGTTTTGACGCCGCGACCGGCCTGCGCAGCAACTGAACCGATTCATCCAGGAGGAACCATGCTCAAGAAATTGTTCGCTACCGTGTTCGCCGCCGGCGTCCTCGCGTCGCAGGCATTGGCGCAGACCGAGATTTCGTTCTATTACCCGGTCGCCGTCGGCGGCCCGATCACCAAGATCGTCGACGGCTATGCCGCCGCCTTCGAAAAGGAGAATCCGGGCGTCAAGGTGAAGCCGATCTACTCGGGCACCTACCAGGAGTCGATCGTCAAGGCGCTCACCGCAAACAAGGCGGGCGACCCGCCGACGCTGTCGGTGCTGCTGTCCACGGACATGTACAGCCTGATCGACGAAGACGCGATCATTTCCTGGGACGAATTGCTGAAGACCGACAGCGACCGTGCCTGGCACGCGAGCTTCTTCCCGGGCTTCATGGAAAACAGCCAGACCCGCGGCAAGACCTGGGGCATCCCGTTCCAGCGCTCGACCATCGTGCTGTACTGGAACAAGGAAGCGTTCAAGGAAGCCGGGCTCGATCCAAACAAGGCGCCCGCGAACTGGAACGAGATGGTCGAGTACGCCAGGAAGCTGACGAAGAAGGACGCGTCGGGCAATGTCTCGCAATGGGGCGTGCAGGTCCCGTCCTCGGGCTTTCCCTACTGGCTGTTCCAGGGATTCACCACGCAGAACAACGTGGTCCTGATGAACAAGGAAGGCACGCAGACCTACTACGACAACCCGGCGGTCATCGAGGCCCTGCAGTTCTGGGTCGACCTGTCGAAGAAGCACGGCGTGATGAAGTCCGGGATCATCGAGTGGGGCACGACACCGAAGGACTTCTTCGAGAGGAAGACGGCGATGATGTGGACGACCACCGGCAATCTCACCAATGTGAAGGCCAACGCCAAGTTCGACTTTGGCGTGGCAATGCTGCCCGCGGGCAAGCGCCGCGGCACGCCCACCGGCGGCGGCAATTTCTACCTGTTCAAGAAATCCACGCCGGCGCAGCGCGATGCCGCCATGCGCTTCGCCAAGTGGATGACCTCGCCCGAGCGCGCGGCGCAGTGGGGCATCGACACCGGCTACGTCGCGGTGCGCGGCGACGCCTGGGAGACCGCCGAGATGAAGAAGTACGTGCAGGGCTTCCCGCAGGCCGCGGTCGCGCGCGACCAGCTCCAGTACGCGGTCGCCGAACTCTCGACGCATGACAACCAGCGCGTCACCAAGGCGCTGAACGACGGCCTGCAGGCGGCGCTCACCGGCAGCAAAACGCCGGAGGCGGCGATGAAGGACGCGCAGCGCGAGGCCGAGCGCATCCTCAAGGCCTACAAGAAGTAAATTGAATCGCACCGCCGCACAGGTCCACGGCTGGCTGCTGCTGCTGCCGGCCGCGGTCCTGCTCGCGGCGTTCACGCACTACCCGGCGTTCGCCACGCTCTGGCACAGCTTCTTCACGACCGCCAAGCCGACCCGGCCGGCGGCGTTCGTCGGGCTGGACAACTACCGGGCAATGTTCGACGACCCGGTATTCTGGCAATCGCTCGCCAACAACTTCTGGTTCGCGCTGGGCACCATCCCGGCCTCCATCGGCCTCGCATTGCTGATGGCCGTCTGGGTGAACGGCAAGCTGCACGGCCGCGCGTTCCTGCGCATGGCCTATTTCACGCCCACTGTACTGCCGATGATCGCGGTGGCGAACATCTGGCTGTTCTTCTACACGCCGCAGTACGGGTTGCTGGAGCAGATCACCGCCCTGTTCGGCCTGCCCAACCATAACTGGCTGGGCAGCCAGTCCACCGCGCTCGCCTGCCTGACGGTGGTGGCGATCTGGAAGGAGGCGGGCTTTTTCATGATCTTCTACCTGGCCGCGCTGCAGGCGGTGCCGCCGAACCTGTACGAGGCGGCCCGCATTGAAGGCGCGAGCCGCTGGACCATGTTCCGGCGCATTACCTTCCCGCTGCTCATGCCCACCACGCTGTTCGTGCTGGTCAACGCGGTGATCAATTCGTTCCGCCTGGTGGACCACATCGTGGTGATGACGCGCGGCGGTCCGGACAACGCAACCTCGCTGCTGCTGTATTACATCTACGAGGTGGGCTTCAAATTCTGGGATTCCGCCTATGCCGCCGCGCTCACGATGGCGCTGCTGCTGATCCTGGGCACCGCGGCCGTGATCCAGTTCGGCGTGCTCGAGCGCCGCATCCATTACCGCTGACATGGCGCGCACGCTGGAGACCGCCGGCGCCTGGCTGCTCGCAATCCTCTGGGTGCTGCCGCTCGCCTATGCATTCTGGGCGGCCTTCCACCCGGCCGAGTTCTCGACGAATTTCGTCCTCACGGCGCCCGTCACGCTGGACAATTTCGCCAGCGCCTGGAACGCGGCGCCCTTCGCGCGCTATTTCGTAAACACGATCCTGCTGGTGACGCTGATTCTCGCGGCGCAGCTCGTGCTCTGCACGCTGGCCGCCTACGCCTTCGCGCGCTACGAATTCCCCGGCCGCGATGTCGCCTTCGCCCTGGTACTGGTACAACTGATGGTGATGCCCGACGTGCTGATCGTCGAGAACTACCGCACGATGTCGCAGCTCGGCATCCTCGACTCGGTGCTCGCCATCGGGCTGCCGTACATGGCTTCGGCGTTCGGCGTGTTTCTGATGAGGCAAACCTTCAAACAGGTGCCGAAGGAACTGGACGACGCGGCGCGCGTCGAGGGCGCGAGCGCGCTGCAGGTGCTATGGAAAGTGTACGTACCGCTCGCGGTGCCGACCTACATCGCCTATGGCCTGGTCTCCATCAGCTACCACTGGAACAATTTCCTCTGGCCGATCATCGTCACCAACACCGTCAACGCGCGCCCGCTCACCGTCGGCCTGCAGGTGTTCTCCTCCACCGACCAGGGCATCGACTGGTCGATCGTCTGCGCCGCAACGCTGATGACGAGCGCGCCGCTGCTGGTCGCGTTCCTGCTGTTCCAGCGCCAGTTCGTGCAGTCCTTCATGCGCGCCGGGATCCGTTGATGAAAGTGCTGCAGTGGAACATCCAGTGGTGCCGCGGCCTGGACGGCAAGGTCGATCCCGCACGCATCGCGCACGTCGCAAAAGAGATCGGCGACCCTGACGTGTGCTGCTTCCAGGAAGTCGCCATCAATTTCGATTCACTTGAAGGAAGTTCCGGAGAAAACCAGCCTGAACTCCTGAAAGAAGCTTTCAAGGGCTACAGCGCCCATTTCGGCGCCGTCGTCGACGTTCCCGACGATCGCAGGACAAGTGCGGGCGGACGCCGGCAGTTCGGCAATCTCATCCTGTCGCGCCTGCCGGTGCGCCAGGTGTACCGCCATACGCTGCCCTGGCCGCCGGAGGACAAGGTGCCGAGCATGCCGCGCATCGCGGTCGAAGCCGTGATCCAAGCATCGTGGGGCCTGGTCAGCGTGCTCAGCACGCACCTTGAATTCTTTTCGGCGCAGCAGCGTGCTGCGCAGGTTGCGCGGCTCGCCGAGCTGCAGCGCGAACGCGCCGCGCACGCGGTGTCGAAGCCGGACTACAAATCCGGTCCCTTCGAGCCGATGGCGCGGCCGGCCGCGTCCATACTCTGCGGCGACTTCAACATGCGCGCGGAAAATCCCTCGGCCGCCAAGCTGCGCGAAACCTGGAACGATGCCTGGAGCATCGCGCATCCGGGCAAGCCGCATCCACCGACGTTCTGCCTGTTCGACGACACCTACGAGAAAGTCCCCTACTGCTGCGATTTCGTCTTCGTCACGCCGGACCTCGCGCCGCGGGTGGCGGCGGTCACGGTCGACCTGGAGACGCAAGCGTCCGACCACCAGCCGGTGGTCGTCGAATTCAGGCCTTAGCGTTTGCCTGGATGCGCGCGCGCAGCGATTCGACGCGCGCGCGGTTGACGCCGAAATCGCGCCGCCCCAGGCGCGAGGCCGAGCGCACGTGGATCAGGCCTGCCCTGTCGTCGAAATAAAATTCGACGTCGTCCACGAAACGCATCAGCTTGGTGCGGAATTCGGCATAGAGGTAACCGTCCTCGGCGCGGACGATCGTCGTGTCCGGCATGCCTCCCACCGCCTTGCGTACAGCGGCCATCGCCGCCGCCGCATCGCCCTTGAACGGGATCGGCGCGATGTAGTGCTCTGCATCGGCGGGATCGGCCTGGCTGGAGACGCAGTTGGGCGTGCTTTTCGGCCGCGCGAGGCGCCCCTCCTTCACGCCGAGATAGTCCGGCCGCTCCCAGGAAAACACGGTATCCCCCGTTGCGGTGACGACGTGTACTGTAAGGCCCGCGATCAGGCAAAAAACCAGCAGCAGGATCGCCAGCAGCGCGCGTTTCACCAAGCGCGCGAATGTTAACATCGACGCGCATTCTCTCGACAGGGGGCACCATGCTGCAAATCTCCGCACTCCAGCTTGCCGAACTGCTCGCCGGCATCGGCCGCGCTCAAGCCGCGATGGTCCAGGGACTGGAAAATGAACTGGCCGGCGTACGCAGCGGCCGCGTGATTCCCGCCGTGCAGAATGCGGCGCACCTGCGCGACCATCCCGAGCCGACGCTCGTCGACCTTCCGGTGCGCATTTTCCTGGGGAGTATGGGCCGCGTCGGCCCCGATCCAGCGGTCATCGCGCGCGACCTCGAGCGGCTGATCAGCGGCACGGTGACCGCTGCGGCGACCAGGGAGGAGGCGGCCGCGGCATCCGCGCCCGGCGCCCGCGCCGCGGAAGCGCCGCCGATTGCCGCAGGCGACGATCCGATGGACTTCACCAAGCCGGCCTAAAGACGGGGAAGGGGCCCCGTCTTCCCTAGAAATCATCCGGCGGCGGGGGAAACGAGGGCTTTCTCTTCTCCCGCAGCGAAGCAAGACCTTCCTTCGCCTCGGGCCCGGTGAAGCCGACCATCTCCAGGGCAAGCGAGGCGTCGAAGCTCGGCCCCGCCATGCGCAGCCAGTTGTTCAGGCTGTACTTGGTCCAGCGCAGCGCGGTCTGCGCGCCCGAAGCGAGCTTGCGCGCGACCTCGAGCGCTTTTTCATTGAGTTGATTTTCTTCACAAACCATTGAAATCAACCCGATCCGCTCGGCCTCCTCTCCCGACACCTGCTCGCACAGCAACAGGTAATACTTCGCCTTCGCCATGCCGCACAGCAGCGGCCAGACAATCGCCGCATGATCACCGGCGGCAACGCCGAGCCGGGTGTGGCCATCGATGATGCGCGCGTTCTTCGCCGCGATGGAGACGTCCGCCAGCAATCCCGCGACCAGGCCCGCGCCCACCGCGGGGCCGTGCATCGCCGAGACCACCATTTTCGAGCAGTTGATGATGTTGTAGACCAGGTCGCGGGCCTCGCGCCAGACGCGCGCCCGCGCCGCGAAATCCTGCGTGATCTGCTCGACCATCGCCAGGTCGCCGCCAGCCGAAAATCCCTTGCCGATGCCGCGCAGGATGACCACGCGGGTCTCGGGATCGCGATCGACGTCCAGCCAGACATCGGCGAGCTCCTTGTGCAGGCGCGCCGTCGCGGTCGACAGCTTGCCTTCCTCGCCCATGGCGATTTCGAGGATGCCGGGCTCGAGCCGGCGGATTTTCAGGTCTTTATAGATGGAGTAGTCCATGCGGCCATTCTACAATCGGGCGATGCGCACACCCGACGAACGGTTCGCCAACCTGCCCGGCTTTCCCTGGGCGCCGCACTACCTGGAATGGCGGGGACTGCGCGTCCACTATCTCGATGAAGGCAAGGGTTCGCGCACCTTGCTGTGCCTGCACGGCGAGCCGACCTGGAGCTACCTCTACCGCAAGATGATCCCGCCCTTCCTCGCTGCGGGCTATCGCGTTGTGGCGCCGGATTTCATCGGTTTCGGCCGTTCCGACAAGCCCGAGGAAGAGAACTTTTATACGTTCGAGATGCACAGGGATTTTCTTCTGCACGTGATTGAAGAACTGAAGTTAAAAAACATCACCTTGGCCGTGCAGGACTGGGGCGGGCTGCTCGGCCTGACGCTGCCGATGGAGATGCCCGAGCGCTTCGAGCGCCTGCTGATCATGAACACCGCGCTCGGCACCGGCGATGTTCCGCTCTCGCCCGGCTTCATCGCCTGGCGCGACTATGTGGCGAAGACGCCCGGCATGGACTGCGGCAAGCTGCTCGGCCGCGCCTGCCCGCAACTGAGCGCGGCCGAAGCCGCGGCCTACGAAGCGCCTTACCCGGACGCCGCGTCCAAGGCAGGGGTACGGCGTTTTCCGCAACTCGTGCCGGACCACCCCGATGCCCCGGGCGCGGAGATTTCGCGCCGGGCGCGGCAATGGTGGCAAAGCGGCTGGAAGGGAGAAACCTTCATGGCGGTGGGCGCCAGGGACCCGGTGCTCGGACTACCCGTGATGAAACAGCTCCAGGCGATGATTCGCGGCTGCCCGGAGCCCTATGTCCACGCCGAGGGTGGTCACTTCCTGCAGGAATGGGGAGACGATGTCGCAAGACAGGCGCTGAAGCAATGGAAGTAACATTTGATGACGTGGCGCGCGCGCAGGAGCGCATCAAGGGTGCGGCGCACCGTACACCCGTACTCAGTTCGGTCACGGTAGATACGCTCACGGGCGCCAGGGTGTTCTTCAAGCCGGAGAACCTGCAGCGCATGGGCGCCTTCAAGATCCGCGGCGCCTACAACGCGCTTTCGCAACTGGACGCGGATCAGAAACGGCGCGGCGTCGTCGCCTTCTCCTCGGGCAACCATGCGCAGGCGGTCGCGCTGTCGGGCAGGCTGCTCGGAATTCCGGCGACGATCGTCATGCCGACCGATGCGCCCACGGTGAAACTCGAGGCGACGCGCGGCTATGGCGCGGAAGTCGTCTCCTACGACGCGAGCAACGAGGACCGCCAGAAAATCGCCGAGAAACTGGCCTCGGATCGCGGCCTGACCGTCATCCCGCCGTTCGACCATCCGCACATCCTGGCCGGCCAAGGCACCGCGGCCAAGGAACTGATCGAAGACGCCGGCCCGCTCGACCTGCTGCTCGTGCCCTGCGGCGGCGGCGGACTGCTCTCGGGATGCGCGATCGCCGCCAAGCACCTTTCGCCCGGCTGCCGCGTGATCGGCGTGGAGCCGGCCGCGGGAGACGACGGCCTGCGCTCGTTCCGCTCGGGCAGGATCGAGACGATCGGGCTGCCGGACACCATCGCGGATGGCGCGCGCACCATGGCGCTGGGAAAACTCACCTTCGCGCTGATTCGAGCGCACGTGGACGACTTTCTCACGGTCACGGACGAGGAAATCCTGAAATGGATGTTCTTCCTCTGGGAGCGAATGAAGGTGGTAGTGGAACCAACCGGCATGCTCGCGGCGGCAGCGCTGCTGGAAGGAAAGATCGACGCCAGGGGCAAGCGTGTCGGCGTCGTGCTTTCCGGCGGCAACGTCGACCTGGCCTGGGCCGCGGGCCGCCTGCTCAGGAATCGCTGAAGAACGCGTAGCGCCGCTGTTTCGCCGCCTTGGCGGCGTACATGGCGCGATCGGCGCGCTCGATCAGGACCTCCGGCGCTTCCGAATCGTCGGGGTAAAGGCTGATGCCGATCGAGCAGCCGACCTTCTCGACTGCGCCGTCGACCGCGAGCGGCACGCTCACCATGTCGGCGATTTTCTCCGCGATATGGCTGGCATCCTCGGCGCGGTCCAGGTCGCTGGCGAGGACCACGAATTCGTCGCCGCCATAGCGCGCGACCGTGTCCGAGCCGCGCACGCTGGAGCGCAGCCGGCCCGCGATGGCCACCAGCACGTGATCGCCCACCGGATGGCCGCGGCCGTCGTTGATGCGCTTGAAATCGTCGAGGTCCACCAGCATCACCGCCAGCTTCTTGCGATTGCGCTTGGCGAACTCGATGGCCAGCGCGAGGCGCTGCTGCATCGAAATGCGGTTCGGCAGCCCGGTCAGCGAGTCATGCTGGGCCATATGGCGCAGCTGTTCGACCACGTGCTCGCGTTCGCGCACCTCCGCCTTCGCGTCCGCCGTCGCGCGCTTGAGCCTGTTGATCCGGTCGGCGAGCGCGAACGAAAGCAGCAGGATGTCCAGCGCGAGGCCGATGTGCAGGCCGTTGATGGTCAGGAAGTGCGTGGGCACCAGCGCGAAGTTGCGCAGCGCGCCGAGCGCGATGAAAACCAGCAGCGCAGTCCAGGCAAGCAGGAAGAAGCGCGCCGGGCGGTACCCGGCCAGCATCGCGCGCACCGAGACGTAAAGCACGACACCCGCTGTCGCGCAGGCCACCACCGACAGGCCGCGCATGATGGCGCCGTAAGGCACCAGCAGGCCGGTGGCGGCGAAGAAAACGCCGGCTCCAGCGAGCGCCATGACCACGGTCAGGAAGCGGTTGGCGAAGACGCTGAATGTGGCCATTTCGAGGAATTTGCGCGCAAACAGCGCCCCGAACAGCAGTGCGGCGCACAACGCGGTGCCGAGCGCATGATTCGCCCACCACACGCTCTCGGGCCAGAGATACTGGAAACCAAGTCCGTCGAAGGTCGCCAGGCCGATCCCGAACGAGGCAACGTAGAGCACGTACCAGAGGTAGATGCGGTCGCGCAGCGCGATCAGCAGCATCAGGTTGTACAGGAACAAAGCAATCACCAATCCGTAGAACAGGCCATAGCCGAACTGCGTATGCCGGTCGGACGCGATCAGCGCTTCGGGGCGCCAGAGGTAAGCCGGCACGGTGAGCACGCTTTCACTCTGTACCCGGAGGTACGAGGGCGCGTCGGCAAGGCCGGCCATCGGCACGCGGAACACGAAATTGCGGTGCTTGACCTCGCGCGTCTCCCAGGGCGCCCGGTCCCCGGAGCGCTGGACGCGGTATTCGATGCCCTGGGGGGAACGATACGGCACATGCAATTCGATCGAATCGATGCTCGGGAAGCGGATCTCGAGCGCGAGCATGGGCGCGAGCATGTCGCTGGCATCGCGCGGCAGGGTGAATCGCAGCCAGTACGCGGAATACGAGTAGCCGAAATTCGCCACGTTGCGGCCAAGCGGCGCGAAATCGCTGCGCGCAGCGACCTGCGCAAGCGTGAGCTTGCCGCCCGGGTCTTCCAGAGTGTCGGCGTAGGGGCCAAGCGCAACAGCACGGCGCTCGACAGGCAGCGGAACGGCCGGCGCGCCCGCCTGCGCCGCAAGACCGCAGAACATCAGGGCAGCGGCAATGAGAACGCGCGGCATGAACGCGGAATGTTACGCCGCTTTGCTATGATTCGGGCCCTTCAAGGAAGGCGGTTCAACATGCGCTGCGTCGAAATCAGCAAACCCGGCGGTCCTGAAGTCCTGGTGCCCGCCGAGCGTCCCGCCCCTGTCCCCAAGGCCCACGAAATCCTCATCAAGGTCGCGGCCGCAGGGGTGAATCGCCCGGATGTCGCGCAGCGCCAGGGCAATTACGCGCCGCCGCCAGACGCCTCCGACCTGCCCGGCCTGGAGGTCGCGGGCGAAGTCGTCGCGTGCGGCGCCGACGTAAGAATGTGGAAGCCCGGCGACCAGGTTTGCGCGCTCGTGCATGGCGGCGGATATGCAGAGTTCTGCATAACCCCGGAAGTGCAGGCGCTGCCGGTCCCCAAGGGACTGAGCATGGTCGAGGCCGCGTCCCTGCCGGAGACTTTCTTCACCGTTTACTCGAACGTCTACGACCGCGGCCGGCTCGCGCCGGGCGAATCACTGCTGGTGCAGGGCGGGAGCTCCGGCATCGGGGTCACCGCGATCCAGATGGCGTCGGCCATGGGCAACCGGGTATTCGCCACCGCCGGCAGCGACGAGAAGTGCGCCGCCTGCGCGAAGCTCGGCGCGGAAAAGGCGATCAACTACAAGACCCAGGACTTCGTCGCCGAGATCAAGGCGGCCACTGGCGGCAAGGGCGTGGACGTGGTGCTCGACATGGTCGGCGGCAGCTACGTGCCGCGCGAGCTGAAGTGCATCGCCGAGGACGGGCGCCTCGTTTTCATCGCCACGCTGGGCGGGGCCAGGACCGAGATCGAGATCTTCGAAGTGATGCGCAAGCGCATCACAATCAGCGGCTCCACGCTGCGCCCGCGCCCGGTCGCTTTCAAGGGCGCGATCGCAAAAAGCCTGCGCGAGAAAATCTGGCCGCTGATCGAGGCCGGCAGGATCAGGCCGGTGATTTACAAGACCTTCCCGCTCGCGCAGGCCGCCGAGGCGCACCGGCTGATGGAAACCAGCACGCACATCGGCAAGATCGTTCTCGAGGTCAAGGCCGCCTAGACAATCCGGCTGCCGCGCCCGGCCCAGTACTTTTCCCGCAACGCCTTCTTGTAGAGTTTGCCGGTCGGCAGCCGCGGCAGTTCGGCGGTGAAGTCCACCGAGCGCGGGCATTTCTGCCGTGCGAGGTGCGCGCCGCAGAATGCCATCAGCTCGGCTGCCAGCGCCGGGCCCGCGTCGATCCCCGGCATCGGCTGCACAACGGCCTTCACTTCCTCGCCGAGATCGTCGTTCGGCACGCCGAATACCGCAGCATCGGCCACCTTCGGATGCGTGATCAGCAGGTTTTCGCATTCCTGCGGATAGATATTGACGCCGCCGGAGATGATCATGAATGTCGAGCGGTCGGTGAGATAGAGGAAACCGTCATCATCGACGTAGCCGACATCCCCCACCGTGCTCATCGTGCCATCGGCCGAGCGCGTCGCCGCGGTGCGCGCAGGGTCGTTGAAATACTCGAACGGGGTCGCGGTCTTGAACCAGATTTCGCCCGGGACACCCTTGGGACAGGGCTGCATGGCGGCGTCCAGGATGTGCAGGTCCCCCAGCAGCACGCGCCCGACGCTGCCGCGGTGCGCGAGCCATTCCGCGCTGTCGCAGGCGGTGAAGCCCAGGCCTTCGGTGGCGCCGTAATACTCGTGGATGATCGGTCCCCACCATTGGATCATGGCTTCCTTCACCTGCACCGGGCAGGGCGCCGCAGCGTGGATGGCGATCTCCAGCGACGCAAGCTTGTGCCGCGAACGCGCTTCGGCCGAAAGTTTGAGCAGGCGGCTGAACATGGTCGGCACCAGCTGGCTGTGGGTGACCTGGTATTTCTCGATCAGCGCGAGGTAGGCTTCGGGATCGAATTTCTCCATGATGACGGCGGTGCCGCCGTTACGTATGGTCAGCGCGACCGCCGCCTGCGGAGCCGAGTGGTACAGCGGCGCGGGCGACAGGTAGATCATCGCCTCCCGGTAGCGCCAAAGCTTGTGCAGGAAATGAAACAGCGGCAGCGGCTCGGAGGGCGGATTCTCCGGCAATGGCCGCAGGATGCCTTTCGGCCGGCCGGTGGTGCCGGAGGAATACAGCATCGGCGTGCCCAGCGATTCGTCCGCGACCGGCGTTGCAGGATGGCGGCTGACGGCAGCCGCGAAATCGGCGAACAGGCCATCGTCATCTCCTCCGCCCACAACGAGGCAAAGCTTGATGTTCGGGCAAGATTTCAGTGCCTGCGCCGCGACGGCGCGCTTTTCCTGCGATGTGATCAACACCTTCGATTCGCTGTTGCCGAGGATGTAGGCCAGCTCCTCGGCCGTCAGATAGGAATTGACGCAGGTGTAGTACAGGCCGGAGCGCTCGCCCGCGCCGCAACTTTCCAGGTAGCGGCTGTTGTTCTCCATGAAGATGGCGTAGTGGTCGAGGCGCCGCAGGCCGTGAGCCCGCAACAGGTGGGCCAGACGGTTGGTGCGGGCGTCGAATTCGGCATAGCTCACCGATTCGCCCGAGCCCGCCATGATGAACGCCGCTTCGCCGGCCCGCTGCACCGCGTACTTTCCTGCGTACATCAGCGCGCCTCCAGTTTTGCCTCTTCCTTCAGCCAGGCGACGAAGTCGGCGACTTCCGGCCGGCCTGCGGAGTGCTTGGACACGATGGCGAAGTAGCCGCGCGCCGGATCGGCGGTACGCTTGAACGGCGCCACCAACTGGCCCGAGGCGAGGAGTTTGCGCACCAGGGGACTGCGGCCCAGGGCCACGCCGTGGCCGGCGATGGCAGCCGGAATGATCTGGTCGTAGCCGGAAAACACCAGGCTGCCCGCAGGCCGCAGGTCGGTCAGTCGCTCGACCTCGAGCCAGGTCTTCCAGTGCATCCACGGATGGCGGCCGTCGGGGTCGTCGTACTGCAGCAGCACGTGATGGCGCAGATCCGTCGGCTCGCGCAGCGGCTTTTCCGGATCGTTCATCAGCTTGGGGCTGCAGACTGGAAACACGCGCTCGCCGAACAGGCGAAAGGCATGCGGACCGATCATGGTCGCAGGGCCGTGCCGGATCGCGAGATCGAGGCCGTCGCGCTCCAGGTCCAGCACGCGAGTCTCGGCGCTGATGCGCACGTCCAGCTCCGGGTGCTTGCGGGTAAATCCCGCCAGGCGCGGAATCAGCCAGAGCGAGGCGAAGGACTGCGTGGTGGTCACCGCCAGCGTCTGGCGCCCGCGCCCGGCGCGCAGCCGGTCGGTCACCGCGCGCATGGTCGCCAGCGCCTGTGCCGCAGCGGCGTAGAGCGTCTGCCCTGCCTCGGTCAGCGCCAGCGCGCGATGGCGGCGCTCGAACAGGCGCACGCCGAGTTGATCCTCGAGTTCCTGGATCTGGCGGCTGACGGCCGATTGCGACAGGTAAAGCTCTTCGCCGGCCTTGGTGAACGACAGCAGGCGCGCGGCCGCCTCGAAGCCGTTCAGCAGGTCGAGGGACGGCAGCCGCGGCCGGCTGTTCGCATTACTTTTCTGCATGCCAGAGCTGAGAATTTACCGTTTGAGCCTACAGGATCAAGGATGCAACATACGCATGTCAAACGCAAGGAGAAACCGATGAACCGTTACATGCTGGAAGAGTTCCACAACGATCCCGCGCTGTACCGCAGGCTGGCGGAGCGCGAACAGGCCAGGATGATCGGCGAGGCCGCCGCGTGGCTGTTTGCCGCAATAGGCCGAGGCTTTGCCCAAGCCGTGGCGCGCCTGAAGCCGGGCCCGACCCGTTGGATCGAGCGCCTGGGCTGAAAGCCAGCTATCCACAGGAGTATTGCCATGAAACTCGAAATCGATACCGGCGCCCTGCGCCTCGCGCGCGGGCAGACCCTCAAAATCCAGGACGCGGCGGGAAACACCATCTGCGCCCGCGAAGGTACGGTCTGGATCACTGAAGAAGACAGCGGCAAGGACGTCGTGCTGGAGCAGGGCAGCTGCTACCGGCTCGGCAAACCCGGGCTGACCCTTGTGCAGGCCTTCGCCGATGCTTCGCTCTCTCTGGCTTAGGCTCACCTCCTCCGGCCCTGGGCCGGGAGACGAGCGGGCGCTGGCCCGCTATTTTCGCGACGAAGGCCTGCACGCCGAGCTGCAAGGACTGCGCGCGCACGACGAATATGCGAGCTCCACTTATGAAAGGGCGCTGTACAACGCGCATTCCTACTTTGCCGCGTGATTAGAATAGGCGTTCTTCGCAACGGGGAACGCCATGTTCAAGGAAGGGCTGCTCAAAGGTAAGCGCATCCTCGTCACCGGAGGCGGCACCGGCCTGGGCAAGGAAATCGCCAGCCGCTACCTGCAACTGGGCGCCGAAGTATGGATCGCCGGCCGGCGCGGGACGGTGCTGGACGAAACCGCAGGCGAACTGATGAAGGCGCACGGCGGAAAAGTCGGCACGCACGCGGTGGACATCCGCGACGCGCAGGCGGTGGACGCGATGGTCCAGCGCATCTGGGACGAGGCCGGGCCGCTCACGGGCCTGGTCAACAACGCCGCCGGCAACTTCATCAGCCCGACAAAGGACCTCACGCCCAACGGCTTCAATGCCATCGCCAACATCGTCTTCCACGGCAGCTTCTACGTCACGCACGCCGTGGGCCGGCGCTGGATCGAAGCCAAGCTGAAGGGCTCGGTGATTTCGATTCTCGTCACCTGGGTGCATACCGGGTCGCCGTACGTCGTGCCCTCGGCAATGTCGAAGGCCGGCCTGCACGTGATGACCAAGTCGCTCGCGGTCGAATGGGGCCGCTACGGCATCCGCCTGAACGCGATCGCACCGGGCCCGTTCCCGACCGAGGGCGCCTCCAAGCGCCTGCGCCCCGGCGGCAGCTTCGAGGACTCGAACGAACTCAACCCGATGCGCCGCATCGGTCAGATGCCCGAACTGCAGAACCTCGCCACCTTCCTGATGGCGGATGGCTGCGAGTGGCTCACCGGTGAAACCATCGCCGTCGATGGTGCGGGTTACCTCGCCAATGGCGCCGGATTCACCAACCTCGATCGACTGACCGACGCCGACTGGGAAAAAGCACGCACGATGATCAAGGCGCAAAATGAAAAGGACCGCGTTGGACGCGGTTGACGACCGCGCAGAGCGCAGCGCTTGAGCGAAACGAAACAGACGCCGCGCCCGGCGGCGACCATCCTGCTGCTGCGGCAAGCCTCCGCAGCGCCCGAGGTGTTCATGCTCGAGCGCACGAGCAAGGCGGCCTTCCTGCCGGGCGCGTTCGTCTTTCCCGGCGGCGCGCTCGACCCGGATGACGCAGGCGAGCGGGCGGCGCGGCGCGTGCGCGGCCTGGACGACGCGCAGGCAAGCGCCCGGCTTGGCCTGTCTTCCGGCGGCCTCGCCTACTGGGTGGCGGCGGCACGCGAGTGCTTCGAAGAGTCGGGAATCCTGCTGGCCTGGGATGAACACGGCGATCCTGTCGATCCGCACCGGGCAACGTCTCTCGAACACCTGCGGGAACCGCTGAACGCGGGCACGCTCCTGTTCAGCGATTTTCTGGAGAAGGAAGATCTGTTCGTGCCGGCGCAGGAGATCGCCTATTACAGTCACTGGATCACAGCGCCGGGCCGGCCGCGCCGGTTCAGCACGCGTTTTTTCGTCGCTTGCGCGCCCGAGGGTCAGTTGGGCGCGCACGACCGCTCGGAAACCGTGCACAGCGCCTGGGTCAGCCCGCGCGAAGCGCTCGAGCGCGGCCGGCGCAAGGAGATCGAGCTCATTTTCCCGACCCGCAGCACGCTTACCGACCTCGCGCACTTCATCACGCCGCGCGCGGTACTGGAGCACACGAGGAGCCTGGGCGACATCGAGGCCGACGCGGCTTGCTGGGCGCTCGACCACGAAGGCTCGCAGCGCCTGTTCCGGCGCACCGATCCGCCCTATCACGAGATCCACTGGAGCGACCCCGAGGAAAAGGGTGACACATGCTTTGTCATCCAGGCGGGCGTTCCCAAGCGCCTCGACCGCTACGTCACGCGCCTCACGGCGCCGAATCCCGGCGCGATGACCGGGCCCGGCACCAACACCTATCTCGTCGGCCGCATTGACGACGGCGGTGAACTCGCGGTGATCGACCCGGGACCCGCACTCGACTCGCACGTCGCCAGAATTATCGAAGCGGGCGCGGGCCGCATCCGCTGGATCCTCACGACGCACACGCACATGGACCATTCGCCGGCCGCCGCCGCGCTGAAAGCGGCCACCGGAGCGCAGGTGCTCGGGCGTCCGGCGCCCGCGGGCGCCAGCCAGGACCATGCCTACGCCGCCGACCGGATACCCGCCGATGGCGAACGGCTCGCATTGGGCAAACTGACCTTGCGGGCGATCCATACCCCGGGGCACGCGTCCAACCATCTTTGCTACCTGCTGGAAGAAACGAAAATGCTGTTCACGGGCGACCATGTCATGCAGGGCTCGACGGTGGTCATCAACCCGCCGGATGGCGACATGCGCGCCTACCTCGCATCGCTGGAAAAACTGCTGGCCGAGGACGTTGCCATCATCGCGCCCGGCCATGGTTACCTGATCGGTACGCCGCACAAGGAAGTGCGACGGCTGATCGCTCACCGCCTGGCGCGCGAGGCCAAGGTCGCGGCGGTCCTCAAGCGCGGCCGCGGCACCCTGGAGGAACTGGTGGCGGATGTCTACGACGATGTGTCGCCGAAATTGCATCCGGTTGCGATGCGCTCGCTGACCGCGCATCTCGACAAACTGGTCGCCGAAGGACTCGCCCGGCACGCCGCCGGGCGCTATATACTTGTCGCCGAACA
>Ga0315910_10001989_pt1 | contig 18361 bp, 17 predicted proteins | sample EdamamesoilMG_FD_204470 | JGI IMG/M metagenome (GOLD analysis project Ga0315910, IMG submission 204470) | Garden soil microbial communities collected in Santa Monica, California, United States - Edamame soil | ecosystem: Environmental > Terrestrial > Soil > Garden | place: USA: California...
GAGTAACCAGGGCTTGAGGCGCGCCGCCGGCCAATCGCCGGCGGCGCTTTTTTTTGCCCGCGCGTCAGTGCGCGCCGGGCGGGCGCGCTCGAATCACCCGCAGCTCCTCCGCGAACTTCGCCTCGAGATCGAACGCACGCGTCGCGAATTGATCCGGCAATGCGTCGCAGTCGCGCCGCGCCTGCTCGACGTCGCCGGCCGCGATGCCCTCGCCGTAACGCTGCGCGCCGCGTTTCAGCAGGTCGGCCTTCTTCTGCGCGAATTCCTTCGCGGGGATCGCACCCCCGGGATTCATCACGGCATCGATGCGCTGGTTGATGTCGCCGATCAGCGCGGCAAAACGCGTGTTCCACTCGCCGTAGGCCTTCTTGACCGCGGACTTCGAGCCGCGGTTGTGGTTCGCGCACCAGTCGACCGCGTACTGCGTGGAGTTGATCTGGCCCCAGATCTGCGCGACGGCCTTCTCGTAGCCGAGCTCGGCGTCGACCTTCTGGGCTTCCGCTCCGCTGGCAACCACCATCATTCCGACCAGGCACACAGTGCGCTTCATGACCGCTCCTACATCGACGTGCGAACGTGCCAGAGCTCGGGAAAGAACTTGAGTTCGAGCGCCTTGGCGAGATACGAGACACCCCCCGTGCCCCCGGTGCCGGGCTTGTATCCGATCACGCGTTCGACGGTCTTCAGGTGATGGAAGCGCCACAGCTGGAACTTCTGGTCGAGATCCGTGAGCCGCTCGGCGAGCTCGTACAGGTCCCAATCCTTCTCGGCGTTGTGATACACGGCGAGCCACGCGGCGGTCACCGCCTTGGAGACGGTGTGCGGTTCGCTGAAGTCGCGCTCGATGAGCGACTCGGGAATGCCATAACCGCGGCGCGACAGCAGCCGCAACACCTCGTCGTACAGCGACGGCGCGTGCAGCGCGCGTTCCAGGCGCTCGTAGGCCTCCGGATCGCGCTTGTGGACCACGATGACGTCGCGGTTCTTGTTGCCGAGCCCGAACTCGAGCAGGCGGTACTGCACCGACTGGAAGCCCGATGACCGGCCGAGGGTGTTCCTGAACGACGAGTATTCGAACGGCGTGAGCGTCGACAGCACGCTCCAGGCACCGAGCAGCTCTTCCTGCAGGCGCGAGATGCGCGCCAGCATCTTGAAGGAGGGATCGAGGTTGTCGCGCCGCACGCACTCGAACACGTGCCCGAGCTCGTGCAGGAACAACCGCATCCACAGCTCCGACACCTGGTGGACGATGATGAACAGCATCTCGTCCTGCTCCGGAGAGTTCGGCTTCTGGGCGCTGAGCAGCTTGTCGAGCTGCAGGTATTCGCCGTAGGACTTCGAGGTACCGAGGTCCCAGTGCACGCCCTCGTTCTTGAGATCCACGCGGCGCGCGGGTTCCTTGTCGTCGTTCTGCATGTTCAGCTTTCGGAAAATACCCAGTGCGGTACGCGGCGCCAGCCCTGCAGCAGCTCACGATCGAGTCGTCGCCAGTCCGCGCAGTGCGACTCGACCGCGTGCCAGAAGCGCGCCGAGTGATTCATGTGTTGCACGTGCATGAGCTCGTGGATGATCAGGTACTCGACCACTTCGGGAGGCTGGAACAGCAGGCAGGCATTGAGGCTGATGGTACCGCGCACCGAACAACTTCCCCAGCGCGAGCGCTGCCGGCGGATGGCGACCTGGGTGTAACGCACGCCGCAGCGCGCCGCCACGGCGGCCACGCGCGGTTCGAGCCGCTGGCGTGCCACGCGCATCAGCCAGGCGCGCAGTGCAGAGCGCAGGGCGGCCGGCGCCACGATTCCCGCCACGCGCAGGATGCCGCCCGCGACGCCCTCTTCCGGGACCAGGCGCAGCCGTCCCGGGCCACCGGCGAGGTGCAGGCGCCACGATTCGGCGCAAGACGCCAGCGACACCTCCGCCGGCGGAAAAGCTTCCGGGGGCGGACGCCGGGCCAGCGCCAGCGCACGCTTTTCGTCGATCCACTCGCGGTGCGTCGCGACGAACTGCTGCACTTCGCGCGCCCGGGCACGTGGCGGCACCACGACCACCACGCGCGCGTCGGGATACACCCGCACCGAGAGTCGCCGTGCGCGCCGGCTGACGCGCACGAGGGGACTGTCCCCGATTCGTCCACCGGCCTCACCCGACTCGAAACCCAGCTCGAATTGGGGACTGTCCCCATTCTCCTTGTCTTGACTGTTGCCACTCATAGCCTGGCCGCGAGTTTCGTCCCTTCACGAATCGCACGCTCCGCATCGAGCTCGGCCGCGAGCAACGCGCCCCCGATGACGTGCACCTGTTGATGGCCGGCGAGTTCGGCGGCGAGCTGGTTCACCGACTCCTGGCCGGCGCAGATGATGACATGGTCCACCGCGAGCAGTTCCGGACCGCGTTCGCCCACGATGTGCAACCCGGCATCGTCGATGCGCTCGTAGCGGACCCCGCCGCGCATCACGACGCCGCGATGCTTGAGTCCCGTGCGGTGGATCCAGCCGGTGGTCTTGCCGAGCGTCGCACCCAGGCGCTCCGCCTTGCGCTGCAGTAGATAGACCTGGCGCGGCGGAGTCACCGTGCGCTGCGGCAGCACGCCACCGCGCGCGATCAGCGTGCGGTCGATGCCCCACTCGGCGAAGTAATCGTCGCCGGCACGGTGCGTGAGGAAGGTCGCGACGTCGAAGCCGATGCCGCCCGCCCCGACAATGGCGACGCGCTCGCCGGCCTGGCGCGCGCCCGACAGCAGCTGCGGGTAACTGATGGCCTTGGGATGATCGACGCCGGGGATCTCCGGCGTGCGCGCGCGTACGCCACTCGCCAGCACCACCTCGTCGAACTTTCCGGCCGCCAGCCGCGCCGCATCGGCCATCGTGTTCAGTTCGAGCTTCACACCGAGCAGCTCGATCTGGCGCGCGAAATAGCGCAGCGTGTCGCGGAAGTCTTCCTTTCCCGGGATTTCCCGCGCATAGCGGAATTGCCCGCCAATCTCGTGTGCGCTCTCGAACAGCGTCACGTGGTGGCGGCGTTCGGCCAGTGCCGTGGCGCAGGCCAGGCCCGCGGGACCCGCGCCCACGACGGCGATGCGCTTCGGCTGGCGGGTCGGAACGAGGACCAGCTCGGTCTCGAACGCGGCGCGGGGATTCACCAGGCAGGTGGCGCGATCATTCTCGAATACGCGATCGAGGCAGCCCTGGTTGCAGGCGATGCAGGTGTTGATCTCGTTCTCGCGCCCGGTAAGCGCCTTGCGCGGCAGATCCGGATCCGCGAGCAACGGTCGCGCCATCGACACCAGGTCGGCCGACCCGCTGGCCAGCAGCGCCTCGGCCTCCTGCGGCATGTTGAAGCGATTGGTGGCGATCACCGGCAGGCGCGTGGCCGCCTTGATGCGCGCCGACACCCAGCCAAAGGCGCCGCGCGGCACCATGCCGGCAATCGTGGGGATACGCGCCTCGTGCCATCCGATGCCGGTATTGAGCATCGTGGCGCCGGCCTCCTCCATCTGCGAGGCCAGCCACTCGACCTCGGCGCCGTCGCAGCCGTCGTCGACCAGGTCGATTCCGGAGATGCGGAAAATGATGATGAACTCGCGGCCCACGGCGGCGCGCGTCTTGCGCACGATCTCGAGCGCGAGGCGCGCGCGGTTCTCGAGCGAGCCGCCCCACTCGTCCGTGCGCTTGTTGGTCCGGGGCGCGAGGAACTCGTTGATGAAGTAACCCTCGGATCCCATGATCTCGACGCCGTCGTAGCCGGCCTCGCGCGCCAGCACCGCGCAATTCACGAAATCATCGACCTGGTCGCGAACGCCGTCGGCCGACAGCTCGCGCGGCCGGAAGCGATTGATGGGTGCGCGCAGCGCCGTCGGCGCGACGATCAGCGGGTGATATCCGTAGCGGCCGGTGTGCAGGATCTGCATGCAGATGCGCCCGCCTTCGGCGTGCACGGCGTCGGTCACCAGGCGGTGCCGCGGCACTTCGCGGGGGCTCGACAGCTTGCCGGCGAACGGCTTGCCCCAGGCCGCGCGATTCGGCGCGATGCCGCCACTGACGAGCAGTCCCGCGCCGCCGCGCGCGCGCGCGGCGAAGTACGCCGCGAGCTTTTCGAAATCGCGCCCTCGATCCTCGAGCCCGGTATGCATCGAGCCCATGACGATGCGATTGGGAAGGCGCGTGAACCCCAGTTCGAGAGGGGCAAACAGGTGCCCGTATTTCATTGGCCCGGAGTCTACCGGGTTATCTGGGTCATCAAGCGGCGAGCGTAGGCGTAGTCGGGAGCGATGAGCAGCGCGCGCTCGAGGGCCTCACGCGCGCCCACGAGGTCCCGCTGGTCGAGCAATGCCCGGCCGAGGAAGGCATAGGCTTCCGCCGCGCCCCACTCGGGCGTGGTGGACGCGCCGGCGCGCGCCGCCTCGAACATCACGGTCACGTTGCGCAATTTCTGCAGCGCGGCGTTGCGCGCGGCCGCGTCATCACCCGCGCGTTCGAAGGCGGTCAACGCCTCGACCAGGCGCACGCGCGGATTCTTGGGCTCGAGTTTCACGGCTTCGTCGATGCGCGAACCGATACGGCCGCCGACGAAGGGAATCGAGGTCATTTCGCGGCCCGCGAGCGTGCAGGCGGTGCCGAGTGCGTAGGCCTCGGCGCGCTGGTGTTTCACCGCGTCGGATTCTTCGACACCCAACGCGAGCTTGGGCAGGGCATCGACGATCTTGTCGACCTGCTCGCCGCAGTCATCGACCGCGTCGCGTGCCTTCGACTTCTTGCCGAGACTCAGGACCTGCGCGAGCCGGTAGTACGCCAGGGCGCGAAAATAGGAGCGTGCGCCGGCGTCCGCGGCCGACGGCTCCTCGCCGTCGACGGGCTTGGGATCCAGCGAGCCGATCACCCCGCCGAGCGCGCGCGCATCGTCGGTGTAATACGCATACTGGATGCGCCCCTCGATGTCCGCCCAGTCCGGCGCAGCCGCCAGCGCCGCAGCGCTGGCGAAAGCAAACAATAGTCCGAATCCGGGTGTCCTTGCCCGACGCCAGTTCCTGATCACAGTTCCCGCAAACCTGCCGTGATGGGCAGCCGCGCCGCCCGGATGCCCGGCAGTATGCCAGCGATGAACGTCAGGATCAGTCCATAAATGATGCCCGTGATCATCAGCTTCGGCGTTACGGTGAATGCGAACGTCATCTGGCTGAACGAGGCCCAGTTCATGGTCGAACTGTGCATGCCATTGAGGAACACCAGCGCGAGCAGGCCACCGATGAGGCCACCCACCGCGCCGAGGATCATTGCTTCGACCAGCACCGAGATGACCACGGGAAAACCGCCGAAGCCGAGCGCGCGCAGCGTCGCGATCTCGCGCACGCGATTGGCCACCGCGTTGTAAAGCGTATTGAGCGCCGCGAACAGCGCCGCGATGCCCATCATGACGGCCAGCGTCCAGCCCACGTAGTTGATGATGGTGGACATGAGTTTCTGCTGGTCCACGTAGAACGCGCGCTCGGACTTTACGTCCACACGCACGCGGGGATCCTTGGTCAACGCATCCTTGAGCGTCTTGAGCGCGGCCGGGTTCTCGAGCTTCACGCGGATCGACTGGAAGCTGTTGCCGCGCCGCCAGGCCTGCTGCACCACGCGCGTGTCGCCCCAGGCCTCCGACTCGGCGATGCCCTGCTTGTCGGTGAAGCGGCCCACGACCGTCCAGTTGGCGCCGCCCCAGCGCACCGTCTTGCCCACTTCGAGACCGTCGTAGCTCTGCACCACGCCGTCACCCACGACGACCTCGTTGGTGCCTTCGCGGAACATGCGTCCCTCGACCAGCTTGAAGCTCTTGCGCACCAGCGGCGCCATCGGGCTCACGCCACGCAGCGGCAGGTTGGTGCTCGCATCCTTGCCCTTCATCTTGCCGTCGACCAGCACATACAGTTCGGGCGAGAGAATGGGTTTTCCGGCGAGCTCCTTTTCCACGCCCGCGCCCGCGGCTTTCTTGATGCCGGGCGCGTCGCTCACGACAGTGACCGTGTCGGAACCGAAACCGCCCGACAGTTCATTGGTGGAACCGGCACGCATGATGATCGCCACGTCCTCCGAGCCGCTGCCTTCGAGCGCGGCCTGGAATCCGGCGGCGATCGACAGCAACGCGATCAATACCAGCGTGACGCCACCGACACCGAGCACCGCCACCAGCGAAGACGACCAGCGCTGCGGAATGTTGCGCAGGTTCATGCCGGTGACAGCGCCGATTTGTGCGAAAGGGTTAGCCATAGATACCTCAGGTGCGCCGTAGGGCGTCGACGATTTTCAATCGCATCGCGGTGAGCGCGGGCCACGCGCCGGTCACGAGTCCGAATACCAGCATCAGCGCGAAGCCCACCATGAGCGTGGTAGTGCCGATGTGAAATCCCGGGAAGTAGTCCTTGACGGCCACCCCCACGCCGCGCGCGAGCAGCCATGCGAGCGCGAGCCCCACGAGGCCGCCGGCGAATGTCAGGAACAGCGATTCGAGCAGCGTCAGGACCAGGATGGTTCGGCCGCCGAAGCCCAGCGTCTTCAGGACGCCAATCTCATTGGTGCGCTCGCGCACCGACTGCGCCATGGTATTGGCAGTGACCAGCAGCATGGTGAAGAACACCGCCGCGGTCACCGAGACGAGGATGGAGCCGATGTCGCCCACCTGCTCCAGCAATCGCTTGACGAACTGGCGTTCGGTCGCGGTCTTGGTCTCGGACGCGGAATTCTCGAACATCTTGTCGATACGCGCGCCGACGGCGTCGGACTGCTTCGGGTCGACCACCCGCACGGCAATCATGCCGGCCTGGTCCTTGCCGAACTGCAGCGACTCGTTGAAGTAGTCGTACTGAAAGAACGCGCTGGCCCTGTTAACGCCGGAGCCGTCAACGTCGTAGATGCCCACGATGTCGAATTGCCAGGTGTCAGAACCATCGAGCTTGCGCCAGATCTGCGAGCGAATCGGCACGCGGTCGCCGATCTTCCAGCCATTGGCGTCGGCGAGCACCTTGCCGATGATCATGCCCTGGCGGTTGCGTTCCCAGGCCGAGATTTCCTCGGGCTTGAGCTTGATCTCCGGATACACGCGCAGGAACGCCGCCGGGTCCGTGGCCTGCATCTGCATGGGACGCTTGGCATCCTTGTACATGCCGCCGAACCAGTTGAACGACGCTGCCGCTTTGACGCCTTCCAGCACGCGGATCTTTTCGTAGTAGGCGCGCGGCAACGGCATGATCATGTTGATCTTGCTCTGCACGAGGACACGGTCGGCACCCACGACATTCACTACGCCGGCAAGACTGGTGCGCAACGCATCCAGCATGCCGAACATCAGGAATGCCAGCAGGATCGACACGAAGGTGAACACCAGGCGCAGCTTGCGTCGCTTGAGATTCGCCCAGACGATTGGCAACCAACGGAACATGGTGATTCCTTATTTAAACGTCAGATGCGCCTGAGCGCGTCGACGATCTTGAGCCGCATCGCCGTCAGCGCGGGCCACAATCCGGTGATGAGGCCGAAGGCGACCATCAACGCCACGCCCACGGTCAACGTGCCCGCGCTCAGCTTGAACACCGGGAAGTAATCTTCGATGGCGCCGCCCATGCCGCGCGCGGCCAGCCACGCAATCCCCAGGCCCGCGAGTCCTCCGGCGAAGGTCAACAGCAACGACTCGAGCAGCACCAGCGACAGGATCGACTGGCCGTTGAAACCCAGAGTCTTGAGCACGCCGATCTCGTTGGTGCGCTCGCGCACCGACTGCGCCATGGTGTTGGCGGTGACCAGCAACATGGTGAAGAACACGGCCAGGGTCACCGACACCAGGATCATGCCGATGTTGCCGACCTGCTCGAGGAACTGCTTGATCATGGCGCGCTCGGTGGACGTCTTGGTCTCCGCGGCGGAGTTCTCGAACAGGGAATCCACCCGCGCGGCGAGCGCGTCCGACTCGGCCGGATTCGCCACGCGCACCACCATCCACCCGACCTGGTCCTTGCCGTACTGCAGGGACTCGTTGAAGTAGTCGTAGTGGAAGTAGATAGTCGCCTTGTCGACGCCCGAGCCGCTGGCGTCGTAGATGCCGACGATGTTGAACTCCCAGGTGTCACCGCCGTCGAGCTTGCGCCAGATGTCGGAGCGGATCGGGATGCGGTCGCCCACCTTCCAACCGAAGGAATTGGCCAGCGTGGGGCCGACGATCACGCCCTGCCGGTCGTTTTTCCACTTCTCGAATTCCGCGGGCTTGACCTTGAGCTCCGGATACACGGCGACGATCTGTTCCGGATCCGTCGCGAGCACCTGCAGCTGCTGCTTGCTGTCCTTGTAGATGCCGCCGAACCAGTTGAACGGCACGACCGCGCGCACGCCCGGCACCGCCTTCACCTTCTCGTAGTACGCCCACGGCAGGGACACGGTGATGTTGACCTTGCTCATGCACATCAGGCGATCCGCCCCGGCGAGGTTCACCGCCTGCGACAGGCTGGTGCGCAACGCATCCAGCAGGCCGAACATCAGGAAGGCCAGCAGGATGGAAATGAAGGTGAAGATGAGCCGCAACTTGCGTCGCCGCATGTTGGCCCACACCAGCGGCAGCCAGCGGAACATCAGCTGGTCTCCCGCTCCAGGCGGCCCTTCTCCAGGTGCAGCGTGCGATTGGCGCGTTCGGCCGCGTGCGGATCGTGCGTGACCATGACGATGGTCTTGCCGTGCTGCTTGTTCAGCGCCTGCAGCAGGTCGAGGATCTCGTCGCCCGACTTGCGGTCGAGGTCGCCCGTGGGCTCGTCGCACAGCAGCAGCGTCGGATCGGTGACGATGGCGCGCGCGATGCCGACACGCTGCTCCTGGCCGCCCGACAATTCCTTGGGCTTGTGCTTCATGCGATCCGCCAGTCCGACCAGCGACAGCGCCGTATGAACGCGCTTGAGCCGATCCGCCTTGCCGAGCCGGGTCAGCAGCAGCGGCAACTCCACGTTGCGTTCGGCGGTGAGCACCGGCAGCAGGTTGTACATCTGGAAGACGAAGCCGACGTTGTCGGCGCGCCATTGCCCGAGCTTGCTGTCCGAGAGGCGGTCGATGGCCTGGCCGTCGACTTCGATGCTGCCGGTGGTCGGCCGGTCGAGGCCGCCCAGCAGGTTCAGCAAGGTGGTCTTGCCCGAGCCCGACGGGCCCATCAACGCGACGAAGTCGCCGCGCGGCAGGTCGAGATCGAGCTTCTCCAGCACGCGCACCACTTCGGCGCCGCGCTGGTACTGCTTGGCCACGCCGCGCAGGCGGGCAACGATCGGATCCAGCTTGTTCTGTCCGACGGGGTTCTGTTCAACTGCAGCCATGATGCACCTTTGAAGGATGGGCTCTAACTAACTATTGCCTTCGGCCAGCTTGACCTTGCCGCCGTCTTCGAGCCCGGCGACCACGGGAGAAACCAGTTCCTCGCCGGAATTCACGCCGGCCAGCACTTCCACGTTGCCCTCGCTCTCGGGGCCCAGCGTGACCGCGCGGCGCTCGACGCGTCCGTCGTTGACCACCCACACGTAGGCGGCGCCGTCGACTTTCTGCACGGCCACCGCCGGCACACGCACGCGCGGGCCCTGCGCGGGATTTGCCGCCGCCACCGGCTGGTCGTCGAGGAAGCGCACCTTGATGCCCATGTCCGGCAGGATCTGGTCCTCGAGCTTGTCGAAGCCGATGCGCACGCGAACCGTGGCCTTGGTGCGATCCGCCGTGGGCACGATGTTGATCACGTGCGCCGCCAGCGTCTGGTCGGGGTAGGCATCGAGCGTGGCCTCGACGCGCTGCCCGCCCTTGACGCGATTGATGTACGCCTCGTTGACGTCCACTTCGACTTCGCGTGAGTCCATGTCGACTATTGTTGCTATGCCGGTGCGCGTGAACCCGCCGCCGGCGGACATCGGCGAGATGATCTCGCCCGGTTGCGCATCCTTGGAGATCACCACGCCCGCGAACGGCGCCTTCACCTGCAGGTCGTCGAAATCGATCTGGCGCATCGCGAGCTGGCTCTCGGCCACTTTCACCTGCGCCTTGGAAGCTTCCAGCCGGGCCGCAAGCGCATTCACCTCGGCCTGCGCGGCATCGAGAGCCGACTGGCTGATGAGCTGCTGCTTCACCAGCGACTCGTTGCGATCCAGGGTGCGGCGCGCGTCTGCGAGGCGAACTTCGATCTCCGCGAGATTGCGCCGCGACGCCTCGAGCTCCCGCTGCGACATGGTGAGCACCGTCTGGATGTTCACGGGATCCAGGCGCGCCAGCACCTGGTCCTTCTTCACCGCCATGCCTTCTTCGACGTAGATCTCCTGGATCTTGCCGGTGACTTTCGCGGAGACCGTGGCCATTCGTCGTGCGACGACATAACCCGATGCATTCAGGACGGAATTGCCCAGGCTCGGGCCGGAGCTTTCCGTTTCCGCGAGGACCGTGGTGACTTCGGGAGTACTACCTCCGAACAACCACCAGCCGCCGACGCCGAGCGCAAGCACCACTGCCACGACCGCGACGATGACAATTGCCTTGCGTCCCGAACCGCCTCCCGAGGCCGGTGCGGAACGATCGATGCGCAAGGAACCGAGGGAATCAGAATCGAGCGGCATGCAGCGTCAAGTCCCTGAAATCTTTGATGAAGCCCGGCAGGTGCGAAGAGTAATGGAATTCCCCAGCCGGAACATCTGTGAAGTGTCATGTCGCGTTCGTGAGCAATACACGCGCGCGTCTATCCAGTGATGGACGAATCGCGCCACTGGATATCGACAGCCAGGCGCGTCCAATTTTCTATACTGCGCCTCCGTGTCCACTACGTTCACCGAAATTCCAGTCGCGACGCGCGCCCTGCCGGCCGCGACGACCCCGCGCTGGGATGCGCTCGACGTGCTGCGCGGTCTCACCATCATTCTCATGTTGCTGAACCTGAGCCCCGGCTCGTGGGAATTCAATTACGGCTTCCTGGTGCACGCGAAGTGGGAAGGCGGTGCGCTCATCGACATGGTGGCGCCGGCATTCCTGTTCTGCATCGGCGTCGCGATGCCCCTGTCCTTCGCCCGGCGCGCGGCGAAGGGCGCGACGCGCGTCGACCTGCTGCGCCACGTGTTGTGGCGCGGACTGCTGCTGGTGGCCATCGGGTTGTTCCTCAACCTGTATCCGAAGTTCGAGTTCGCGACGTTCCGCATTCCGGGGGTGCTCCAGCGCATCGGCCTGTGCTACGCCCTCGCCGGCGCCTTCATGATCGGCACCGCGCGACTGGATTCAACGCGGCGGCTGGAGCTGCGGGTCCAACCGTTGCTCATCGCGTCGCTGCTCATCCTCATGTCGTACTGGGTCCTGCTGTACTTCGTGCCGGTGCCGGGATTCGGCGCGCCGCGATTCGACCCGGTGGGCAGCTGGCCGCCGGTGATCGATCGCGCGGTGATCGGCATCGAGCACTTCTTTCCGTGGTGGCCGGTGGACGGCAAGGTCGTCTTCGATCCCGAGGGTCTGCTGTCGACCTGGCCGGCGTGTTTCAACATCCTGTTCGGCGCGCTGGTCGGCATCGCGTTCGCCCGCGGCTACTTCAGCCGGCCCGCGCTCACCGCGGTGCTGCTCGGCGCAGCGATGATGGCGCTCGCCCTCGTCACACAACGCGTCGACCCCATCATCAAGAACATCTGGACCAGCAGTTTCGCGCTGTTCAGCAGCGGATTCGCCGTGGCGGTGCTGGGACTGCTGATGCCCGTCACACAACGTCCGCGTGTGAGCCCACTGTTCGCACCGGCACGCATCTTCGGCGAGAACCCGCTGCTGGCCTACATCGTCTGCTTCCTCATCGCGCCGCTGATCGATGCCAACTGGTTCGGCGATTCCAGCACGCCGCGTTCGCTGCGCGTCGCGGGCCAGGCCTTCTTCGAGCAGTTCGCGGCGCCGCGCGCCGCGTCGCTGCTGTTCGGCCTCTGCGGAATCCTGTTTCTCTACGCGGTGCTGCTCTACTGCCATCGCCGGCGCTGGATACTCAAGCTCTGATGCAACTCATCGACATCGGCGCCAATCTCGCGCACGACAGTTTCGACGGCGATCGCGACGCGGTGATGCAGCGCGCGGCCAAGGCCGGCGTGGTGCAGATGGTGGTGACCGGATCCAGCGTCGATGCCACGCAGCGCGCGATCGAGCTGTCGCGCGCGCATCCCGGCGTGTTGTTCGCCACCGCCGGCGTGCATCCACACCACGCGGCCGACCTGACCCTCGAAGCGCTGCCCGCGTTGCAAGAGCTCGCGCGCGATCCTTCGGTCGTGGCCGCCGGGGAATGCGGGCTGGATTATTTCCGCGACTTCTCGCCGCGCGACCTGCAGCGCCGCGCCTTCGCCTGGCAGCTGGAAATCGCCGCGAAGACCGGCAAGCCGGTGTTCCTGCATCAGCGCGACGCCCACGACGACTTCATCGCCATCCTGCGCGAGCATCGCTCCGGGCTCGTGGGCGGCGTTGCGCATTGCTTCACGGCGGGCGAGAAGGAACGCGACGCCTACCTCGAACTCGGGCTCGCCATCGGCATCACCGGCTGGATCAACGACGAGCGCCGCGGCCAGCACCTGCGCGACGTGGTGCGCGGCATCCCCGCCGACAAGCTCATGATCGAGACCGACGCGCCCTATCTACTGCCCCGCGACATCAGGCCGTCCCCGAAATCGCGCCGCAACGAACCCGCCTTCCTCCCCTGGGTGGTGCGCGCGCTCGCCGCCGCGCGCGGTGAGACCCCCGAGGCCGTGGCGACCTGCACCACCGCCAATGCCCAGGCGTTCTTCAAAATGGGGACATTCCTCGTTTCCTAGCAAATGGGGACATTCCTCATTTCACGCACGCTTGCGCGACTTCCGCGCCGCCCGCTCGCGCCAATCGCGCCGGTAACGCGCCGGCGGGACGGAAAACCGCCGCTTGAAGGCGCGATTGAACGCGGCCTCCGATTCGTAGCCCACGTCGAGCGCCACGTTCTGCACGCTGCGGCTCGTGGTGCGCAGTGATTCCGCGCCGAGCTCGAGGCGCCACTCGGTGAGATAGGTCATCGGCGCCACACCGAGATAACGCGTGAACCGCTCGGTGAGCGCCGAACGCGACACCGCGGCCTCGGCCGCGAGCTCGTCCAGCGACCACGCATGCGCCGGCCGCCGGTGCAACGCCGCCAGCGCGCGTCCAACCGCGGGGTCTCCCGCGCCGGCCAGCCATCCCGTGCGCCCTTCGGGCAGCGACGCGAGATAGCGCCGCAACACGTCCGCGAACAACGCCTCGGCCAGGTGCGCCAGGAACACCTGGCTGCCCGGATGCGCGGCCGCGGCCGATTCCACCGCATGGCGCAGCGTGTTCTCGAACCATTCGCCGGATTTGTCGGTGCGCAGATTCACGCGCACCACGCGCGGCATCCCGGCCAGCACCGGCTTGATGAGCTGCGCGTCGCAAGCCAGGTAGCCGCACACCAGCCCGGTCTCTTCTCCGCCGCCGCCGAACGCCGCGAGATGCACATGTCCGGTCATGAGCGCGGACAGCGCGGCCGTGCCATCGATGGCCGCCCCGCCCGTCCCATTGCCCATCTGGTGCGCATCACCGTGCGGCATCATCACCACGTCGCCCGCTTCCAGCGGCGTGGTCTCCTCGCCGACGCGCACGTACGCCCGCCCCTCGCTGATGTGGTGGAACTCGATGATGTGCGTGGCCTGCGGCGCCACGTACGGCGCGAACACCGTCGAGCGCGGCGCATTCAGGCACCACGGCGCCGTGCAGCGCGACTTGTAGAACATCGCGCCGGTCAACTTCACGGCGCGCAACAGTTCGGATAACGCATCCATGGGCAAATTCTGTGGCAGATGGGTCAAGTCGTGCACCGCGACTGGACGCTCGATCAACAGGTCCGGTCGCGCGGCAAAGCCTGCGATGCATGGTGCCCGGATGATTGCGCCGCTCGCAACCCGAAGGACACATCATGCAATCCAGTCACCTGGCGGCCGAACCGCTGCCGACCCTCGACGAATCCGCCCTGCAACAGCTGTTAGGCCGCGTCATCAGCGACGTCGGTGGCACATCGCTCGCCACGCTCGTGCTGATCGGCGATGAGCTCGGCCTGTATCGGGGTCTCGCCTCCGGCGGACCGCAGACGCCCGGCGAACTCGCGCGCCGCACGCACACCAGCGAGCGTTACATCCGCGAATGGCTGAACGCGCACGCCGCCTCGGGTTACGTGGACTACCTGCCCGCCACCGGCAAATACCGCCTGACCGCTGAACAGGCGCTGGTGTTCGCGAACGAGGACAGCCCGGCTTTCGCCGTCGGCGGATTCCAGGTCGCGCTCGCCGCGGGCCGCGTCAAGGATCGCCTCACCGAAGCCTTCCGCACCGGCGCGGGCATCGGCTGGCACGAACACGACCACGGCGTGTTCGACGGCTGTGCGCGCTTCTACCGCGCGGGTTACATCGGCAACCTGGTGCAGCACTGGATTCCCTCGCTCGATGGCGTCGAAGCCCGGCTCAGGAACGGTATCCGTGTCGCCGACGTCGGGTGTGGCCACGGCTACTCGACCATTCTGATGGCACAGGCATTCCCGAAATCGCAGTTCGTCGGCTACGACTACCACGAGGCTTCGGTGGAAGCGGCAAGAGAGCGGGCCCGCAGCGCCGGCGTCGCCTCGCGCTGCACGTTCGAAGTCGGCAGCGCCAAGGACTACGCGGGCGTGGGCTTCGACTTCGTCACCATGTTCGACGCCCTGCACGATCTCGGCGATCCGGCCGGCGCGTCGCGGCACATCCTCTCGACACTTGCCCCGGGAGGCACCTGGATGATCGTCGAGCCCTACGCCGGCGATCGCGTCGAGGAAAATCTCAATCCCATCGGGCGCGCCTTCTACGCCGGCTCGACGCTCATGTGCACGCCCTGCTCGCTGTCACAGGAAGTGGGCCTGGCGCTCGGCGCACAGGCGGGCGAAGCGCGGTTGCGCGCGGTGGTCATGGGAGCGGGCTTCGGGCGTTTCCGCCGCGCGATGCAATCGCCGGTGAACCTGGTGTTCGAAGCGCGGAAGTGATCAGGCGACCGCGACCGGGCTCGCACGAAAGTGCGGGCTCGGTTTCACCGTCTCCTTGAGGCGCGTCCAGCCGGGCCGGTACCTGGAGACGGCGATCTCCAGCTCGGCGGCGCCCAGGCGCGGGAATTCCGCGCCCACGGAGTCGATCATCACGGTGAAGCGCGGCAGGCCCTTGGGGAACTTGGCGCGCTTGGTGAACACGATACGGCCTTCGACCGGGGTGTCCACCGCGATGGCCTTCACGCTCGCGATGCGATCGTAGAGTCCCGACTGCGGATTGGCGAAGGTGCTGCGGCGCGCGCCGTCCATCAGCGTCCAGTCGGTCATCTGGTCGCCGCCGAACACGTTGCCGATGATGTCGCGCATGTCGATGATCACCACGCCGCGGCTGGTGAGCATTACGAAGTCGAGGTGGTAGTCACCGCCGTTGCCGTCGGGCACCAGCACGTTGCGCAGGTAGTCGGCGGCGCCGCTGGTGATGCGCGCCACGCGGCGCGCGTCCCTGCGACGCATCATCCAGGTACGACCGCCCAAAAAGCCGAGGAACGCCAGGGCGATGACGCCGACGACGGCCGCTGCAAACTGGACCTGGGTTAGACCAAACGGTGGATTCAAATCTTGCTCGCTGTTTTCTCAAGCGCCCCGATCAGTGCAGCGAGTTCGGGCTGCAGATCGACCGCGGATGCCGGACGCGAGAACAGTTTAGCAAGGCTTTCCGGAATTTCGATTTGCTGCCCTATGAGCGGCTCCACGATTTCACGAAATTTCGCCGCGTGCGCGGTCGAGACGATGACCCAGTGCTGATCGTGGCGCTCTTCGGTCGTCAGGCGCACGTACGCATCGACCGCCGTGGCGGTATGCGGGCACCAGATCCCGCCACCAAGGCGAAACCCTTCCGCGATCCGGTGGCGGATCTGGTCATCCGACACGCTCATGGCGCTCACCGCCTCGCGCAGATCCCGGATATCCGGAAACATCGAGCGCATGCGCTCCATGTTGCTGGGCGTACCGACATCCATGGCCGAGGCCAGCGTCGGGACGCTGGGACGCGGCTCCCAGACGCCCGTCTTGAGGAAGTCCGGCACGGTTCGATTGGCGTTGTGCGCCAGAACGATGCGCCCGATGGGCAGGCCCAGGGCTCGCGCCCAGAGGCAGGCCATGGAATTGCCCAGGTTGCCGCTTGGAATGATGTAGCTGGCGGGCCGGCCCTGCTCACGCCAGACCGCGAGGCTGGTGGCGGCGTAATACACCGCCTGGGGCAGCAGGCGCCCGAGGTTGATGCTGTTGGCGGAAGACAACTCGAACCGGCTCTTGAGCGTGGGATCGAGGAAGGCTTCCTTCACCAGGCGCTGGCAGTCATCGAAGGTGCCGGCCACCCGGAACGAATGCACGTTGTCGCCCCAGCAGGTGAGCTGCTGCTCCTGCGTGGGCGATACCAGGCCCTTGGGGAACAGGACCGAAACCACGACCCCGGGCCGGCGATGGAAGGCCGCGGCGACCGCACCGCCGGTGTCACCGGAGGTAGCCACCAGGATGTTCAAGGGCCGCGACGCATCGGTACGCAGGCGCGCCATGCAGGCCGCGAGGAAGCGTGCGCCGAAATCCTTGAACGCCGCCGTCGGTCCGTGGAACAGCTCGAGGATCGACAACCGCCCGTCCGTGCTCGCCTGGGCGAGCGGCGCCGGGAAGTTGAACGCATCCCGCGTGATTTCGGGAATTTGCGCGGCAATGGCGTCACCTTCGACGAAGGGCCGCAGCAACACGTTGGCCACGTCCGGCAGGCTTTCGACTCCGTCGAACGCCTCCTGCGGGATCTTCGGGAAGGATTCCGGCACGTACAGGCCGCCATCGGGCGCGAGGCCCTGCATGATGGCTGCACTGAAACTGACGGCGGGTGACTTGCCGCGGGTGCTGACGAACTTCATGTGACGACGTGCGCGCCGGTCGACGAAATCGGCACGATCCACGCGTCCGTCTGCATGCCGGCCTTCTTGAACGCCGCGACCATCGCGTCGCGCACCCGGGGTGCGTCGGCGTCGAGCGACCAGGCGAACATGGAGGGGCCGGCGCCCGAGATGGTGCAACCCAGCGCGCCGTTGGCCATGGCGCCCTCGCGTACCGCATCGAAGCCCGGGATGAGCTGCGAGCGCTGCTTCTCGATCACCACGTCCTCGAAGGAGGCGCGGATCACGTCGAGATCATTCGAATAACAGCCGGAGATGAAGCCGGCGAGATTGGCGGTCTGCCAGATGAAGTCCGACATCGACACGTCGCGCTTGAGGATGCCGCGCGCCTGCTTGGTCGACAGGAACAGGTGCGGATGGACAAGGATGGCGCGGATGCCGTTCGGCACCGGGATCTGCTTCACGCGCGGATTGTCGATGCCGACGGTGAGCACCAGGCCGCCGAACAGGCTGGGCGAGATGTTGTCGACGTGCAGCGAGCCCGACGAGACGGCCTCGCCCTGCATGGCGAACTTGAGTAGTTCGATCTTGGACAGCGGCTTGTCGAGCAGCGCATTCGCCGCCACCACCGCGGCCACGGCCGAAGCCGCCGAGCCTCCGAGCCCGGAACCCAGCGGGATGCCCTTGTGGATCGACGCCGAAAAACCGAAACCCGGATTCAGCGCCTGCTGCATGGCGAGCAACGCACGACCCGCGGTGTTCTTCTCCGGATCGCGCGGGATGTCGGTGACCACACCCGTGGAACCCGTGATGACCACGCCCGGCTTGTCGGTCCGCTCGACGGTTACCGAATCGCCGAGCACGTCGACCGAGAATCCGAGGATGTCGAAGCCGATGGCGACGTTGGCGGCCGACGCGGGCGCGAATGCCGTGGCCTTCCCTTGTTCGAAAGGCGCTGGGCTCACAGGTGGGCTCCCAGGTACGAACAGACGCGCAGCAGATCCGCGAACACGCCCGCCGCGGTCACCTCGGGACCGGCACCCGGTCCCTGCACGATGAGCGGATTCGAGTTGTAACGCGCGGTGGCGTAGCGCACCACGTTGTCGGTGAGCGCGATGTTGGCGAACGCGTGCGTGCGATCGAGCTCGGACACACCCACGGTGGCCTTGCCATCCGCGGTGAGCCTGCCCATGTAACGCAGCACCTTGCCGCGCGCCGCCGCTGCGTCGAAGCGCTTCTTCATGTCGCCGTCGTATTTCGGCAAGCCATTGAGGAAGTCGTCGATCGAACCCTTCTCGAGGCCGGCCGGGATCAGGCTCTCCACCTGCACGTCCTTCATCTCGAGCTTCAGGCCCATCTCGCGGCCGAGGATGATGACCTTGCGCACGAAGTCCGTGCCCGACAGGTCGTCGCGCGGATCCGGCTCG
>Ga0315910_10001990_pt1 | contig 18359 bp, 17 predicted proteins | sample EdamamesoilMG_FD_204470 | JGI IMG/M metagenome (GOLD analysis project Ga0315910, IMG submission 204470) | Garden soil microbial communities collected in Santa Monica, California, United States - Edamame soil | ecosystem: Environmental > Terrestrial > Soil > Garden | place: USA: California...
AAGCTCGGCCTGCCGCCGCCGAACGGCTTCGGCGTGGCCGGCACCATGGCCGACCCGGTGCTGACGCTCAAGCGCAGCAACATCACGGTCGCGACGAACGACGACTGGGATGACGCGGAAAACGCCCCGGACGTGGCGGCGGCCGCCGCGGCGGTCTTCGCCTTCTCCCTCCCGGCCGGCGGCAAGGACGCGGCCCTGCTCGTCACGCTCGATCCGGGCGTCTACACCGCGATCGTCTCCGGCAAGGACGGCGGCACCGGCGTGGCCCTCGTCGAGGTTTACGCAGTCGACTGATCCGATCACACACACGTCGCGGCGTCCGGGTGATCCCGGCGCCGCGGCACGTCGCTTCATCGCCCATCCTCATGTCCGGAATCCGCCAGGTCGGTTCGGTTGTCCTCGCCCTCACACTCGCCCTCGGCGGGTGGGGGACGGGTTCGGTGCGCGCCGACGCGGCGGACTTCGATCCGTTTGCCCGTCCGGCGGCCCCTGCGCCCGCGGCGCCGGCTCCGACGGATCCGCTTGCGAACATGGAACTGGCCGGAGTTTCGAGCCTCGGCGGCTGCGTGCGCGTGTGTCTCTCCGACCGCGTGACCCGGCAGTCCCGGTGGCTCGTGCTCGGAGAGCCTGCGGACGGGATGCTCGCCGTCGCCTACGACCGTGACCGCGACGCGGTGCGGGTGTCGGCGGGCTCGAGCGACCGGTGGATCGCACTGCGCAAGGCGGCGATCATCGAGCTCAGTCTGCCGCGCCTGGAGCACGGGGCCATCGACTGGGCGCACGTGCGCATGAGCGACACGGAAAAGGCCCGCGACGCCGAGGCCATGGTCACCGACATCATGGAGGTGGCTCAGCTGGGCCGGAGCGGAAAACTCAAAGGGACGCGCTGACGAAGCGCTCCCGCGCAGATTCCCGGCGACCGTCGTCGTTGGGTTTGGCTGACCGGCGGCCTCTATGGAGGGGCCGTCGGTCTTTTTTTCCCGGCCGGAGTTGTGCTGATCGTCGCACGACGCCGCAGCAGAACGGCCGTGGGACACGGCCGACCACCTCGGACTCCCGACTCAGTGCAGGCCGGACACGAGCACGGCGTGGGCGGCGCCGGCCGAGATGCGTTTGGTCGCGCTGCGGCCGTCCTCGCGGTCGATCGAGTCGATGAGCGCGGCGGCGAGGACGGGGATCAGCTCCTCGAGCGTGGGCGTCTCATCCTGGACCGAGACATCGACGCGCCAGAGCTCGGCGCCGCTCGCGGTCGCGAGGCGGGAGGTGGATCGGTTCTCGCGTGCGACGAGCGAGAGGTGTTTTTCCCAGACGGCGACGACGCGGGTGAAGGCGGTGCCCGGAACCTGGATACCGGGTGTGGCATCGACGGCGTCGCCGCTGCGGTCGGGCAGGTAGACCGAGGCGATGCCGGCATCCCGGCCGGAGGCCTCCGGCGCGGTGACGAGCCGGCGCTGGCCGATGCCGAAGTCGAGGGCGATCACCATGTCGGCCCACTCGGCGCGGGAGGCGGCGACCAGCCCGTGCGTCTCGAGGGCGCGTTCGACCAGCTGGATCGCCTGGGCGAAGGTCGGATCGGCGGCGTCGCGCGCGGGATCCGCGGCCACGAGGAGGAAGGTCTGCCGCGGGGCCACTTCGGGTGTGCGCATCGCGTCGACGCGCACATCGTAGACCTGGCCGCAGCCGGCGAACAGGGAAGCGGCGACTGCGAGAACGAGCGCGGCCGACCGCAGGGTGGAATTGGCGCGAATCGAATGGGTGTGCACGGGGCGACCTCCAGGCGTGTTTATCGGACGGTATGTGGCGAAAGTGTTACGTCACCGTCACAGTGTGACGTGATCGTAACATTTTGCAGTCCGCGAGTGTGCCCGCGCGCGAGATTTAACAATCCACCGGGCGGGTCCGATCCGTCACCTCGACAGCCGCGGCTGACGGCGTGCGCCCGACTCAGGCTGCGGCGTGCGTCACCGCGTGCGTGCGGCGCCGCATCGGGATTCGGCTCATCACGCGGCCGAGATGGAAGTGGCCGCGGCGGAAGTCGACCTTGCGCACCGTCACGTGGCCTCCCTCGAAATCGACGGCGAGGCGGCCGAGCATCGGGAGGTAGGATCCGGTGTTGATCACCGTGTAGCCGTGCCGGTGCCAGATGCCGGGAAGGTGGGTGTGCCCGACGACGATCACGCGGGCGTGCGGGCGGTAGGCGCGCACGAGGTTGATCGCGTTGACATGGGTGTGTGTCCAGCTCGAGACCATGTGCACGAGGCGGCGGGGCGGCCACGTCTGCTTCATGAAGGTCGTGAACTTGCCCCACTGGCCCTCGGGGATCGAGAAGCTGTAGTCGTCGTGGAACGCGGTGACGCGCTTGTTCGTGGAGAGGATCTGCTCGAAGTGCGCGAGCTCGTCCGGCGTGAGGCCGTCGACGCGGCGCGCTTGCAGCGGACTGCGCATCCGGCGGCGGCGGTGCGGGGACGACTCGTGGAAGAGCACGTCGCCGTGCGTCACGAGCACGCGGCCGTCGTCGATCTCCAGGTGGTTGATCGTGGAGATGATCGGGTCGTGGTTGCCGTTGATGAAGTAGCTGGCGGCCTCCTGCTCGGCACAGAAATCGTGCACGGCATGGATGCGCTGCTCGGCGAGTTCGCGGTCGCGCTCGGAGCGCATCTCGACGGTGTCGCCGTTGAAGATCACGGTCTTCACGCCGCGAAAGAGCGGCTCGATCTGGGCGATGTCGCGGGCCAGGCTGGCCGAGTGCCCGAGATGCAGGTCCGAGAGTATGCGGATCGGTTCGTCCACGGTGGAGGAAGACAGCTCTTTATCGGTCCCGCAGGGCGGGCCGTTGAACCGAATAAACCCCTAGGAAATCGGCGCGCAACCGGATGACAGAGATGTAACCCGCGCGGGACGCGGAAATGTATGGGAGCGAACTGAACTGGAGCCGACAGTCGGACTTGAACCGACGACCTGCGGTTTACGATACCGCTGCTCTACCAACTGAGCTATGTCGGCCAGTGGGAGGAGGAAAGGGGAGGGAGTCTCAGTCTCGCGCGACGCTTGGCAAGAGAGAATTCGGCAGGTTTCTGACGCGGGAGCCCGGAGGCCGAGACGGGAGCCTCGGCCGGCGCGGGGTCGTGCGCGGCGCCGCTGGGGTTGGGTCGATCGGGTCCGGGGGTGGCGACGCCTCGCCGAGGCGTCCGCGTCCCACGGATGTCGTGCCCTTGTCCATGGTGGAGGCCGCGGCGAGGCTTCCCTACCGGTTCTCGTGTAGTCGCTCGGCGAGGAAGATCGCCTCGACCTTGGCGCGTGCCCAGGGAGTTTTCCTCAGAAAGGTCAGCGCCGACTTCACGCTCGGCTGATGCGTGAAGCACCGGATCGGGATCCGATTCCCGAGTTCATGCCATCCGAGATGCGCTTCGAGACGCCGCACGACGGTCTCGAGCGTGATGCCGTGGAGCGGGTCGTTCGGGTGCGACGAGTTCATGCGCGGCGCGAGTTGGTGCGCAGCCACGCGGCGTATCCAGATTCGTCGAGCGCGCCGGCGGCGAGCGCGAGGGTCTGGAGGACGGCGTCGGCTTCGGAGGCGGTGAACTCGAAGCCGTTCAGTTCGAGAAAGGCCGCGGCTACCATGAAGCCGGTACGTTTGTTTCCGTCCAGAAATGGATGATTGAGGATGATCCCGGCGGCGTACGACGCGGCCATCGCCGCGCCGTCGGGCATTTCATAGGCGAAGAGGTTGCGCGGCTTCGCGAGAGCCGATTCGAGCATGTTCTCGTCGCGGATGCCCGAGAGTCCGCCGTGCTGCCCAAGCATGCTCTCATGAATCGCAAGGCAGTCCCCGCGATCGAGCCAGGTGGGGGCATCCTTCACTTCGCCAGTTCCCGGAGGGCGTTGCGGTAGCGGCGGCTGAGGCTTTCGACGACAGCCATCTTGCGTGCAAACTCCGGATCGCCCGCCGTCACGCGATACGCACCGTCCGGCGCCTCGGTGAGGTAGAGCGACTGACCCTCCTCGACCTTGAGCTGGGCGAGCGCCTCTTTCGGGAGGACGACGCCGAGGGAGTTGCCGACTTTCCGGACCTTGAGTTCGAACGCCATGGTGGACTCCTTGTGGTTATTACGGTTGTAATAACGGCTGGAGCGACCCCTGAGTCAAGGTCTCGCCTCGGGCTCGCGTTCCCGTCTCCTGGTCAACGGTCGCAGAGCCGCGATGGTGGCCAGGGCGGTCAGTTGTTGCCCACCTCGTCGTCGGCGAGGCGGCCCTGGGTGCGGCGCTGGATCGCGAGCCGTTCGGACTCGCGCTGGAAAAACTGGATGGTCTGGCGCAGGCGTTCGGCGGGATCGAGCATCTCGAGCATGCGCTGCTTGAAGGCCTTGTCCTTCGCGATGGAGAAGACGAGCAGGTCGCACAGTGCCGACGGATCCTCGATGTCGGCGATGGCGCGGCGAAGCTCGGCCGGGAAATCGCCGCCGAGCTTCGCCCGCAAGGTGAAGGCGCGCACCAGACGGCTGCGCAGCCGCGTGAGCGCGTCGGGGTCGTCGTGCGCCGCATCGGGCAACGGCTGCACCGCGATGACGCGGTACGGTTCCTCGCGCACGATCGCGGTGATCTCGATGCGCGAAACACCTTCGAGCAGGAGCACGGAGGTGCCGTCTTCGGCCTTCTGGCAGGCGCGGATGATGCCGGCGGTGGCGACGCGGTGCGGCGGTTCCGAGGGCGCGAGCGGACCGCGCGCCTTGTCGTGCAGCGCGGCCACGGCAAAGATGCGATCGCCCGCGAGCACGTCGGCGAGCATCTGCCGGTAGCGCGGCTCGAAGATGCGCAGCGGGATGACGGTCTTCGGAAAGAAGACCGCCCCGGGCAGGGTCATGACGGGAATCTCGGCGGGAATCGCGATCGGCTGCATGGGTGAAGATCCGATCCTGTCACCGGGGACACGGAGCCGCCGCAGAGTCCACGGAGCCCGGGCCGCGGAATCGCTCCGCGTGCCCGGTGTCTGCGCTGTGAACTCGGTGACGCACCGAACCGGATTCCTGGCTCAGGCGTGCCGGGCTTCCTCTTCGCGGAACTTGTGCTGGATCAGCTCGCGCACGCGGCTGGCGAGTTCCTCGTTCCCGATCTTCGAGACGACCTCCTCGAAGAAACCGAAGACGAACAGCTCGCGGGCCACGGCCCGGTTGATGCCGCGCGCGAGCATGTAGAACAGCTCGGACTCGTCGATCTGGCTCGTGGTCGCGCCGTGCGAGCACTTCACGTCGTTGGCCTCGATCTCGAGGCCCGGGAGCGAGTGCGCCTCGGCGTCGCCGCTGAGCAGGAGATTGCGATTGGTCTGATAGGCGTCGGTCTTCTGCGCATCGGGTGCGACGCGGATCAGCCCGGAGAAGATCGTGCGGGCCTCGTCGGCGAGCGCGTTCTTGAAGAGCAGGTTCGAGGTGGCGTGGCCGGCCTGGTGGATCTGGAGCGTGCGCTGGTCGATCTCCTGGTCGCGGTCGGCGATGGAGAGCGAGAGCATCTCGGCGTGCGAGCCTTCGCCCTTCATGATGCTCTGCGTCTCGCACCGGTAGTGGTTGCAGCCGATGTTGACCGCGAGGGCGTTGATCGTGGCGTCGCGCTCGGCCGTGAGGCTGTTGATCTGAAAGCCCAGCGTCTGGTCGCTCCAGTTCTGGAGCACGTAGTAGTCGATGCGCGAGCCGCGGCCGGCGAAGATGTGGTTGAAGCCGAGCGCGAGCGCGCGGCTGTTCCGGTCGGCCGAGTCAAACGCGTCGACCATCGTGACCTTCGCATTCTCGCCCGTGATCACGAGCGTGTGCGGCAGGACCGCGCCGCCCTGCGTCGCCGACCAGGTGCGGGCGACGAAGGGCAGGTCGACCTCGACGCCCTTCGGCACGTAGAGGAGCACGCCGGACGTGACGAAAGCCGTGTGCAGGGCGGCGAACTTCTCCGAGCCGAGCTGCGGATCCTGCGCCATGAAGTATTCCTGCAGGATGTCGCCGTGCTTGACGATGGCCTCGGCGAGCGGGGCGAAGATCACGCCCCGGGCGGCGAGCTCGTCGGACACTCGCTCGTGCGCGACGAGCTGGTTGTCGGCGAAGACGATGCGGCCGGCGCGCTGCGCGACGAGGCGGGCGCGATCGGCGAGTTCGGTGTGCACCGCGCCGGTCGCGGTGGCGCCGAAGTCGTAACCCTCGAGCGACAGGCCGGAGATGCTGGCGAAGCGCCAGGTCTCGTTCTTGCGCGTGGGCAGGGGCAGTGCGCCGTACGCGGCGAACGCCTTCTTCTTGAGCTCCTGCCACCAGGCGGGAGCGCCCTGCTGGGAGGCGAGGTGCTTCTCGAACGCCGCGGCGATGCCGGTGCCGTTGGTGGACATGGGTGATGCGGAAGTGGACATGGGTCGTGTCGTGGGTGTGGCGCGGACCGGAATCAACCGACGCTGCCCTCCATCTCGAGATCGATCAGGCGCTTGAGCTCGACGGAGTACTCCATCGGGAACTGGCGCGTGAGATCATTGACGAAGCCGTTCACCGAGAGGCTCATCGCCTCACCCTCGGTCAGGCCGCGCTGCATCATGTAGAAGATCTGCTCGGCGCTGACCTTCGAGACGCTGGCCTCGTGCTGCACGAAGTTCTTGTTTCCGCGGACCGAGATCGCCGGGTAGGTGTCGGTGCGCGAGTTCGTGTTGATGAGGAGGGCGTCGCACTCGGTGTTGTTCTTGCAGCCGGTGAGATGCTTCGGGATGTGCACCTGGCCGCGGTAGGTCGCGCGGCCCTCGCCGACGGAGATCGACTTCGAGATGATGTTCGAGGTCGTGTCGGGCGCGAGGTGGATCATCTTCGCGCCGGTGTCCTGGTGCTGGCCGTCGTTGGCCAGCGCGATCGAGAGGACCTCGCCGCGCGCGCCGCGGCCCTTCAGGACCACGCCCGGGTACTTCATGGTGAGGCGCGAGCCGATGTTGCAGTCGATCCACTTCACCGTGGCGCCTTCCTCGGCCCAGGCGCGCTTGGTCACGAGGTTGAAGACGTTGGCCGCCCAGTTCTGCACGGTGATGTACTCGATCTTCGCGCCCTTGAGCGCGACGAGTTCGACCACGGCGGAGTGCAGCGTCGAGGTGTTGAACTTCGGGGCCGTGCAGCCCTCCATGTACGTCACCTCCGCGCCCTCGTCGGCGATGATGAGCGTGCGCTCGAACTGGCCGAAGTTTTCCGCGTTGATGCGGAAGTAGGCCTGGAGCGGGTGGGAGACCTTCACGCCGGGCGGCACGTAGATGAACGAGCCGCCGGAGAACACCGCGCTGTTGAGCGCGGAGAACTTGTTGTCGGCGGTCGGGATGACCTTGCCGAAGTACTTCCGGAAGATCTCCGGGTGCTTCATCAGGGCCTCCGTCGAGCCCATGAAGATGACACCCTGCTTGCCGACGGCTTCCTTGATATTTGAATACGCGGCCTCGGAGTCGAACTGCGCCTCCACGCCGGCGAGGAACTTGCGCTCCTGCTCGGGGATGCCGAGTCGCTCGAAGGTCTGCTTGATGTCGTCGGGCACCTCGTCCCAGGTGCGCTTCGGCTTCTTGTCCTGCGCGAGGTAGTACCGGATCTTGTCGAAGTTGATCGTCTCGAGGTCCTTCGTCGCCCAGTGCGTGGGCATCGGTTTCTCCTCGAAGATCTTCAGGGCCTTCTTGCGGAAGGCGCGGATCCAGTCGTCCTCGCCCTTGACGTCACAGATGTAGTCGACGACGCCCTCGTTGAGGCCGGTGCCGGCATCGTAGGCGTATTTGATGTCGTAGGAGAAATTGCCTTTCTCACGATCGATCTCGAGTGCGGTGGTATCTTCACCAGGCATGGCGCGAAGAGTTGAAGTTGAAGTGTTGACGGGAGGGATCAGGCCGGGACGAGGTCCTTGACCCAGTCGTAGCCCTTCGACTCGAGCTCGAGGGCGAGCTCCTTCGGGCCGCTCTTCACGATGCGGCCGTCGTACATGACGTGCACGACGTCGGGCACGATGTAGTTGAGCAGGCGCTGGTAGTGGGTGATGAGGAGCACGCCGAGCTTGGGGCCGCGCAGCGAGTTCACGCCGTCGGCGACGATGCGCAGGGCGTCGATGTCGAGGCCGGAGTCGGTCTCGTCGAGCACGGCGTAGCCGGGCTCGAGCATCGCCATCTGGAGGATCTCGCAGCGCTTCTTCTCACCGCCGGAGAAACCCTCGTTGACCGCGCGGGAGGTGAACTTCCGGTCGATCTTCAAGAGGTCCATCTTCTGGTAGAGCTTTTTGTAATACGCGGTGGCGTCGAGTTCCTCGCCCTCGGCGAGGCGCGACTGGAGGGCGGCGCGGATGAAGTTGGCGATCGTCACGCCCGGGATCTCGCTCGGGTACTGGAAGGCCATGAACAACCCGGCGCGGGAGCGCTCGTCGGCCTCGGTCTCGAGCACGTTCTTGCCGTCGAGCCAGACCTCGCCGCTCGTCACGGTGTAGTCGGGGTGGCCGGCGAGAGCCTTGGCCAGCGTGCTCTTGCCGGTGCCGTTCGGCCCCATGATGGCGTGGACCTCGCCCTTCGGAATCGTGAGGGAGAAATCCTTGAGGATCGGCCGGTCGCCGATGCTGACGTTGAGGTTCTTGATCTCGAGCGTGCTCATGTAGAAGTGAGAGTGAGGGTGAGAGTGAAAGGGATGTCCGGGCGGAATCACCGGGCCGCGGCGGAGCGGGTGCTTTTGCGCGGGGTCGGTGCCGCGCCGCGGAAGGTGATCTCGACAGCGTGCGGCTCGAAGCCGTCGGGCAGGGCGGTGCGCAGCTTGGCCAGCGTGCGCTCGTCGAGGTCGATGTCGTAGACGCGGCCGGTCTTCTCGTCGTGAAAATGCGCGTGCTCGTGCAGGTTCGGGCAAAACCGCGTCGGCTGCCGCTCGAAGTTGACCTGTCGCACGAGGTGGCAGCCGACGAGCGTCTCGAGGCAGTTGTAGACCGTCGCGAGCGAGATCGAGGGCATCTCCTGCTTGGCGCGGGCAAAGACCTCGTCCGCCGTCGGATGATCGCGTTGCGCGAGCAGGATGCCGTAGATCAACTCCCGTTGCCGGGTGGCGCGCAGTCCACTCTGGCCGAGTTTTTCGGTGAGGGCGGTGGCTTGATGCGGCTGGATCATGACGTGGTGCGGGAGCGTGCGGCTGGGTGCGTAAGCGGCCGGAACTAGATTGGAATAATTCCAAAGTGCAAGAGGGTTTTTGGAATGAATCCAAATAACATTTCGCCGCGCCGGCGGGCTCCCGCGGCTGCGGTGTGCACGGCGGAGGCGCGCGGCGGCAAGTCCGACTTGCGCGCCCGCGGCGGGATGCGTTTGCTCGGGTTCGCCGATGCCGCCCGACCCTCTCCCCAAGGGCCCGCGCGAATCCGGCCCCGCCACTCCGCCACCCGGAACGGGCGCCGCGTCCGCCGAGCGAGATGCGGCTTCCGAATCGGAGGCCTGGCGGCGGCTGGCGTTCTCGCGCGCCCCCACTGCGATCTGCCTGACCGAGCTCGAATCCGGCCTGTTCCTCGATGCCAACGAGGCCTATTGCCGGATGATCGAGGTCGAGCGCGACGACCTGATCGGCCGGCGCGCGACGGAGATCGGAATCTGGGCTCGCCTCGACGATCGGCGCACCTTCATCGAGCAGGTCCGGAAAACCGGCAGGATCCGCGACCGCGAGGTCTCGGCGGTCACGCGCAGCGGCCGCGCGTTCACGACCCTGATGGATGCCGACCTCGTCGAGGTCGACGGCCGGGCCTGCCTGCTGACCAGCCTGCGCGACGTGTCCAGGCAGCTCGAGACCGAGCGCGTGCGCCGGCAGGTGGAGGAGAAATTTCTCAAGGCCTTCCGCGCCAGTCCCGATGCCGTGACCCTCACGCGCATGAGCGACGGACACTTCATCGACGTGAACGAAGGCTTCGAGCTGATGACCGGCTACACCCGGCAGGAGACCATCGGGCGGACCTCTGCGGACCTCCACCTCTGGTGCGACCTGCCGACGCGCGACGCCGTCATGCGCCAGCTCGGCGAGACCGGGCGCGTGCGCGATCTCGAGCGTCCCTTCCGGCGCAAGGACGGCACTTTCGTGGTGTGCTCGTTTTCCGCCGAGGTGACCGAGATCGGCGGTGAACCGTGCGTGGTCGCGGTGACGCGCGACCTCACCGAGCGCGTGCGTGCCGAGGCTGCGCTGCGCGAGAGCGAGGAACGCTACCGCCTCGTGACCGAACGTATCGGCCAGCTCATCTATGACTTCGACTTCGCCTCGCGTGCGAACACCTGGACCGGCGCGATCGAGCGTGTGACGGGTTACACGGCGGCGGAGTTTTCCCGCGTCGATGCGGATGCCTGGCGCGCGATGATCCATCCCGACGATCTCGCCTCGGCGCTCGAGGTCTTCCAGCGCGCGTCGGCGCGGCGCGAGACCTACCGCGCGCGCTATCGGCTGCGGCGCAAGGACGGCACCTTCGCCACGGTCGAGGAGAGCGGCTTCTTCATCGCGGGCGCGACCGGCGAGGTCGTGCGCATGCTCGGCATCATCGACGACGTGACGGAGCGCGAGCGCCTCGCCGGCGAACTCATGCAGGCGCAGAAAATGGAGACCGTCGGCCGGCTCGCCGGCGGCGTGGCGCATGACTTCAACAACCTGCTCACCGTGATCCTCGGCCAGCTCGCGCTCCTCGACGTCGATGCCGGTGTCTCCGGCGAGGGTCGCGCAGCCCTGACCGAGGCCATGCATGCCGCGGAGATGGCGGCCGACCTCACGCGCCAGCTCCTCACCGCGAGCCGGCAGCAGCCGATCGAGCGCTGTCCGCTCGATCTCGGCGACGTGATCGAGGGGATGGCGAGCCTGCTCGGACGCACGCTCGGTGAGGATGTGAAGATGCTCGCGCGCTCTGCCGCCGACCTGCCGCCGGTGTTTGCCGATCGCGGCTCGGTCGAGCAGGTGCTGCTCAACCTCTGCGTCAACGCGCGCGATGCCATGACCCAGGGCGGGCTGCTCGAGATCGACGCCTCGTGTGTGGCGATCGACGAGGCGTATCAACGCGCACAACCCCAGGCGCGGCTCGGCCGGTTCGTGCGCATCACCGTGAGCGATACCGGGTGTGGCATCGCGCCGGAGCACCTGCCGCGCATCTTCGAGCCGTTCTTCACGACCAAACCCGTCGGCGCGGGCACCGGCCTCGGCCTCGCGACGGTCTACGCGATTCTCAAGCAGCACGAGGGCTGGATCGAGGTGGAGTCGACCGTGGGCCGGGGCTCGGTCTTTCGCGCCTACCTGCCGGTCTCGGAGCAACGCCCGCCGGTGCCGGTGCGCGAGCGCGCGCCCGTGCGCGGCAAGGTCGGAGCCGGGCAGACCGTGCTGCTCGTCGAGGACGAACTCGCGGTGCGACGCTTCGTCGAGGCGCTGCTCGTGCGGAATGGATTTCGTGTCATCACCGCCTCGAGCGGGCGTGAGGCGCTCGAGTTGTGGGAGGACGAGCGGCGCGCCTTCGACCTGCTCGTCACCGACGTGGTCATGCCCGAGCGCGTGAGCGGCCCGCAGCTGGCCGTGCGTTTTCGCGAACTGGGCGTGCGCGTGCCGGTCATCTTCATGAGCGGCTATCGCGCCGGCGCGCTCGACGACGTCTCCGCCGATCGCGGCGAGTACTTCATCGCGAAGCCGTTTCGCGTCGAGGAGTTCCTCGACGTCGTGCGCGCGGCCATGGCGCATCTCGAGTCGGGCGGCCGCCTGCGCGAGAGCTGAGTCCGACGCACGCCGTCCGAGGTGGTCGGCCGTGTCCCGCGGCTCAGCCGCCGTGCTCGGCCAGCCAGCGCTCGGCCTCGATCGCGGCCTGGCAGCCCATGCCCGCGGCGGTGATCGCCTGGCGGTAGACATGGTCGGCGCAGTCGCCGGCGACGTAGACGCCCGGCACGCGGGTCTGCACCTGGCTGCCGTTTTCCGGCACGAAGTAGCCGTTCTCGTCGGTGCGCAGCGCACTGGCGAAGGCCGCGGTGTTCGGCTGGTGGCCGATGGCCACAAAGATGCCCTTGAGCGGGATGAGCGACTCCGCCTGCGTCTTCAGGTGGCGCACCCGGATTCCGGATACAGCGCCCTGCGCGACGCCCTCGATCGCGACCGGCACGGTGTCCCACACCATCTGGATCTTCGGGTGGGAGGTGGCGCGGTCGGCCATGATCTTCGAGGCGCGCAGCGAATCGCGGCGGTGGATGAGGTAGACCTTGCTGGCGAAACGCGTGAGGAAGAGCGCCTCCTCGCACGCGCTGTCGCCGCCGCCGATCACGGCGACATCCATGTTGCGGTAAAACGCGCCGTCGCAGGTGGCGCACGTCGTCACGCCCTTGCCGCCGTAGAGGTCCTTCTCGCCGGGCACGCCGGTGAGGCGCGGGGAGGCGCCGGTCGCGATGATCACCGCGCGCGCGCGGATCTCGCCGTCGTTGGTGCGCAGCACGCGGGGCGAGACGGTGAAGTCGACCGACTCCACCTGCGCGCTGCGGAAGCGCGTGCCGAACTTCGTGGCCTGCTTGCGCAGGTTGTCCATGAGCATGAAGCCGTCGACGCCCTCGGGAAACCCCGGGAAATTCTCCACCTCGCTCGTGGTCGTGAGCTGCCCGCCGGGCATGCTGCCCTCGAGCACGAGGGGCGAGAGGTTGGCGCGGCCGGTGTAGATGGCGGCGGTGAGACCGGCGCAGCCCGTGCCGACAATGACGACGTTTTCGACGGAATCGCTCATGAGTGCGGTGGAATTGAGTGCAAACGCGCGGCGATGGGAAGGCGTTTTCCCGCCGCCGTCGTCGATGCGCGTCGGCGGGCGGGATCGAGGGTGCGTCGCCGCAGGATCAGGCGCGCGCGGGCGACTTGTCGCCGGTGGTGGGCGGCGGCGTGGGCGGAGGCGTGGACTGGCGGGAGAACTGGCTGCGCCAGTGGCGCAGCGGGATCGCGGCGAGCGCCATCATCATGAGCTGCGAGGCGGCGAACAGGACCAGGTAGGTGAAGCTGTCCTTGTTGAACCCGTAGTTGTGCAGGCCGACGCCGAGCAGGTTCGTCCCGAAGAACGACCATGACGTCACGATGTTGCCGAAGACCGCCATGACCATCAGCCCGCGCTCGCGGATGTAGCCGCCCCAGCGCGCGTGCAGGATGATCGCGCACCAGAGCACGATGAGCGCGGCGCCGTTTTCCTTCGGGTCCCAGCCCCAGAAGCGGCCCCACGACTGGTCGGCCCAGATGCCGCCGAGCACGGTGCCGAGGAAACTCAGCAGGGTCGCGAAGCACACCACGCCGTAGCAGATGCCCGAGAGGATGCGCGCGACCTCGCGCGTGATCAGCTTCGTGAACAGCCCGAGGAAGATGAACACCAGGCCGATCGCGCCGGCCACGTAGGTCGCGGAGTAGCCGAGCACGATCGTGGGCACGTGCACGGAGAGCCAGAAGTTCGAGTCGAGCACGGCGACCATCATCTCCATCGTGTCGTTGCCGAGCCCGAGGTGATGCGCGATGAGCAGCGTGCTGAACCCCACGAGCGCGCTCGAGACCGCGCCGATGCCGTTGCGGAAGTAGGCTTCCACGGCGAGCCCGATGGCGGCCGCACCCCAACCGACGAAGACCGCGGCGGAGTAGAGGTTGGTCACCGGCGGGCGACCCTCGAGGAACATGCGGAACGCGAGCCCCGAGGTGTGGATGGCGAAGGCGAGCAGGCCGAGCCCGAGCGCCGTGCGCCCGAGCACCGGCCCGATCCAGGCGAGCGCGCCGCCGATCCCGCGGCGCCCCGCGCTGCCGGCCGCGGCGACCCACATGCCGATGCCGAGCAGGCCGACGAGCACGTAGAGCACCATCGCGCGGTAGAACGGCTGGTAGCGGTTGAAGAACGCCTCGCGCTGACCCTTGCCGTACTCGACGTCGAAGCCCTTCTCGAGGATGTGGGTGGTGAGCCCGGTGAGCGCGGTGTTGAACGCCGCGATGTCGCGCGCGCGAAACGACGAGCCGAGCCGCGCGTAGGCGGCCACGACCGGGTCGATCGCGCCGTTCGTCGAGGAGTGCACGAGGCTCGCGCCGACCGTCTCCCACTCGTCGCGCGCCTTGGTCGCGAGGTCGGGCGGCACCGGCCGGAAGTGCGCGAAGTCGCCGAGGTCGCGGTAGCGGGCGGCGAAGTTAAGGAAGTTCTCGAAGGCCTGCTGGTCGAAGGCCTGGCCGGCGTCGCGGGCATTCATCGCGGCCACGCCGGGTGCGATCGCCTGCTGGTAGGCGAGGATCTCGGAGGAAAAGTCCGGCGAGTCCTCGACCTGGAGCGAGTTCTTGAGCCGCTGGTAGGTCACGAGCTGGCGGTAGAGGTCGAGGATGTGATCCTGGAAGCGCGAGCGGCGCTGCGGCTCGATCGGATCGGCGAGCTGCGCCTGGCGGTGGATCTCCTCGAAGTGCGGGCGCAGCTGGTTGAACGAGAAGGTGTGCTGGCCCTCGCGCTGCTCCCAGCCGAAGAGCCCGAGCACGTCCGGATCGTGGATCATGAACGCCTTGCGCTCGTCGGCGCGGCGCGGCTCGAAGAGCACCTCGCCCAGCCAGGCGGCGGCGGTGAGCCGCTCGCCGTCGGCGCGCAGCTCCTGCTTGCCGCGGATGGCGAGGAGCGAGGTGCGGGCAACCGTGTCGAGCGGCTGGATACGGCCGTTGACGAGCACGGGGAGGCGGCCGAACTCCTGCCAGTGCGTCTCGGCCGCACGATCGGAGCGCAGCACGATTACGCCGACCACGGCGGCGGCGAACACGGTGATGATCCAGGGGATGAGTCGTTTCATGGCGTGGGTGTCGCGACGGGGGCCGGCAGCCGGCCGCGGTTGAGGAAGAGGACGAGGCTGATGCCGAACTGCGCGAGCAGGCCGAGGCCCACCAGCGCGCAGGAGATGTAGGGCAGGTGGCGGCTGGGATTGCGCACGACCTGGAGGATGGTGGTGCTGTCGCCCTCGAAGCCCTGCTGGAAGAAGGTGAGCCCGGCGTAGCGCAGCGGGTGGTTCATGTAGATGAGCACCTCGCGGTCCTCGCCGCGCTCGGGGTCGGCCAGGCGCACGAGGCTGGAGAAGTTCTTCGCCTTGGTCGTGCCCGGGTAGACGTCGTGGCGGAACTCGATCAGCGTGAGGGCGAAATCCTTGTAGTAGCGCCGCGGCCGCATCTCGATGGTGAACGGCCGGCCCTCGAAGGTGAACGCCTGCACCTGGTTGAAGGCATTCGAGACCATCCAGGTGCCGAGCGAGCCGCCCGGGCCGAAGAGCTCGACCCACGCGACCGCGCGGTCGCCCTCGTCGTCCTTGGCCACGCGCGGCATCTCGCGCGCGAAGAGATTTGCGCCCAGGCCCTGGGTGGCGAGCACGGCATCGGCCGGCGGCGTCTGCCCGCCGCGGCTGAGGATCGTGCTGTTGGGGAAATAGCCGCGGACCTCCGCGCGGATCGTCATCTGCGGCACGTGCAGCGAGGCGCCGGGCGTGAGGGCCGACTCCGGGATCGCGAGGGTCTTGTCCACGGCCGGATCGGAGCGGTCGATGATCGCGATCTCGTTCTCGCGATACGCCTCGGAAAACTTCTTCGTCTCGCCCTCGGTCAGCCGCATCGCGCTCTCGCGCGCATAGAGCGCGGTGAAGAGCTCGCCGAGCAGCAGCGTGATCAGCCCGACGTGCGTGAGCAGCACACCGGCCTTCTTCCAGCTCAGGCGGAAGCGGTAGAAGTGCGCGGCGAGCAGGTTGATCATCAGCACCAGGCCGATGGTGAAGCCGCCGGGCAGCGGCACGTGCACGATCGTCCCGGGCACGCGCCAGATGGCGATGAAGCTCCGGAAATACATGTCGAGCACCTGGTTGATGCCGTAGTCGACCTGCGCGAGCGTGCCGACGAAGATCAGGATCATGCCGAAGGCGAGGCAGGTGATCGTGAGCTTGAGCGAGATGAGGGCGCTGAGCACCAGGTCGAGGGGCGATTTCGAGGAGTCGGCCATGGAAGGGAAATGCTGGATACAGTCGGTTCGTCCGGATCAGTGCGCGTGGCCGTCCTCGAGGTGGAAGGACTGGAGGAAGCGGACGAACGCCTCGCGCTGCCCCGCGACGAGCGAGGTCTCGCCGGTGAGCTTGAAGAAGAAGGTCGAGTCCGGCTGCTTGAGGATCGCCGCGAGCATGCGCGCGCGATGCCCGCCCTCGATCATCGGTTGCGTGCTCTCGATCTCGGTCACGATGAACTCGACGCCGTGCTGGCCGGTCACGCGCTGGATCGTGCCGGGAAACTCCGCCTCGCTCACCGGAGCGAGGCCGAACTGGCCGCGCCAGCGGTTGATGTTGGCGAAGTCGCCGCCGACCGTGCCGGGGAAATTCGTGATCGCGATGTCGGCATCCGGTACGCCCGCACCGGCGATCTTGAAGCTCGCGAGCCGGAACTGCGACGCGGGTTGCGCGACCCAGCCCGACGGTGTTTCAAAGGTGAACCCCACCGAAGGCGCCGGCGGCGCGGCGATGCCCGAAGGATCCATCCCGCCCGACATCGGCCCGAGCGGCGGGGCACCAGCGACGCCGGCATGCGGGTCATTGGCCGGGGCGTTGGTCGAGCCGGTCGCCCCGATCGGCGGCGCGCCGGGGATGCCGGCGTGCGGGTCGGCGGCGGCGAGCGCGGCGGGCGAAAGGGCGGTCGATGGAGCCGCCGCGGTGCCGGACGCGGTGCCGACCCGGATCGACGCGACGAAGCGGTCGAAGTTTTCCCGCTGGGCGAGGACGAGCGCGTCGGGGCCCATGAACTTGAAGAACCAGGCGCGGCCCGCGAGCGGCACGATCGCGCCGGTGATGCGAGTCGGGCCCACGGGCGCCGGCGTGTTGCCCATGGTCGGGGCGCCGGACTTGGGCGTGCCGGCGAAGTCGACGATCCACGCCTCCTGGCCGGCGATCTGGGCGCGCGTCGCGGTGGTCTCGATCGCGCTCTCGGCCACGGCCTCGAGGCCGACCTGGCCGCGCCAGCGGTTGATGTTGGCCATGAGCCCGCCCGCGGCGTCGGGAAACGCGAAGATCGAGAAGTCAGCGAGTTCGCCGTTCGGCGCGATGTAGCTGTAGCTGGCCAGCCGCATCTCGGAGGCGGGCTTCGGCGTCCAGTCGGCCGGCGCCGTCCACTCGAGCACGGGACCGGCCGCGGCGGCGGGCGGCGCGCCCATCGCTCCCGGCGCCTGGGCGGCCCGCGGGGCGGGCGCGGCGGCCTCGCGCGGGGTCACGCGATACTCCACGGGGTTGTCGCGACAACCGGAGCTGAGCGCGGCGAGGACGGCGACGGTGGCGAGGGTGGCGGGCGACCGGGCGAGGCGAGTCATGGATGCCGGCGATGTTTTGCGTGAGGCGGGAAAACGCAAGTTGCACCGGCGCCTGTCCGGAATGGCCTTGATGGAGATCAAGCCCGCGGGAGAGTGCAGCCCGATGTCGATGCGCGGAGAGCCGATCGAGGTGATCAATCGCTACACCGGGGCCGTCGAGACCGAGCAGGTCTACGGCGAGCGGTGGTTGCGCTGGACCTACGAGTCCGGCGCGGGGCGGCTCGCGCTCGCGCTGGTGCTGCGGCGCGCGGTCTTTTCGCGCGTCTTCGGCTGGCGCATGAGCCGCCCGGCGAGCCGGGCGAAGATCGCGCCATTCGTGCGCGACTACGGGCTCGACCCGGGCGAGTTTGCCGAGGCGCCGGAGAGCTACGCCTCGTTCAATGATTTCTTCTCGCGCCGCCTGCGCGCGGGCGCGCGGCCGGTGTGCGGCGGGGCGGGGGAGGTGGCGTTTCCGGCCGACGGCCGCCATCTCGGGATCGACGATGTGGGCGCGGCCACGCAGTTCTACGCGAAGGGCCAGCGCTTCGATCTCGCGACGTTCGTCGGCGATGCGGCGCTCGCGCAGCGGTTCGCCGGAGGCACGATGGTGATTTCGCGGCTCTGCCCGGTGGACTATCACCGTTTTCATTTTCCGGTGGGCGGGCGCGCTCAGGCGCCCGTGGTCATCGACGGCCCGCTCTACTCGGTGAGTCCGATCGCGTTGCGCCGCCGCCTCGCCTATCTCGTGGAGAACAAGCGCGCGCGCACGCTCGTCGAGACGGCGGACCTCGGTGGTGTGCTCGTCGTCGAGATCGGCGCCACCTGCGTCGGCACGATCGTGCACACGGCCGGAGCGGGCGAAGTCGCGCGCGGCGCGGAGAAGGGGTACTTTCGTTTCGGCGGATCGTGCGTGATCACGCTCTTCGAACGCGGACGCGTGCACCTCGCCGACGACCTGCGCGCGGCCGCGGCCGCCGGTCGCGAGCTCTACGCGCGGGTCGGCGATCGCATGGCGACGGCCGTTGCAGCGGTGCGCTGACGTCGTCGACGGGAGGCCCGGCGAGGGCAGGGTGGGGCGT
>Ga0315910_10001992_pt1 | contig 18350 bp, 23 predicted proteins | sample EdamamesoilMG_FD_204470 | JGI IMG/M metagenome (GOLD analysis project Ga0315910, IMG submission 204470) | Garden soil microbial communities collected in Santa Monica, California, United States - Edamame soil | ecosystem: Environmental > Terrestrial > Soil > Garden | place: USA: California...
CCGCTGGAGGAAACCGTGCGCGGCTTCGAGGACCTGCTCGCGGCGGGAAAGATCTGCTCCTGGGGCGTGAGCAACCTCGACCTCGGCGAAATGAACCGCCTCGTGGCGCTGCCCGGCGGCAAGGCTTGCGCGACCAACCAGGTGCTCTACAACCTCTCTCGCCGCGGCATCGAATTCGACCTGCTGCCCTGGTGCACGAAGAACGACATATCGGTGATGGCGTACTCGCCGGTCGAGCAAGGCAGGATCCTCGGCAACAAGGTGCTGCGCCAAGTGGCCCAGGACCTTGGCGCGACGCCTGCCCAGGTTGCGCTCGCGTGGACGCTGCGCGACTCCAATGTGATTTCCATCCCGAAGGCGGCGAGCGTTGCCCACGTGCGCGAGAACCGCAAGGCGCTCGACCTGAAGCTCGATGCCGGAGCGCTGAAAGCGCTCGATGCCGCATTCCCGCCGCCCAAAGGGCCGCGGTCACTGGAGATGCTGTGAAAACCTTCGCCGCTGCAATCCTGTGCCTTCCCCTGGCCGCCCTCGCCTGCGGCGAAGTCGTGACGCTCAAGACGCACGGCAGCTCGACCACCCGCTACGCGCTCACTGCCCCGCCCAAGGCCACCGCCGTCCTCATGCTCCTTCCCGGCGGCCCGGGGCACGCGGACCTGGATGCCGGCGGCTGCGCGCAGAAGCTGAAGGGCAACTCGCTCATCCGCTCGCAGGAACTCTTGCACCGCGAAGGCTTCGCCACTGCGCTGGTGGACGCGCCCTCGGACTACCAAGGCGAGCACGGGCTGGAAGCCTTCCGCGCGCAGGCTCCGCACGCCGAAGACCTGGGCAAGGTGGTCGCCGACCTGCGCGCCAGGCTCAAGCTCCCCGTCTGGATCGCCGGCACCAGCCGCGGTGCGATCTCGGCTGCGAACGCCGCAGGTCGCCTCTCCGGCGCCAATGCGCCCGACGGCGTCATCCTCACCTCGCCCGTGACCGTGGGAACCCAGGGCGGGCGCTTGGCCTGGACCGCGCAGGCCGTGCAGGATGCACCGTTGGAGCGCATCACCATGCCCCTGCTCCTCGTCGGCCACGCCGCGGACAACTGCGCGCGCTCGCCCGCGAGCGGGCTGGCCGGCATCGAGCAGCGCGCCAAGAGCGGCCGTGTGCAATCGGTCACGATCACGGGCGGCCCGGGCGCCCGCCAGAGCGGGCTGGCCGCCTGCGAGGGCCGCTCGCCGCATGGTTTCGCCGACCAGGAAGCGGAAGTCGCCGCCGGGATCGCGCGCTTCGTCAGGGGCGGACGCTACTAGCGCGCCCCCTTGCGGGGAGGCACAATAGCGCCGCAGTTCGACCAACCCGGGAGAAAAAAGATGGTCAAGACCGCAGTTGCCGTTGTGCTCGCCCTCGCCGTAGCCCCCGCCTTCGCCCAGCAGAAGAACTGCGAGGAGCTGAAGGGCGAAATCGACGCGAAGATCCAGAAGAACGGCGTGAAGGCGTTCTCGCTCACCATCGTCGGCTCCGACGCCAAGGAAGACGGCAAGGTCGTCGGCACCTGCGAAGGCGGCACCAAGAAGATCGTCTACAAGCGCGGCGGGTAGCCCGCCGGCTTCACCCGGTGATCGTGGCTACTTGGCCGCGATCACCATGATCTCGACCAGCGCGTTGGGATCGGCCAGTTTTGCCTCGATGCAGGCGCGGCCCGGCAGGTTCTTCGGGTCCACCCACTTCGTGTAGACCTCGTTCATCGCCGCGCGGTGGCGGATGTCGTTGACCCAGATAGTGGCCGTCAGGACCTTCGACTTGCTCGTCCCCGCCTTGGCCAGCAGGCGGTCGATTTCCGCCAGCACTTCCTCGGTCTGTCCCTTGATGTCGTTCTTCAGGTTCTTGGCGACGATGCCCGCCGTGTAGACGGTGTCGCCGTGCTCCACCGCCAGCGAGAGCAGCGGTCCGGAATCGTGTCGCGTGAGTGCCATGCTTTTTTCCTCCTAGGATTTGTCGAGGCTCAGCCTGCCCGGGCCGACCAGGGCCAGGTAGAGCATGCCGCCCATGATGGCGAGGTTCTTGTTGAAGGCGATGGCCTGCGCGGGATCGGCCCAGGCCGGATGGAAGATGGCCGTGACGGGAATCAGGAACAGGAAGATCGCCCAGGCCGCCCAGCGCGCCTTGAAGCCCACCGCGATCATCAGGCCGCCGACCAGCTCGATCACGATGGTCGCCACCAGCAGCGGCTCCACCATCGCCATGCCCTTGGAGGCCATGTACTTCGCGGTGCCGGCGAAGCCGCCGATCTTGCCGTAGCCCGACACGATGAAGATGTAGGCGAGCAGCAGGCGCCCGGCAAGCAGTCCCAACGGCTGGTATTGGCTCATCTCGTCCCTTGCGGTGGTTGTAGAGCGCCACGATCATACCCGGCCACGCGCTTGTAGCGTTCCGACATGTCACGCAGCTCGGCCTGGCTGATCACTTCGTCCACCCGGGCGAAGGGCTTGTCGCCGGTGCGCTCGTAGACTTCGCGCAGGATGGCATCCGGCGGGTTGCGCCGGTTCTCCAGCACCACGTTCGACGTCGGCGCAAGGCGCTTCGCTTCGTAGGCGGCGAGTGCCTGCGGCGGCGCCGCCTGCGACAGTTCCTCGGCGAGCGCGCGCGCATCGAGGATCGCCTGTCCCGCACCATTGGATCCCCTGGGCACCATCGGATGCGCGGCGTCCCCGAGCAGCGTGACACGGCCGTGCGTCCAGCGCGCCAGCGGGTCCTTGTCCACCATCGGGTACTCCAGCACCATGTCCGAGGCACGCAGCATCGCGGGAATATCCAGCCACTCGAACGTCCAGTCCGCGACGTGCGCGAAGAAGTCCTCGATGCGCGCCTTGCGGTTCCAGTCCCACTGCTGGTACTGCGGCGTCTCGATCTCGAACACCCAGTTGACGAGCTGCGTGCCGTCCTCGTAGGTGCGGATCGGGTAGATCACCATCTTCCCGGTGGCGAGCCATCCGGCGCGCACCATCGTCGCGCCGCCGAGGTAGGGCTGCCAGCGCGTCACGCCGCGCCACATGTTCACGCCCGAGTAGCGCGGCGCGCCGTCCTGCGGGAACAACTGCTTGCGCAACGCCGAATGGATGCCGTCGCAGCCGATGGCCGCCGCGCCGCGCGCGCTCGAGCCGTCGGCGAAGCGCAGCGTGACGCCCGCGGCGTCCTGCTCGAAGCCCGTGCACTGCTTGCCGAGTTCGACCGCGCCGGCGCGCTCCAGCAGGGCGGCCTGCAGGTCGGCGCGGTGGATGGAGAACTGCGGCCAGCCCAGGCCGCCGCGCCGGCCCAGCGGTTCCTGGTAGATCAACTGTCCGAAACGGTTGTAGAAATGCGATTCGGCGGTTTCCACCGCCGCGCGCGCGAGCGCGGGCTCCAGGCCCAGCTCGGCGAGGATCTTCGTCGAATGCGGCAGCAGGTTCACGCCCACGCCCACCGGCTTGATGTCCGGCGCCGCTTCGAACACGCGGCAGGCGATGTTGCGGCGGCGCAGTTCGAGGGCGAGCGTGAGCCCGCCGATGCCGCCGCCGACGACGAGGACTTCGTCCATCAATCCGGCTTGATGCCCGCCTCGCGCACCACCTGCGCCCAGCGCTCGGCGTCCGCGCGCGTGAGTTGCCCCAGCCGCTCCGGCGTGCCGCCCATCGCCTGCAGTCCCTGCTTGGCGAGCGCCTCGCTCGTGCCGGGGACCTTGAGCAGCGCGTTCAGTTCAGCGTTGAGCTTCGCCACCGCGTCCTGCGGCGCGCCGGCCGGCAGGTAGATGCCGAACCAGATGTCGGTGTCGATGTTGCGGATGCCGGAGGCTTCGGCGAGCGAGGGCACCTGGGGCGAGGCGATCGAGCGCTCGGTGCCGCCCGCGGCGAGCATCTTGAGGCGGCCCGCCTGCACCAGCGGCAGCACCACGTGCACGGTGAGGAACATGGCCTGGATCTGGCCGCCGAGCAGGTCCTGTGTCGCCGGGCCCGTGCCCTTGTAGGGGATGTGCGCGAGGTTGGTCCCGGTCTGCTGCTTGAACAGTTCCATCGCCAGGTGGTGCGGCGTGCCGTTGCCGGGCGAGCCGTAGTTGAGCTTGCCGGGATTGGCCTTCGCGTAGGCGATGAGTTCCTGCACGCTGTTCACGGGAACCGAAGGATGCGTGACCAGCGCGAGGCTGCCCACGGCGAGCAGCGCCACCGGCGTGAAGTCCTTTACCGGGTCGTAGGGGATGCTCTTGAACAGGCTGCGGTTCATCACCAGCGTGCTGGCGGTGACGAGCGCGGTATAGCCGTCGGCGGGTGAGCGCGCCACGGACTCGGTGCCGATGTTGCCGCTCGCGCCGGGCTTGTTCTCCACCACCACGGGCACCTTCCAGCGCTCCGACAGGCCCGGCCCGAGGGTGCGCGCGAGGATGTCCATGCCGGTGCCGGGCGTGAACGGCACGATGAGCTTGATCGGTTTGGAGGGATAGGATTCCTGCGCGTGCGCCAGCGCGGCGGATGCCGACAGCACGATTGCGACGACCAGCCCGGGTTTCATCGGTTCCTCCTTACTGCGCTTTGACGCCCGCGCTCTTGGCGACGCGAGTCCACTTGTCGAGGTCCTGCCGGAGCACCTGCGCCAGCTCTTCGGGCGAGTTGCCCACCGGCGTGATGCCCAGCGCCAGCATGCGCTCGCGCACGTCGGCCATTTGCAGGGCTTTCACCGCTTGTTGCTGGATGCGCTCCACGATCGCGCGCGGCGTGGCCGCCGGGGCAAAAAGGCTCGTCCACAGCACGACGTCGAAATCGGCCATGCCGGCCTCGGCCATGGTGGGCAGCTCCGGCAGCGACGCGGCGCGCGCCTTCGAGGTCACGGCGACGCCCCGCAGCTTGCCGCCCTGGATGGCGCCCATCACGGGCGGTGCATCCACGAACGTGAGCTGGGTATCGTTGGCCATCACGGAATTCACCGCTGCCGCGCTGCCCTTGTAGGGGATGTGCGCGATGGCCACGCCGGCCTGCAGCTTGAACAATTCCGCGGCAAGCTGGAATGGCGTGGAGCCCGCGGCGTAGTTGAGCTTGCCAGCCTGCGCCTTCGCGTGCGCGACGAGGTCCTGCACCGATTTCACGGGCAGCGACGGATGCACCGCCAGCACCAGCGGGAAGGAGCCCAGCATGGTCACCGGCGCGAAATCCTTCACCGGGTCGTAGGGCAGCTTGTCGTAGAGCCCCGGGTTGAAGGTCATCGCGCCGCTCGCGCCGATGAGCAGCGTGAGCCCGTCGGGCGCGGCCTTGGCCACGAAATCGGTGGCGATGATGGCGTTGGCGCCGGGCTTGTTGTCGGTGACCACCGGCTGGCCCCAGGCCTCCTGCAGCTTGGCGCCCACCAGGCGCGCCAGGATGTCGTTCGCGCCGCCGGGCGGAAAACCGACCACCAGCTTCACCGGCGCGTTGGGATAGCCCTGCGCCGCCGCGCTGGCGGCAAACACGAGGGTGAGCAATGCGATCAGGGTTTTCATTTTCTCGACCTCGCGCGCGCGAGTTGCCGTTCCAGGTCGGCGGCTTCCCGCGACAGCGCATCCAGTTTTTCGGCGAGCACCGCGCGCAGGCGCGGGCTGGTGCCGGGCTCGCTCAGCCCGGACTTGGTCTTCTTGATCTCCGCATTCACTTCGTCCAGGCGCTTGTCCAGGTTGTGGATCTCCCTGCCGCGGCCGTAGCCGGCGAGGAAGTCCTGCTGCATCGGCTCGGGGCAGGCGCCGGAGTAGGAGTTGCCATTGATGCCGTGGCGGTAGCCGCGGTCGTAGGTGCAGAAGGTCTTCAGGCCTTCGTTGCGGCCCGCGGTGTAGCGGTCCACGTCGGGCTGCACGTTGTGCTCGGCGCAGGCGCGGCGGTGGTCGCCGATCCTGGTGAGCGCCCTGCCCTGGGCGCCGTCCTCCAGGCCGATGGCGTACCAGTTGGCGTTGCGGCACTCGTCCTTGTCCAGGGACGCGCAGCCCGCGAGGGCAAGAGCAAGGCTCAGCAGGGCGGGCGCCAGCTTCATTCAGGCAAGTTTCTTGAGGATACCGGACATTTCCTCCTTGTCGTAGGCGCGCAGCGTCTGGCCGCGGATGTTGCCCTGCATGGCGATCGCCAGCACGAAGGCCGACATCGACGGGCCGTCGGGCGCCTCGAACGTGGCGACCATGTCGTAGGCGCCCATGGTCCAGTGGATGTCCTTCAGGGTCACGCCAAACTTCTTGCCCGCGGACTTGACCGCGTCGGCACGCTTGACGGAATCCTTGACGGTCTTGACGCCCTGCTCGGTGTAGTTGCCCAGAACGATGAATGTCGGCATGACGGATCTCCCCCTTCGTTGACAGATCAACTGCGCGTGGCGTGCTCCTTTCGCCAGAAAGCACCGCAGCCGGGAATCAACTCGATCTTCGGCGCGATGCCGTGTTCCTTGCAGTAGTCGGCGACCGCGTCGTTGCACGCTTGCAGCGCATTGTAATCGTCAATGATCGCGAAGCCGCCAGGGGAAAGCTTCGGATACAGGTGCACCAGGCCGTCCATGGTGGATTCGTACAGGTCGCCGTCCAGGCGCATGACGGCGAGCTGCCGGATCGGCGCCACCGGCAGGGTGTCGCGGAACCAGCCCTTGAGGAACCGGACCTGGTCATCCAGCAGGTCGTAGCGCGCGAAGTTCTTCTGCACCTCCTCGAGCGGGATGGCCAGGGCGCCGTACAGGTGCAGGTCGCCGTTGTACTCCTTGGGGTAGCGCACCGGATCCGTGGGCGGCAGGCCTTCGAACGAGTCGGCCACCCACACCTTGCGCTCGGTGTCGCCGTGCGCCTTGAGAATGCCCCGCATGAAGATCGACGCGCCGCCGCGCCACACGCCCGTCTCGATCAGGTCCCCCGGCACGCGATCGGCGAGCGCCCGCTCGACGCAGTACTGCAGGTTGTCCAGGCGCGGCAGTCCGATCATGGTGTGCGCGCGGGACGGCCAGACGCCGCCCAGGTACTTCATCCTGGGGTTGGCGGGCTGCGGCGTGACCGGGACGTACTTCCCCGTGGCGGCGTCCATCCTGACGTCCTTCGCCGCCAGGTCGAGGTCGTCGTCGTAGATGAAATTACCCAGGCATTTCTTCAGCAGCGCGAGGTACAGCTGAGCGGTTTCCGGCGGGAGGACCTGGTCCACCCGCCGGATGTTACCCCGCCGGTCCTGCTAGAACGAGCGCGAGAAGAACGCGCCGCCGGCGTAGTCGGGGCTGCCGTCGGAGAAGCCGACCAGGCCGTAGATCTGCGCGCGCCACTGCGAATCAAGCTGCAGGACGTAGTAGCCGGTAAGGTCGTTCTGCGCACCGCTGAAGCTGCTCGCGCGTTGCTGGGTGTGCCACATCAGTCCGGCGCTGCGCGTCTCGCTCAGGCGGTAGGTCGCGCCGACGTCGAGCCAGAACACGTCGTCCAGGCTGAAGCCGGAGGGATCGCCGAGGATCTTGTAGCCCAACGTGCCGTAGGGCTGGAGCCGGCCCGAGGTGGCGTACAGGTCGGCGAGGAAGTGGAAGTCGGTCTCGCCGGTGCCCAGGCCCTTGCTGCTGCTCGCGGTGGGAAGCTTTATCCGCGCCCCTACGTCGAGGCCGTAGTCCGGACTGCCGGTGTTCAGGCTGCGCAGCGCCGAGAGGAGCAGGTCGCCTGGACCGGATTCGGTACGCGAAGCGCCTGACGGGCCGAACTGGCCGATGTCGCGGTTCACGTTGCCGGGGCCGTCCTGGACCAGCCAGGGGACGGTGGCGCCGAACTGCCAGGGGCCGGTGGTCAGGCGGTAGGCGAACGGGATGCTGAGGATCGAGGTATCGCCCGAGCCGCCGTAGTCGCCGTTCGAGTAATCGAAGCCGACGACGAAGCGGTGCACGGCGCCCGTCGACGCCGCCGGCTTGGATTCCTGCGCGAAAGCCGCGGGCGTCAGCACTAGGGCGAGCGCCGCGGCGACTGCAGTCCTGCGAATGCGCTGCGTCATTCAGTTCCTCCCGGGTTGTTGTTGTTCAGCTCTTGCCGTGGCGCTCGAAACGCTCGGGGCGCATCGGGCGCTCCGGCTTTTCAGGCCGGTCCGGCTTCTCCATCCGCTCGGGACGCACGGCGCGCTCGGCCTGCGTCACGCGGTGCGGCGCGGGATGCTCCATGCGCGCGTTGTCCGAGCGCAGGCGCGACACCACGGGACCGAGCTTGAAGCCGGCGTCCTGGGCGATGCGGCCCCAGCCCTTGCCCTCGATGCGCTGCGCGAGGATGCGGTCCAGCGCGACGTCCGCCGGAACGCCGCGCTCGGCGGAGTACTCCTGGGCCAGCGCGAGCGCGATGTGGATCTCGCCGTAGCCCATGGTGCCGCTGCGCTTGCCCTGGCGGGTGCCGTCGCGCAGGCTGGTCACCACGGCGCGCGTTTCCTCGGTCGTGCCGAAGGTGCCGGTGAACGTCGTGGCGAGCCGGTCGACTACCTGCTGCTGGCCCTTGGCGGCAGTGATCTGGTCGGTGCGGCGCGCTTCCCTGGAGAGGTCGGTCGCGTCGCTCGCCAGCACGGGGGTGATGGCCAGGCAGCTTGCGCACAAGCTTGCAGATACGAGTTGTCGAAACATGGTGGGGACTCCTTGGGGTAGCACGGGACGACGCGCCGTGACTGCAAAGCGCGTCGGCAAAATTCTAGCGCCGCGCAAGCGGTGCGTGGGGAACTAGTCTGTTGGGGTTTGGCGACGTTTTGCCGTCGCCGAAAAGCGACTACGCGGCCCTTGCCGAGTCCTTCTGTTCGGCGCGGAATTCCGGGATGTCCGGGCGCGAGCCCCACATGCAGAAGGAACTGGGCTCGAAGGGGAATTGCCGCGGGCGGTGATACGCTTCTTCTTCCTTGCTGATCAATCTCACGCCCGTGGAGTACTCGTACACCATCCCGTCGGGGCCTTCGAAGTAGAGGAACATCGCGCTCGAGGTCGGGTGCCTGCCCGGGCCGAAAACGATCTTCACCCCCTGCTCTTTCAGGAAGTAGTACGAGCGCATGATGTCGTCGAAGCCTTCCACCTGGTGGTTCACGTGCTGCACGCCGGCGTAGGTGGAGGGAAAGAGCGCCATGCGGTGGTGGACTTCGTCGATCCTGAGCAATGGCGCCGGGCCGATGCGGTCCGACACCTTCGCGCTCATCACTTGCGTCCAGAAATTCTCATCCCTTGCCGGATCGGTGGTGCGCAGGCCGATGTGGGAGAACCCGGTGACGCCTGCTGCGCGTTGCGGCAGGTAGTCCTTGCCGCTGTGGTGCGGGCGCACCACCAGTTCCACCTTGTTGCCGCTGGGGTCCTTGAAGGCGAGGAAGGATTCCACGCGGCGCTGCTCGCAGGCAGTCTTCGTTCCCCAGGCCACTTCCCTTTTCAGTCCTTCCAGCACTTCGCCCGCGGCGTGCAGCGCTTCGCGGCCTTCCAGCTCGAAGGCCGTCGCGTGGTCGTGCGGGTCGCCCTTGAAGTAGACCAGCGTGTGGTCGCGGCTGTCGCTGCGGAAGTAGCGGGCGTTGGTGTCGCAGCCGGCGGGCTCCAGGCCAAGGATGTCGCGCGCGAAACGGGCGGACTCGTCGAGGTCGCGGGTGCCGAGGCGGACGTAGCGGATGTCGCGCAGGTGGATCATTTGGCGCCTCCGCCGGCGCCAAGATTGCCCAGGATGTACTTCACCAGGGCCGTCCAGAATTCTCCTCCGGAATGCTTCTGCGCCAGCGCCGAGATGTCCACGGTTCCCTTGTGGATGACCATCGACAGGAAGACCGCGGCGATGGCCACGGCAACGACCTGCAGGAACGTCTTGAACGAATCGGAAGCGCTGGCCTGCACTAGTCGATTTCCAGGGGGTAGCGGCCGAAGACTTCGGCCACGGTGGCCCCGCCCTCGCCCTTGCTCAATACCTGGACCGGATCTCCCGCGGCCACGTCGCCCTCTTTCGCCACGGACAGGTAAAAGCCCGAGCGGCCGCTGAGGTGGAATCTTTTCACGATGTCCGGCCGGCCGAAGCGGATGGCGAGCTTGAAGCAGGGTGACCTCGGCTGGGTGACGATGAACTCCGCCGTCCCGGCGCGGATGCGATCGCCGATGCGCACCTTGCCTTCGAGCAGTCCTTCGATCGTCAGGTTCTCGCCGAACACGCCCCAGGGGAACTCCGCGTCGGGGAGTTCCTTGCGCCAATATTCGTAGTGTTCCGCGGGGTAGGCGTACACGGCCTTTTCGGTGCCGCCGTGCACCGCCCGGTCCGATTGCTGGTCACCCTCGATGTTGGTCGCGCCGACCCGCACGCGCCCGGCCACCGGCGACTTGAAGATTGACGTGCGCACGGACTCCCCGCGCCAGAGGTGGATCTGCGGGCCGCCGACGTTGACGGAGACGAGCTTCACTTCTTTTTCTGCTGCCTCGCCTTCTTCGCCAGGCCCTTCTTGATCTTCTGCAGGCGCGCGCGGTTGCGGCGGTTCTTGTCGGTGGATCTGCCCATCGTTTGTTCCCCTTCCTGTTGAATTGCGGTGCGGGATGCTACTTGAGTTTCTTGTCTTCGCGCTTCGCCGCGGCCATGGCCTCCGGCTCCAGCTCTTCGGCATAGCTGTTGAACCGGACGAACACGCCCCAGCCCGCCAGCAGGAACCCCACGGCGGTCAGGATGCTCGCCGCATACAGCAGGTGCGAGGAATCCTCGTGCACGGCCTTGAAAGTCGCCACCAGTCCTTCGATCGCCAGCGCCACGACCACCACAACCATGAATCGCGACAGGAAGCGGCGTACGCGCGTCGGCCCGCTGATGTGGGCATCCCGAATCACTTCCTCCTCGGTGATGGTTTGCGCGATCTGCAGCGCCACCACCGCCACCGCGAGCAATCCCGCCGCCTCGATGATTCCCTGCGCTGCCGCCCGGTCCAGGCCGGCGGCGACGGCGCTCCAGCCGATGTGGGCGGAAATGGCGATGAGCAACAGTGCGGCGCTCGCGAACAACAGGGCCATGAGCCCGTGGACGGAGGCGAACAGCCGCAGGAGGATCTTCATCGAGGACGATCTTACTTGAGGGAATAGAGCTGCGGAAGGAAGGACTCGAAGTTGCCGACCTCCTCGATGTTGTGCTTGATCCAGGCGCGGGCGTGCGCTTCGTCAAAGATAAAGCGCCGTATCAGCGGGTTCAGCACCCTGCCGAAGTACTCCTCCTTGCCGGCAATCAGGCTGTTCTTGTACAGCGTGCCCCCCGGCACTTCCTTGAACTCATAGTCCATCGCCGCGAGCTGGAAACCGTGGAAGCGCGGCCGGTGGCCGAAACCGCCCTCGTCCAACCGCACGATCTCCGTGTGGATGTCCACGAAGTAGTCGGGGTTCTCCCCCAGCATCTCGGTAATGTGGATCACGCTCCCTACGCCGACCGTGCCGTCGGCGTTCCTTTTCACGTACTCGATGGCGATGTGGTCGCGTGGGTGCCAGACGCGGTAGCGGTTCAGCATTTTCCCGGCATACGCCATGTCGCCTTCCAGGTGCTTGAACCACCACACCAGCATCGCCGGCGTCACGCCCCGGATCACTTCATGCTCGATCCAGCACTTGATCCTACCGTCCTCGAGGATCTCGACGCCCGACCTGGCGCTGCCGACCATCTTCTTCGTCCAGGGAATGCCGAGTGGCTCCGGGGGCTTCCTCTTCGCCGCGGCGGCGCCCGGCCGCAGGCCCAGTACCAAGGAGAGAAATAAGAACGTCCGGCGGTTCATCTCTTTTGCTCTTCGCTTAGGATACCCGCATGGAAACCATCCGCATCCAGTTCACCCTGTTCTCCGCGTTCTACTCCCCGCTCATCTCCACCATGTCCGGCGGCTTCCTCAAGGCCGAGGGCCTCGACGCCGAGTGGTCCGTTTCTCCTCCCGGTGTTTCAGCCCTTGCTGCAGTGAAGTCCGGCACGGCGCATGTTGTCCAATCCGCTTTGTCCCAGGGATTCAATTCCCTGGACAAGGGGGAAGCGCCCGAAGGAGTCCATTTCGCCCAGGTCAACGAGATGGACGGATTCTTCCTTACGGGCCGCAGCGAGGACACGGCGTTCTCCTGGAAGAAGCTGGAGGGCGCCGAGCTCGTTACCTTCAAGGGCGGGCAGCCGAACGCGATGTTCAAGTACGCCTGCCATCGGGCGGGGATCGATTTTTCCAAGATCAAGCTCATCTGTCCCGGTGGCCCGGCGGAGATCGACAAGGCTTTCCGGGCGGGACAGGGGCAATACGTTCACCAGCAAGGTCCCTACCCCCAGCAACTACAGGCTGACGGGATCGGGCATGTCGTGGGACGCGTCGGTCCGCTGATCGGGCCGTGCGGGTTTTCCAGCTTGGCGGCGCGGCGGGATTGGCTGAAGACCGACATGGCGAAGGCGTTCATGCGTGCCTACCGGAAGACGCGTTCGTACTTGAAGCAAGCCCCGGCGGCGGAGATCGCGCGGGCGGAGAAGCCCTACTTTCCAGATATCGACGAGCAGGTGCTCATCGATTGCATCGCGACTTACCAGGGGCTGGGGTGCTGGACACCGCACGTCGAGATCACGCAGGCGGCCTACGAGAGAACGCTGGATATATTCGAATACAACGGCCAGTTGAAGAAGCGCTACGCCTACGACGAGGTTTGCGCTGCGCCACCGACTGGCGGCTAGGCCGCTAGAGCTTGCGACACATCCATACGCTCGGAACCTCGGCCAGGAAGCCCGCCTTGCGGTAGGCGCACCGCGCTGCTGCATGGCTCGGATCGGCATCCGAGTGCGCGAGGCGAAACTGAGATCCATTCATCAGTTGGCCTCCCTTCGCCTATGTGATGGGATTGGCCCGGGTGGCCTGCTGCGCGAGCTGTTGGGCGAGTCCGATGAGAATTCCCTCGGGACCTCGGATGTAGCAGAGCCGGTAGATGTCCGCGTAATTGACGACTTCGCCGACCACCGTCGCGCCGAGCTTGCTGAGCCGGGCGAGGGTGTCGTCGATGTCGTCGACGGTGAACATGACGCGCAGATATCCCAACGAGTTCACGGGAGCTGTGCGGTGGTCGGACGCGATGGCGGGGGCGTCGAAGCGCGAAAGCTCGAGTCGGCTGTGGCCGTCGGGGGTGCGCATCATGGCGATCTCGACGCGCATGCCGCGCAATCCGGTGACCCCATCCGCCCAGGCTCCTTCAACCGGGGCGCGTCCCTCAAGATCTAGACCAAGTTCGGTGAAGAACTCGATCGCAGCATCGATGTCTTCCACCACGATGCCGACGTTGTCCATGCGCTTAACTGACATGATGTCTAACTGGCGTCTAACGTTCGCGTTGAGCAGCCGCAGCACGAAGACTCGCTGAACGTACGTTGCCGATAACGGTCCGCTCAAACGCGGGGTTAGCCTTCATGTCCGCTTGAAAATCAAGCTGAAGTTATTCGCTGGCATTTCAACGATCTCGGCCAGAACGAATCCGGAGGAAGCGGCGGTCTCGGACACCGTCTCAAGGTCGCGAAGACCCCAATCGGCATTGTGCGCACGAAGATCAGAATCAAACTGCTCATTGCTCTTCGAAGTGTGTTGACCGTGGCGGCGGTACGGTCCGTACAAGAACAGGACGTGCTGCGCTGGAAGCAAAGCTCTCGCCCCCTTGAGCAAGGCCAGCGTGGCGGACCACGGAGCAACGTGAATCATGTTAATGCACACTACCGCATCCGCCGTCTGCAAAGGCCAAGGAAGCCTGGTTACCTCGAGCTCAATCGGCGGACCGACGTTTGCTAGCTTTTCCTCTTCAACACGCTGAGCAATGGACTCGCGAAGCTCCAGATCCGGATCGGACGGCTGCCAGGTGAGACCTGAGAGCGCCTTGGCGAAATGAACGACGTGCTGGCCCGTACCGCTGGCGATCTCCAACACCAAGCCGCGGCGGGGCAGAACGCGCTCGAGCACATCAAGTATCGGGCCCTTGTTTCGTTCTGCCGAAGGAGTAGACCATTTCCCGTTGGCCGTCTTTTCACCGCGTTGCTTAAGCATCAAACTGGTCCGTGAAGGCTAACGTGTCGTTCTGCGGCGGGCCATAATGACGGTCGTACTGGCACGACGCCGGCAGACCTTCCGCAGCAACAAAGGGTTGGGCATCGCTTACTTTGCAACGGTTGCGCGAACTGCCCAAGCACGCGCAATCAATGAGATCGAGCCATCTGCCGCTGTCGGGAGGCGCTCGCGTATGTGATCGCGAAGGCCCGCTCTCACGGTTTGATCAAGCGACATGGCGTAGGCGGGGGCCGGACCCTGGCCGCCGAGGAAGGGCTGCCAGTAGTCAGCGAAACTCGCAAAACGCGTCGGGACGTCGATGGGTCTCACCTCCACGCCTTGCAGACCGGCATCGGTGAAGAGCTTCTCGAGCACTTCCGGGCGGCATAGCGGGAAACGCGGACCTTCGTCCATCTTTGCAGCACTCGGATCGAGCTCGACTGCCGCGTCCCAGAAATATCGCATGAGCTCCATCTTTCCGGCGTAATCCCAGACGTAGCCTCCAATCGTGCCCCCATTGCGGGTTACCCGGGCCATCTCAGCCAGAGCGGCCCGCTGATCCGGAACAAAGTTCAGGACCAGGCCTGAGACCACCACGTCGACTGACGCATCGCCGAGCGGGATTGCCGTTGCGCTACCTTGGTGAAGCGCCACCTGGTCAGCGAGATTTTCCCTGGCGGTTTTGAGAAATCCCTCCGAAGGCTCGACACCGGTGACCGAGCCTGGCGAGCAGCGGTCCACGATGGCCGCGGACAGCGCTCCCGTGCCGCACCCTACGTCGAGCCACCGCCGACCAACCGGAATGTTCAACCATGAGAGAAACAGCGGCGCGACCTGCCGACTCCACCTGCCGACGTACAACTCGTAGGGGCTCCCGCGCTCCCAGGTGTCGGAGACATGCTTGTGCTCCATGGTCATGCCCTACGCGTCATGAGATGCCTTCAAAGATACGCGAATTCAAAGCGATAACGTCACGGCCGCAATCAACCGCTTCGTGCTCAACAAGCCTACCCCACCCAAACCCTCGCATTCCTGAACATCCTCATCCACGGCGAATCTTCCCCCGCCCCATCCGGCGCCCAGGACATCTGCACCGACCGGAACACCCGCTCCGGGTGCTCCATCAGGATGGTGAACCGCCCATCCTTCGTCGTCAGCGCGGTGATTCCCTCCGGCGAGCCATTGGGGTTCAGCGGATAGGTCTCCGTCACCTGGCCGCGGTTGTCCACGAAGCGAGCGGAGACGATGGCGCCCTTGCGGTCGGCATCGGAAGCAAACTGGGCCCGACCCTCGCCATGGGCAGTCACGCCAGGGATGCGGGAACCCGCCATCCCGCGAAAGACGATGGCGGGGCTCTCCACGATCTCCACCATCACCATGCGCGCCTCGAACTGCTCGGAGCGGTTCTTCTCGAACGACGGCCAATGCTGCGCCCCGGGAACCAGTTCCTTCAACGCGGACATCATCTGGCAGCCGTTGCAGATGCCCAAGGCAAAGGTGTCGGAGCGCGCGAAGAAGGCTTCGAACTCCTTGCGCGCGCGGGCATTGAAGAGGATGGACTTCGCCCAGCCCTGCCCGCCACCCAGTACGTCGCCGTAGGAAAAGCCGCCGCAGGCGGCGTAACCCTTGAAGGAGGAAAGGGAGACCCGGCCTGAGATGAGGTCGGACATGTGGACGTCCACGGCTTCGAATCCAGCGCGGTGGAACGCCGCGCCCATCTCCACCTGCCCATTGACCCCCTGCTCGCGCAGGATCGCGACCCGGGGTTTGGATTTCACGGACAGGTAAGGCGCGGAGATGTCCTCCGCCGGATCGAAGGTCAGGGCAACAGAGAGGCCCGGATCCGAGGCATCGAGGATCCGGTCGTATTCTTCCTGCGCGCACACTGGATTGTCGCGCAGCTGCTGCATGCGGAAAGTGGTCTCCGACCAGGCACGCTGGAGGTCCACGCGCTTCTCCGCGAACACCGCCTTCGCATGGCGCGTGAAGCGGATCTCGTCGCGCGGACTCAGAGTGCCGATGAGGTGCGACACGCCACCCAACCCCGCCTTGCGCAACTCGTCCATCACCTTGGTGCGATCAGATGCGCGGATCTGGAACACGGCGCCCAGTTCCTCGGAGAACAGGGCCTTCAAGGTCATCTCCCGCACCCGTCCGGACAACTGTTCCTCGCCCGCGCGCCGGAATCCGTCGACGTCCTCCGTGACTGAGTCGTAGGCGAAGGAATCCAGCGTCACCGCCACGCCGCAATGCCCGGCGAAAGCCATCTCGCAGATGGTGGCGAAGAGGCCGCCATCCGAGCGGTCGTGATAGGCAATGAGGAGTTTCTCCTGCGCCAGCTTCTGCACCGCGCCGAAAAAGGACTTCAGCAGCTTCGCGTCATCCAGATCCGGCACCTCGGTACCAAACTTGGAATGCACCTGCGCGAGGATGGAACCCCCGAGCCGATTCCTGCCCTGCCCAAGGTCGACGAGGACGAGTTCCGTGTCGCCCGCGTCCGTGCGCAGCCGGGGAGTGAGCGTGCCACGCGCATCTTCCACAGGCGCGAACGCGGAAACGATCAGCGACACCGGCGCCACGACCTCCTTGTCCCCCCAGGCGGTACGCATGGACAGCGAATCCTTCCCCACCGGAATGGACACCCCAAGCGCGGGACACAACTCCATCGCAACGGCCTTCACCGTGTCGAACAGCGCCGCATCTTCCCCGGGAGAACCGGCGGCAGCCATCCAGTTGGCCGAGAGCTTCACGCGATCCAGGGACGAAATGCGCGCCGCGGCAATGTTGGTGATCGCCTCCCCCACCGCCATGCGCCCGGAAGCCGGCGCATTCACGGAGGCGAGCGGCGTGCGCTCGCCGATGGCAAAGGCCTCGCCCGACACGTTGTCGAAGTCGATGAGCGTGACCGCGCAATCGGCCACCGGCACCTGCCAGGGTCCGACGAAGGGATCGCGTGAACAAAGACCACCCACCGTGCGATCGCCGATGGCGATCAGGAAAGTCTTGTCCGCCACTGCGGGATGCCGCAGCACGCGGTAGGCACAATCCTTGAGATCGAGTCCGTCGAGCGGGAACTCATCCCCCGCACGCGCGAGATGCTTCACATCGCGCAGCATCTTCGGCGGCTTGCCGAGGATCACCTCCAGCGGCACGTCCACCGGCTTGTCCCCGAGCTGCGAGTCCTTGACGAGCAAGTGCCCATCCGCCGTCGCCGTCCCCAACACCGCGAACGGGCAGCGCTCGCGCTCGCAGATCGCCTTGAACGCCGCGAGCGACCACGGCGCGATGGCGAGCACGTAGCGCTCCTGCGCCTCGTTGCACCAGATCTCGCGCGGCGACATGCCCGAATCCTCCGACGGCGCAGCGCGCAAGTCGAGATCCGCCCCGCGCGCAGCGCCCCAGGCGATCTCCGGCATCGCATTGGACAAGCCGCCCGCCCCCACGTCGTGGATGGAAAGGATCGGGTTGGCTTCTCCCAGCTGCCAGCACCGGTCGATGACTTCCTGCGCCCGCCGCTGGATCTCCGCATTGCCCCGCTGCACCGAACCGAAATCGAGATCTTCAGTGTTCAAACCGGCGCCCATGGACGACGCCGCGCCGCCGCCCATGCCGATCAGCATCCCCGGCCCGCCCAGCTGGATGAGCAAAGCCCCCTCGGGCAGCGCCGACTTGGCGGAATCGCGCGCGGCGATGTTCCCGACCCCACCCGCGATCATGATCGGCTTGTGGTAGCCGCGCTGCACGCCGCCGACTTCGCCTTCGAACGTCCTGAAGTAACCGGCAAGGTTGGGCCGCCCGAACTCGTTGTTGAACGCCGCGGCGCCGATCGGCCCCTCCAGCATGATGGAAAGCGCCGACACGATGCGGCCCGGCTTGCCGTAGTCAGATTCCTCCCAGGGTTGCACGGCGCCGGGAATCCTCAGGTTCGACACCGAGTAGCCCACCAGCCCCGCCTTGGGCTTCGCGCCGCGCCCGGTCGCCCCCTCGTCGCGGATCTCCCCGCCCGCGCCGGTGGCGGCGCCCGGGAACGGCGCGATCGCCGTGGGGTGGTTGTGCGTCTCCACCTTCATCACCGTGTGCGTGCGCTCCGAGCGCGGCAGGTACACGTTGTCCGCGCCGGGATAGAAGCGCCGCGCGAGGCGCCCCTCCATGATCGCCGCGTTGTCCGCATAGGCGAGCACCGTGCCGCGCGGATTGGTCGCATGCGTGTGCTTGATCATGGCGAAGAGCGACTTGTCCTTCGCCTGCCCATCCACGATCCAGTCGGCGTTGAAGATCTTGTGCCGGCAGTGCTCCGAATTGGCCTGCGCGAACATGGTGAGCTCGGCGTCGGTCGGATCGCGCTGCATCGCGCCGTAGGCCTTGCGCAGGTAGCCGATCTCCTCCTCC
>Ga0315910_10001993_pt1 | contig 18345 bp, 16 predicted proteins | sample EdamamesoilMG_FD_204470 | JGI IMG/M metagenome (GOLD analysis project Ga0315910, IMG submission 204470) | Garden soil microbial communities collected in Santa Monica, California, United States - Edamame soil | ecosystem: Environmental > Terrestrial > Soil > Garden | place: USA: California...
ACTGACCCACAAACTCGACGCAGTGATCAAGGAGATCGAAGCGCAGAACGTTTCATTCAAAGGCTGGGCCACGCCGGGCGATACGCTCAACTCTGGGGCGCTTGATGTGGCGCGCACGGTCTGTCGGCGGGCCGAGCGGCGGGTATGTGCTTTGCAAGAGGCGGATCAACTTCAGAATTCGGAGATCATCGTCTATCTGAACCGTCTCGCAGACTTGTTGTGGCTCATGGCGCGTTGGGTCGAATCACAGGACAAGCTTTCAGCCGTTGAGTGAACTGATAACACGACGGAAGCATTTAGCCGCTTATCTCCGGCTCGGATGCGACCCCGATGAATACGATCGCCGTAAGCTGTCGGCCTTTGTCTGATAGCAGGCTGGTTGGTTCAAGGTAATCCTGCTGCTGCCCTTTCTGGTTCAGGCTTTGCTTAATTCCCTCCCGGATGCTCCGGTGTTGTTCCAGGTTTGCCTATTTTTGGCACAGAACTGCCGCGCCTTTGTACTCAACTTGGGCGCGGAATGTCCATTTCCTGCTGGGTTTGGCGGGTTTGTCGACCCTTTCCGCGGTAGCTGGTCCGGTCGATTCAGCGGTGTCCAATCCGGTTGCCGGGCCGTCATCCGTGATGGCCATGTCATTGGATGAGTTGCTGGATGTCAATGTGGACAAAGTGTACGGCGCGGCGCGCTACGAGCAACTGGTGTCGCAGGCGCCGGCGTCGGTCAGCCTCGTGACGCGCGACGAGATCCAGAAGCAGGGCTATCGCACGCTCGCGGACGTGATGCGCAGCGTGAATGGCGTGTTCGTGACTGACGATCGCAATTACTCGTACGTCGGGTTTCGCGGCTTCAACCGGCCCGGGGATTACAACTCCCGGGTGTTGCTGCTCGTGGATGGTCACCGGATGAATGACAACGTTTACGAACAGGGGCTCTACGGCACGGAGGGTTTTCTGGACGTGGACGTGATCGAGCGCGTGGAAGTCATCCGCGGTCCCAGTTCCTCGATCTATGGCGATAATGCATTTCTTGGAGTCGTGAATGTGATCACCCGGCGGGGGCGGGATCTGAACGGGCTGGAGGCCACGGGCGAAGCCGGAGACAACGAAACGTTCAAAGCCGGACTGGCCTATGGAAAGCAATTCACCAACGGGCTAGAACTGCTGATCACCGGGTCGTTCTACGACACAGCGGGTGAGAGCAGCATCTTCTTTCCAGAATTCAATTCACCGACGAACAACAATGGCGTGGCAAAGGATGTGGACGCGGACCGCGCGGGGCATGTGTTCAGCACCTTGAGTTATGGAGACTTCACGTTGAGCGGCGGCTGGGCCTGGCGGGAAAAATTCGTGCCGACGGCCTCCTACGCCACGTTGTTCAACGACGGGAGCGAGAAGACGACCGATGCGCGCGGCTATGTGGACCTGAAGTACGACCACGAATTCTCTGAATCACTGCGCGTGATCGGTCGTGCGGCGTATGACGTGGCCACCTACGAAGGCGTTTATCCGTACGCCGGTACGCCAACTCCGGTGTTGAACATGGACGACTCGGACGGTGAATCGTTCAGTACGGACTGGCAGATGAACTGGCGGCTCGCCGAGCGCCATCTGCTGGTTTTCGGTGCTGACTATCGCGAGAACCTCCAATTGCAGCAGCGCAATTTTGATGAGAACCCGCCCGCGCTTTATCTCGACGACGAACGGGACGGCCGAAACTACGGTCTGTTTGCGCAAGCAGAGTTGAGCCTCATGACCAACCTGCTTTTCAACGCGGGCATCCGTTACGACCATTACAGTTCGTTCGGTGACACCTGGAATCCGCGCCTGGGTTTGATCTTCGCGCCGCTGCCAGGTTCGACCTTCAAGTTGCTGTATGGCGAGGCGTTTCGCGCGCCGAACGCCTACGAGCAATACTACAGCTACCCCGGTCAGGCGAAGGCCAATCCCGATCTGGATCCGGAAACGATCCGCACCTACGAACTGGTTTGGGAGCAGGAATTGCCCTGGGATCTGCGTCTGCGCACCGCGGGTTACTATTACGATATCGACGACCTGGTGTCGCAGGTGATTGATCCGAACGACGATCTGGCCGTGTTCCAGAACTTCGAAAGTGTCAATGCACGCGGACTGGAGATCGAACTGGAGAAACGTGCTGCTTGCGGATTTGTCACCCGATTGGGGTATGCCCTGCAACGCACTGAGGACGAAGATTCCGGTAGCGAGTTGAGCAATTCACCCGAACACATGGTCAAACTGAATCTCATCGCCCCGCTGTACCCTGAGAAAGTCTATCTTGGATTGGACCTGCAATACTACAGTCCGGTCAAGACCGTCATGGGCGGCGAGTCTGACAATGTGTTCCTGGCCCATCTTACGATCTTCAGCCGCCCGCTCGCCAAAAACCTGGAGCTCTCCGCGTCCATCTACAACTTGTTTGATGAACGCCAGGGTTTTTCGGCCTCAAACGAACACCTGCAGGAAACAATCCCGCTGCCCGGTCGCTCCTTCCGGGTGAAACTGACCTGGCGATTCTGATGCGCACGCCCTCGCCAGATCATTTCGCTGTCGGCCGACGAGCCGTCGGAGCCGGTCGACTGTCTTCGTGGCTTGCCCGCTGGTTGTGCGGATTGAGTTGTTTCGTCCTGTCAGCGCAGGCAGGTCCGTTGCTGGAGGAAACTGCGACCAAGCTCGAGAACCAGGTCAAGGCGGCGTTCATGATCAAGTTTGCTGCGTTCATCGAATGGCCAGAACCGGATGGCAGCCAGACCAATGCTCCGTTTGTGATCGGGATTCTGGGTAAAGACCCATTTGGAAATGACTTTGATGACGCCGTAAGATCCGAGCGTGTCAAAGGACGGCGCGTGGAGTTGCGGCGGGCCAGCAAGCCCGAAGAGCTTCAAGATTGTCAGGTGGTCTTTGTCGCCGACTCGGAACAAGCGCATCTGGCAGAAATCCTCCAGGTTTACCGGGAGCGACCGGTGCTGGTGATCACCGATGAGCCCGGCGCGGTGCAGCGGGGAAGCATGATCAATTTCTTCAAGGAGCATGGCAAAGTGCGGTTTGAGTTCAATCTGACCACCGCCGAGCGTGCCGGACTGAAGTTCAGCGCCAAGCTGCTGCAAGTGGGAAAGATCACGGTGCCGCCGCCGGCAGATGAGAGGAGTCGCCCGTGAAATCCTTCCATGATCGCTCGCTGCGCTTCAAGCTCACGTTCATCGTCATGACCACGACCTGCGTGACGCTGGTGGCCGCGTTGATCGGTCTGGCCGTGTTCGATCAGATGAGCTTCCGGGATCAGCTGTGCCGCCAATTGATGACCCGGTCCACGATTCTCGCCAACAGCAGCACGGCGGCGCTCAGCTTTGGTGACCGCGCCATGGGCCGGGAGATCCTCGCCGCGTTGCGCGCTGAGCCCAGTCTCGGCGCCGCGGTCTTGTATGATGAATTCGGCCAGGTGTTCGCCAGCTACGCGCGCCCGGGCTGGCAGGTGCCGATTCCGGAGGGCCGTTTTGCGTGCGAGGTGATGCTTGGCGCTGACCATCTCGAAGTTGTCGCCCCGGTTGTCATGGGCGAACGCACCATCGGGTACGCCATGCTCCAAAGTGATCTGCGTCGGATCGAAGAGCGTAACACCTGGTATGCGCGCGTGGGTTTGCTGGTCATCGTGGCGGCGGCTGGCCTCGGTTATCTGTTATCTTCAAGACTGCAACGGTTCGTCACGCGCCCGATCCTGGAACTCGCCCAGACCTCGCGCGCAATTGCCGCGGCAAAGAACTACTCGCTGCGAGCGGAGAAACACGGTGACGACGAACTGGGCCAGCTGGTGGATGATTTCAACGAAATGGTCGCTGATGTCGAATCGCGCGATGCAGCGTTACGCACTGCCCACACCGAGCTGGAAAGCCGGATCGCCGAACGCACGCGTGAGCTCTTCATCTCCAACGCCCGCCTGAAGGACGAGATGGACAGCCATATCCGGGCGCGGGAAGAGTCCGAGGCTCTGGGCCACAAGTTGCAGCGCGCCTACGAGCATCTCCAGCATGAAGCGGAACAGCGATCGGAAGTGCAGCAGGCGTTGCGTCGTTCAGAAGAACGTTTCAGCAAGGCGTTCCGCGCCAGTCCCGTGCCGCTGGCCATTCTCACACGTAACTCGCGGGTGTTCGTGGACGTGAATGACCGGTTTGCCGAACTGGTCGGCCAGCCGCGGGACGCCATCATCGGCCAGCCGATGTTCAGCGTGCCGTTGTGGACCGTGGCGGAGACCCGCGCCCGCATCGAGCAATGGCTCGTCGACAACCAGCCGTTGCGGAACCTGGAATGTCGCGTGATGGGAAAACTCGGCGAGAGCCATCCCGCCTTGCTTTCCACGGAATCGTTCCAGTTGGGCAGCGAGCCTTGCCTGCTCTTCATGACGGAAGATATCTCCGAGCGTGCCAATCTCGAGGGCCAGTTGCGGCAGGCCCAAAAGATGGAAGCCATCGGCCAGCTGGCGTCCGGTGTCGCTCATGATTTCAACAACCTGCTCACCATCATCCAGGGTTACACCCAGCTGGTGCTGACGATGCAGCCCCAAACCGGCATGGCCCGGGAGGCGTTGGAAAAAGTCACCAACGCCACCCAACGGGCAGCGCAGCTTACGGGACAGTTGCTCACCTTCAGCCGGAAGCAGATCGCGAAGCCGCGCGCACTAGATCTCAATTCCGTTGTCACCAATGTCACGGGAATGTTGCGGCCATTGCTCGGCGAAAACGTGCGGCTCAAGACCAATCTGGCTGCAGCGGTCCCGTCGCTGGAAGGCGACGCCGGCATGTTGGAGCAGGTGATTGTCAACCTCGCTGTGAACGCCCGCGATGCCATGCCCAAGGGTGGCGATCTGATCCTCACCACGTTTGTTTGCGAGATCGACGCCAGCTACCGGCACTATCAGCCGCTGGCACAACCGGGCACGTTCGTTTGTTTGCAGGTGAGCGATTCTGGCTTCGGCATGGATGCCGCAACGTTGGATCGCATCTTTGAACCGTTCTTCACCACCAAGGGTGTGGGCAAGGGGACAGGGCTCGGCTTGGCGACCGCCTATGGCATTGTCAAACAGCATCGCGGCTGGATCGAGGTGGTGAGTCAGGTAGGCGTGGGTACGACCTTCAAGGTGTTCCTGCCGGCGGCGCTGGCGTCCAGCATCTCGGCTGATGTCAAATCGAAATCCGGGGGGGTCCGCGGTGGTGATGAGTTGATCTTGGTGGTCGAAGACGAACCGGCGTTGCGGGAACTTTTCATCAGTGTGTTACGCGGTTTTGGCTACCGGACAGTGGAAGCTGCCCATGGCAAGGAGGCTTTCGACGTCTGGCAGCGCAGCGAGCGCAAGCCCGACATGCTGCTGACCGATATGATGATGCCCGAGGGAGTGACCGGCTGGGAACTGGCGGAAAAATTGCGCCGAGAAATGCCGACGCTGAAGGTCGTTTATACGAGCGGATACAGTCCGGAACTTTTTGGCAGCAATGTGAAACTCAATGAGCGCTCCAACTTTCTGCCCAAGCCATTCAATCCACGCACGCTCGCACAAACGGTGCGGCAGTGTCTGGACAACTGACCTACGGGACGGGCGAACCCGGTGGTTGCATCTGGGTTTTCTGCGATTCTCCTTCGATTGTTGGCGCGCTGGCTGGCGTTGCCTTCGATTTGTTCCAGCGACGCCACAGCCAGCGGGCCAGGGTCTTGAAATTTGGGATCCCGAAATCATCGCACACCGCGCAGAAGTAGATCACCCAGAAGTTGAATTTGACCTTGTTATGATCATACCACCCGAGCCACGGGTTTAGCCAGGTGAGCGGGCCGTCATCGAGCCACGCGTTGATCGGCGTCACGTTCATCAGCCAGCGCCAGCCCCATTTCCAGAAACTGAAATCCGGAATGCTGGCCAACGCGATGGCAAGGGCCATCGCAACGAATGCGTTCCCGATCAATGAGCCGAACCAGTTCTCCGAGAACAGTCGTCCGATCCGCTGCCAGCGCGGAACGCGGCCGCGGGTGTTCTTCGTGAGCGTGGTCTCAGCCAGTTGCTGCCGCAGGCACACCAAAAAAATGGCGGCGTAAAAGATCTTGAACCGCAGCGAGAATAGCGCGTCCCACCAGATGCCGCTGTTCGAGACGTAACCCGAACCAGTCCCACCTTCAAATCCCGGCAACGCCGAGGGAATCATCCGGCTGGCCACACCGCTTACGATGCCAAGCGCGATCTTGCCCAGCAAAACGATGACGAACGCATTGACCGCCGCGTTGAGGAGACTATCACCGACCCGGCCAAGCCCCGATTCCGTTGCGGAACGGGTTTGTTGATTTGATCTGGCTTTCGCCGCCATAATTGCTGCCACCGTCATACCGGGAGACGGCCTCCCAGGCCAGTACAACGATCAAACTCAATTGGAATGCCGCCGCCGGAGCACGGCAAACAATTCATCGCCTATGGGCTTGATGGATCTGAACTCAAACTGCGCTGCTTGAGCCAGGTGCGAAAACCCCTGGCCTTCAGCGATAGTGGGAGCGCTGCGTCCGCCGAAAACCTTCGGGCAGATGGTCAGGTGGATTTCGTCAACCAGCCCGGCGCGGAACATGGCGTCGTTCAGATCCCCGCCGCCTTCACACAACAGACATCTCACTTTCCACCTAGCCCGCAGCCAGCAGAGCGCTGAGCGCGGATTGATTTCGTTTTTCCCGCAAATCTGCACGTCGTCGCCAACCGCGCGGAGTCTTTTCAGCTTTGCTGGCGAAGCGCGTTGAGTAGTCAGAATGATGATGGGCGAGAATCGATGCTTGAAAACATGTGCGTCCGGATTAAGCGAGCCGCTGCCAGTAACGATGACTCGCAGATTGAATTCTGCCAAACCACGCTTGAGTCGTTGTTGGCGAAACCTGGCGCCGCCCGGGCCCATGGTGATGTCAGCGGAATCCACCGTGCGCGCGCCGGCCATCACAGCATCAGCCGTGGCGCGAAGTTCCAATAGGTGCTCGTGATCTCGTTCGCTCCCAAAAGAGGAGATAAAGCGGTTAGCGGTCGCGATTTTTCCGTCGGCAGCCATCGCCATGTTCACCAGCACGAACGGCAGGTCTGGCCTTTTTCTAGTTCTGCGCTTCGAGTTCATAACATCAACATGGCGTCGCCATAGCTGAAAAAGCGATAGCGTTCGCGAACGGCCTCAGCGTAAGCCGATAAGATCCGCTCGCGGCCGTGGGTCTCGCCCGGCGTGGCGAAGGCGCTGACCAGCATCAGCAGTGTAGAGCAGGGGAGATGAAAGTTTGTGACCAATGCATCCACGATCCTGAATTCGTACGGCGGGTGAATGAAGATTCGCGTGCGCCCCGATCCGGCGGCGATTTCATTCCTGCTCGAAGCAGCGCTTTCCAATACGCGAATGCTGGTGGTGCCGACCGCGATCACCCGGCGGCCTTCGCGTTTCGCAGCATTGACGGCACTGGCGCTGGTGTCGCTGATTTCAAATCGCTCTTCGTGCATGACGTGTTCTGCCAGCGATCCGGCTTTCACCGGCGCAAAGGTTCCGAGCCCGACATGCAGCGTGACAAAACAGATTTCCACGTCGAGCGCGCGAATCTTTTCCAGCAACACAGAAGTGAAATGTAATCCCGCAGTAGGTGCAGCCACCGAGCCATGTGGTTTCGCATAGACAGTTTGGTAACGCTCGTGATCCTCCTTGTCGCCTACGGGAGTTGCTGGGTCGCGGCGAATATAAGGTGGCAGAGGGATTTCTCCGATCGCTTCCAGGTCGTTTGCGATGTTGCCAGTGTTGGAAAATTCCAATCGTCGATGGCCTTCGGCATTTGTTGCCACGACGGTTGCAACTATGTCTCCCCGTTCTGAGTTGGGTGCATTGATTTCAATTTTTGTGCCGACGCGCGCGCGCTTGCCTGGCTTCATCATCGCCCACCAATCGTTCTTCGCATTTTCTTCGAGCAACAGAATTTCAAATTGTCCGCCGGTCTTTGCATTTGTTCCGCGAAGTCGTGCGGGTATCACTCGTGAGTTGTTCAGCACAAGCACATCGCCGGGCTTAAGGTATTCAAGCAGGTCGGGAAATAAGCGGTGCTGGGTCTTGTTTTGCGAACGATCCAGCACCAGCAGTCGCGATGCGTCGCGACGCGCGGCAGGATGCTGCGCGATGAGTGCTGGAGGCAGGTCAAAATTGAAATCAGCAGTCCGCATCGCGAGCGCAAACTAACAGGGCAGACAATCAGGGAGAATTTGAAAACCAGTGATGACCAACGCCGGTGGGGCGGGGTGGGGCAGTTCCAGCCTGGAATGATCTGGCAAAGTTGGGTTTATTACTTCATCGGCTCACCCCAGCTCTTGGTTTGTGATTTCAACCTATCGTGGTCTGCCAGCGGTGTGACCCGATATTTTGTGGTGTGGACTACGTGAAGCAGACGCAATTCGATCGATTTTTCACTGTCGGAAACAAATTGTGAATAACATTGTGATAACCAAAGGTGAAATGTGTTGACGATGTGGGGCTCAGGCGCTAGAAAAGGGTCGTTGTGGGGGAAAAGGGCTGTTTGCATTCCCCATGTGAACAAATGTCTCAGAGTCCGCTAACCGAGCAGATCTATTACAACTCCGTGTTCCGACACGGCGTGGACGAGAAGCGTAGGCTGGCGGTGCCGGCAAAATGGCGGCCTTCAGAAACTGAGGTGGAGTTCACTTTGATGGTGTGGCCGAAGCATCAAGCCGGCACATGTCTGCGGGTGTTGCCCGCAAAAGAGATGGCGCAGTTGATGGAGTCCATTGATGCAATGCCGAACTCAGATCCGAACAAGACAGTGCTCAAGCGGTTCATCGGAGCGGAGTCGGTGCAGGTCGCATGTGACAAGGCTGGCCGGGTTTGTCTGCCACCTGAGATGGCTGAGGCAGCGGGCATCAAAGACGAGGCGGTGCTGGTGGGTTTGCTGGACCGGTTCGAGATCTGGAATCCGAACCGATACGAAAAAGTGAAGGCGGCGGACGCGGTGCTCGCGTCGGAAGCCTTCAAACTGATGGAATGAACATGAGCCTGGGAAGATTACTCTCATCGGGAAAGAGTTTGATCGGCGCACACGGCGCGGCGCACCGCTTTCGGGTGGACAAGCGGGCGTTGTTACCCAAGTTCGCTTCCCCAAAGAATCCTTTTGCTTCCGGAGCGCAGCAAGAGCGCGCCGAGGCCCGACCAACCGCGGCTGTGCCAACTGATGCCAAGGTCCGGGCAACCAATGCACCGGCGCCCCCCGCTGCGCTTCGGAAGCTGAGTCCGGTCCGCGCCCTGAAATGGGCCGGCGAACTGGCGGCAAAATTGAACCCTTTGGTTCTGGTGAAACGACGGCCGGCCGCGGTGTTGCGCGCCGCGGCCCGGCCGGATTCGCCCGCACCGGTTCAACGCGAGCTTTCGCTGGATACGGTGCGCGTGTTGCGCAACGACCTGACCGATGCGGATGCCGAAGCGAGCACAAGCGTGAAGCCCGCATCGAAGAGTTCGGGCGTGCTGACGATGACGGCCAAGGCGGAAGTCGCGATGGACAGATTATCGTCAAAACTTTTTGGGCAGTTGGATGCGTGAGCAGCGAGGAAACAGATCGTGGCGGCGCAATTCGAGCACAAGCCGGTGTTGCTGGCGGAAGTGCTGGAAGCGCTGAAACCAAGGCCGGGCGGACAGTATGCAGATGGAACTCTCGGTGGGGCTGGGCACGCAATCGCGGTGCTGGCGGCGAGCAGTCCGACGGGCCGGCTGTTCGGGTGCGATCGCGATGGCGCCGCGCTTGAAGTGGCACAGAAGAGATTGGCCGGGTTTGCGGGACGATTTGAGTTGCGGCGAGGGAACTTCGCTGAATTGAGCGAGTGGTTGCCGGAAAAAAGCTGTGATGGTGTGCTGCTAGATCTGGGTGTGAGCAGCCACCAACTCGACACGCCGGAACGCGGGTTCAGTTTCCGTGACGGGCCGTTGGACATGCGCATGGATGTGCGGCAACCGCTGACCGCAGCAGAGCTGGTGAACGACGCGCTGCCGGAAGAGCTGGCAAAGATCTTTTGGGAACTGGGCGACGAACGGGATTCGCGCCGGTTTGTGCGAGCGATTGCGGCAGATCGCGTAAAGCGTCCGTTCACAACGACGGGACAGTTGGCTGGATTGATTGAGCGACTGTCGCCGCGGGCCGGAAAAAAGACGCATCCGGCGACGAAAATTTTCCAGGCGTTACGTCTGGCAGTGAATGATGAGCTGGGCTCTTTGAAACGTGGGTTGGCCGGGGCGCTGAAGATTTTGAAACCTGGTGGAAGACTGGCGGTGATCACCTTCCATAGTCTTGAGGACAGGATCGTCAAGCAGCAGGGGCGCGATTGGGCGCGGGATTATTCGTTTCCGGGCGAACTGGATGTGCCGGAACTACGCACGCCACGTCAGCCGGAAATGATCTGGGTGAGCCGCAAGGCGATCAAACCCGGGGTGGTCGAGCTGGCAGAGAACCCGCGGAGTCGTAGCGCACAGTTGAGAGTACTGGAGAAGATTTAATGGCGAAGAATCGCAAATATCAGTCGGCGGCGATCCGGTTTGGACCGGCGCTCAAGGCATTTTTACTTTGCCTGCTGATCGGTGGCTCGGGCGTGGGTTATGTCTGGCAGAAGAGCCAGATCTTTGAACTGGCCAAGATGATCAAGGCCCGCGAGAACAGACTCGGCGAATTGCGCGAGCAGAACAAGAAGCTGAGCGATCAACTCGCGATGTTGCGTTCGCCCCGCAAGCTGGAAGAGCGCGTGCGCGAGTTGAATCTCGGCCTTGTGCCGCCGCGCCCGGCGAGTGTGATCCGCATGCCGGAGCCGGTGATGGTCGAACGATCGGAAGCCGAGCGAAGTGTGGCTGCGCGTGTGAACGCTGCGCCCTGATTGAAGAATTTGTCTGCCGCCGCCCGTGACGCCGTTGGTAGTGAGGAACCGACCGCCGCGGGCGGCTGGCAGATAACGAACCCGTAACAACTGTCGTGGGCGGAAAGTCCCGCGGACGAAACAACTGGATTTTACCGCCGCCCGTGACGCCGTCGGAGAGGAACCGATCGGCATGGGCGGTTGGTAGTTTTTGACGATGGCCAAGCGCTTGCAATACCGACGCCTTCTGGTTCTGGTACTCCTGCTGGGTGCCGCATTTGCGGGCCTTGGCTATCGTCTCGTGGATTTGCAGGTGGTGCGGCACGAGGAGCTTTCCGCAAAGGCCCAACAATACACGCAGCGCACGATTCTGCGCGAGCCGCGCCGCGGTGACATCCTCGATGCCAAAGGAAATCTGCTCGCGACGAGCGTGTTCGTGAAAACTGTCTGTGCCGACCCCACACTGCTGCTCGGTCATCAGGCTGACGTCGCGCGCACCATCGCGCCGATTCTACAACTTGACGAACGCTGGGTGTATTCCCGGCTGTTGCCGCGGACCTACGTGGACAAGGACGGCAAGACCAATCAGGTCAAATCCATCCGTCTGAAGCGTAACGTTCCATCAGAGACCTGGGCCAAGGTTCAAGAGACGATGCAAAAGCTCCGGTTTGGCGATGAAGCCAGACTAGGCAAGAAGGAACAACGCAAGCTGGTGGACCTGCGCGCTCGCGGCGTTTTCACCGAGTCAGTCGATGACCAATTGCGCACGTATCCGAACCAGCGGCTTGCTTCGCACGTGCTCGGCTATGTTGGCTTCGCGCCGGCGGGGACGAACAATCCCGATGAATCCGTCACGGTGGGGGTGGAAGGAATTGAACGATCATTCAACTCCAAACTCACCGGCGCCCAAGGCTGGCTGGTGACGGAAACGGATTCTCGCAAACGCGAACTGGTCGCCTTCCGTGAGCAGAATGTCGAGGCCCGTGACGGCTTGAACGTTGTCCTTACGATTGATTCGGTCGTCCAACACGCGCTCGAAGCTGCTTTGGCCGAAGGTATGGAGAAACATACGCCCATCAGCGCGTCTGGTTTGGTGATCCGGCCAGCCACGGGCGAAATCCTTGCGATGGCAACATTGCCAGACTTTGATCCAAACAATCTTCCGGCCTCGACTGCCGATTCTCGACGTAACCGCATCATCACCGACATTTGTGAACCAGGTTCGACATTCAAAATAGTAGTTGTGTCGGGGGCGCTGGATGATCGCATCGTTACGTTGTCTGAAATGTTCGATTGCGAGAACGGAGAGTTCTTTTTTGCGGGGCGCGCGCTGCACGACGACCACCGGTATGGCCTCCTAAACGTTGAAAACATCATCACTAAGTCTTCAAACATCGGCAGTGCCAAGATCGGCATCAAGTTGGGTGCGAACCGGCTGGTGGAACACATTCGCGAGTTTGGTTTTGGTGTGCGCACCGGCATCCCTTTGATGGGTGAACAGCCGGGCATCGTGCACTCTGTAAAAAGCAGGAGCTGGAGCAAGGTGACGATCGCGCAGATTCCCATGGGCCACGGTATCGCGGTGACGCGCCTCCAAATGGCGATGGCGATGTCCGCGATTGCCAATGAAGGCCGGTTGATGCGCCCGATGTTGGTGAAGCGGCTCGAAGACCGCGCGGGCCATACCGTCGCGCAATATGAACCGCAGATGGTTCGGCAGACCGTCAGCACCAACGCCGCGCGCGAAATGGTCAAGGCATTGAAGACGGTTGTGAGCGCGGATGGCACCGCTCCAAAGGCGGAACTGGAGCATTACACGGTCGCTGGCAAAACCGGCACCGCACAGAAGGTTGAAGGCGGGCGCTACGTACGCGGCAAATACATCTCCTCATTCATCGGTTTCTTTCCGGCGGACAGGCCGGAGTTGTGCATCTCCATCGTTCTGGATGAACCCAAGCAGGGTTATTACGGCGGGCAGACTGCAGCGCCGATCTTCAAGCGGGTGGCCGAATCCGCGGCCAATTATCTTAACATCCGTCCCGATCGTGAAGTCATCGAACCAGTCAGCACTGGGCCATTGGTCCTGAACGCAAATCCCGAAACCGTGCGCCGGGCGGCGGCGCGAAACCTGACTCCTGAATAACTATGAGCGCATACTCGTTCGTCAGTCATCGGATGTTTGTGGCGGCCTTGAGCAACGATACGCCGACCACGCCGCGGCCAACAGGTCAGCGCAGTGCCGGGCCGGTGCGCGCGGCGGTCAAGCAAACGGCGGAAACAATTTTGCGTCCGCGCGGCGCCGGAGCACCGGTTGCTGGCGTGCTGCTGGCGAACGCGTTGTTGCACGGCTATCAGCCCGCGGCCTCATGACGAACATTTTCGCCATGAATTGTTCCGTGCGCTTCTGAAAGTGAAAAGTGGAAACCCGAACGTTAGTTTTTGTCAGCGCTGCGCTGGGCGGCGCAATCGTCCGCGAGCCGACCACCGGATCGGTGACGCGGATCAGCACGGATTCCCGGACCATTCAGCCCGGCGATCTGTTCGTCGCGCTGAGTGGAGAAAAATTTGACGGACACAATTACCTGACCGAGGTCGCCGGCAAGGGCGCGGCAGTCGTGGTGATCGAATCCATGCGGCGACCTGCGGAATTGCCGGCGTGTGGCGTGATTGAAGTCGCGAACACACGAACAGCGCTCGGCAAACTGGCAGCGGCGTACCGGGCGGGATTTGATCTGCCAGTTGTGGCGGTTGGTGGATCGAACGGGAAGACGACAACGAAGGAACTCATCGCGTCGGTGTTGCGGCAGAAGCTGCCGACGCTCTGGAGCGAAGCGAGCTTCAACAACGACATCGGTGTGCCGATGACGTTGCTCAAACTGGACGTCACCCATCGCGTCGCAGTGCTGGAAGTGGGCACGAACCATCCCGGGGAATTGCTGCCGCTCGCGAAGATGATCCAACCCAGATTCGGCGTGATCACGACGATCGGCCGGGAGCACCTGGAATTCTTTGGGGACGTCGCGGGCGTGGCGCAGGAAGAAGGTTCGCTGGGCGAAGCGTTGCTTGGGGACGGAAAACTCTTTCTCAACGGTGACAACGAGTGGGCCGATCGATTGGCGGCGCGGACAAAAGCGACGGTGATTCGCGTCGGATTGAACGCGGGCAACTCCTGGCGAGCGCAAGCGGTGCAGATGCGGGCACAGTGCATGACATTTCGGGTGGATGCGCCAGACGTAGCATACTCCGGCAACTACCGCGTCAATCTGCTGGGCCGGCATCAGGTGACCAACGCGCTGTTCGCGATAGCCATGGGTGCGGAACTGGGCCTGTCGCGTGAAGAAATCATGCGCGGTCTCGAAGCCTGCGAGCCGCCGAAGATGCGGATGCAGTTTTGGGAAACGAGCAACGGGGTGCGAGTGCTCGATGACGCTTACAATGCCAATGCTGATTCCATGGCGGCAGCGTTGCAAGTGTTGCAGGAACTGGCGTGCAAAGGCCGGCGGATCGCGGTGCTCGGCGATATGGCGGAACTCGGCGCGCAGCGCGAGTCCGCGCATCTGGAAGTAGGCCGCCTTGCCGCGAGCGCGGGCGTCGATCACCTCGTCGCTGTCGGTGCGATGGCTGCCGCGCTGGCGAAGGGTGCCCGCGATGCGGGCCTCAATCGCGTCCTGGAGATCGCCGAGGTCGAAGCGGCGGGCGGGGCGTTGAAGAAATTTTTGAAACCGGGCGACGTCGTGCTGTTGAAGGCATCGCGGTCGACCCGTTTGGAGCGCGTGGCGGCGGCGCTGCGCGGGCCGGAGATGAAGAATTGAATGATTCCGCATATCAGTCAGTGGCTGGTGGATTGGGCGCAGGGCACCGAGTTCGAGGCCTATGCGTCGCCACTCCGGCTGTTCCGTTACATCACGTTCCGCTCCGCGGGCGCGGCGGTGACGGCGTTGCTGTTGAGCCTCTGGTTGGGACCGCGAGTGATTCACTGGCTCAAGCAGCTCAAGTTCGGGCAGAACTATGCGGACAAGGCGGAAGAGGGTGGCGACCTGAAAGCGCGCGTGCTCAGCAAACGCGGCGTGCCGACGATGGGCGGTATCATGATCGTTTCCGTGTTGCTGATGACAACACTGCTGTGGGCGCAGTGGAATCCGTTGACGGAATTGACGCTGCTTTCGCTGTTGGTTTTGACCGCGCTCGGCTTTTACGACGACTACGCCAAGATCGTCCAAGCCAGTGGTGGCGGCGTGAAGCCCCAGGTGAAGTTGTGGGTGCAACTCGGTTTGGCGACGTTTGTGGCGATCTATCTCTGGCAGTTGCCCGTGCAGAGTCATCTCAAATTTCCGGAAGAGACCAGGCCAGTGGCGAGCAATCTCATCAGTGTGCTGATGGTGCCGTTCTACAAATACCCCATCGAAAGCGGTGTGGTGGTCGGAGTAATCGTCACGATCCTCGCCATCATGGGGAGCTCGAATGCGGTGAACCTCACCGATGGGCTCGATGGACTGGCCATCGGTTGCACGCTCATCACGGCCACGGTGTTCCTGGTGTTCACCTACATTGCCGGAAACTTTCGGGCAGCGGCTTATCTGCAAGTGCCCTATGTCGAGGGCGCGGGCGAATTGACCGTACTGTGTGCCGCCATGATCGGCGCGGCGATGGGCTTTCTGTGGTTCAACTGTCATCCAGCGCAGGTGTTCATGGGCGATACCGGTTCGCTGGCGCTGGGCGGGGCGTTGGGGATCATCGCGGTGCTGATCCATCAGCCATTCGTGCTGGTGATCGCCGGTGGCGTGTTCGTGATGGAAGCCGTCTCGGTGATTTTGCAGAAGGGCTGGTTTCGCTACACGCGGAAACGATTTGGCGAAGGCCGGCGGATATTTTTGATGGCTCCGATTCATCACCACTTCGAGAAGAAGGGCTGGTATGAATCGCAGGTGGTGATGCGGTTTTACATTTTGTGCGTGCTGTTCGCCGTGGTGGCTTTGGCAACGCTCAAGATTCGGTAAGTAGCGCCTCGTTGCGCCGGGCAAAAGTGGACTTGCGATCCCTTCCCGGCGTTGCGGGGCGCTGAAATTGGCAACATTCGATACTCAGCAGATGCGAATACTTGACAGCCAGGAGAAGCGGGCAACCGGTCCAGGTTTTGGCCGGCCAGCCGGCGGCCGGCGGGCGTGGTTTACTCCTTGCACCGCGGGCAGTTCGCTGTTAGAAACTTTGCCTGAAGCGGCCAGATCGGTGTCGTTCGGCGGACCGATTTTGCTTTCACCCGCTTGTTCAAGCTTCGATCGGTTTCGAAACTACCAACAATGCGGGCAGAGATTTTGTACCGCCGTCAAAACCATTAGTAGGGGTGTGCTGGCTGGCAACCCCAATGGAAATGGTGGCCAAGCCGGCGAGGGCATGTCTGGCGAACCGGTGATCGGAAATGAATTTGATTTGCCTCGAGGTTTTTTGAGGGAAAACCCCGCGGCAAAAAACTGAACCCAAATACCTCAACGAAAGGACGCGTCATCGCGCCAACTGAAATGAACGAACCAAGTCCGCTTATCCCGCAGGGCTCCATGCTGGAGCAGAAGAACCAAGGCCGCGCAAAATTCAAAGTCGCTGTGTTCTGTGTCATCGGCGTCCACGTCGCCGGGTTGATGGCGCTCCTGCTCACCCAGGGGTGCAAACGGGAAACGACGACCACGGGTGGCGATGTGCAGCCGCCGGGATTTGCGGTGGATACCAATCTGCCGACGATCGATAACACGAATTATTCGGCCTATACGGACACAAACTTGGGCTATGTGTCGCCGTCGAATCTGCCACCGGTGGATACCGCGCTGACGCCAAGTGTGACCGAGCATGTGATCGTGAAGGGCGACACGTTTTTCGATCTGGCCAAGAAATACGGCGTGACGATGCAGGCGTTGAAGGATGCAAACCCGACCGTCAATCCGAGCAAACTGCAACTGAACCAGAAAATCATCATTCCGGCGCCGACTGCCGTTGCTCCGAGTGCGACAGTCGCAGCGCCGGCAGCGCTGGATACCAGTTCCGGTGGAACCACGCACAAGGTGGTTTCGGGTGACAACCTGACGAAGATCGCCGCGAAGTACGGCGTCTCGGTCAACGCCATCCGCAACGCCAACAATCTCACGAGCGACCGCATCGTTGTCGGGCAGACGTTGAAGATCCCTGCCAAGAACGGGCAATGAACCGCACCGGCGCCGGTCACCTCAATCCGGCGATCGATTTTGCGACGAGATGAAGCTCGCCGTCACAACGTTCGTGTTTTGCATCGCCGCGCTGCTGGCGCTTGGCATGGTGATGCTTTACAGCGCGAGCATGCGTGGCGGTCCGGGTTTGCTCATCTCGCAACTTACTTGGTGCACCCTCGGTCTCGTGGCCTGTGTCGCGGCCACGCGGTGCGATTACCGGTTGCTTAAAAAATTCAACTGGGTGATCTATGGGATGGCCATCGTGCTGTTATTGCTCGTGTTTGCGCCCATGATCGGCATCCACCGGAACGGCGCTTCGCGCTGGATCGGTTGGGCAGGCAAATCCCTCTGCCAGCCCTCTGAACTTGCGAAGATCGCGCTCATCATCGCGCTGGCCTGGTATGCCGAGCACTACCAACGGTACATGCAGGAATGGTGGCGCGGCCTGGTCATCCCTGGGGTGATGGCGGGCGCGTTGCTGGGACTCATCTTCATTGAGCCGGATCGCGGCACAACCATCCTGCTGGCAGCGGTGACCGGTACCATGCTCGTGGTTGCGGGAGTGCGATTGATGTACATCGCCCCCATCGGTCTCGTGGGCTTGCTTGGGCTCGCCATTTCCATCTTTCACGACCCGATGCGCATGCGGCGGATCATGAGCTGGCTCGATCTGGAGGAAACCAAAACCACCACCGGCCAGCAGGCGTATCAGGCCATGCTTGCGCTCGGTGCCGGCGGTTGGACTGGCTTGGGCCTGGGCAACGGTCGCCAGAAGCTTGGCTTCGTTCCGGAAAACCACACGGACTTCATCTTTTCTGTCATCGGCGAAGAACTTGGCCTCATCGCGGGAATGCTTGTGTTGCTGGCGTTCATGGCCATCGTTGTTTGCGGTGTGTTCATCGCGTCTCGCGCCCGCGACAAATTCGGCACCATGCTCGGCATCGGTATCACGTTCCTGATCGGCTTCCAGGCGTTTATCAACATCGGTGTCGTCACCAGCGCACTGCCCAACAAGGGCCTGCCCCTGCCGTTCATCAGTTATGGCGGCTCGAATCTGGTCATCATGCTCACGTGCGTCGGCATCATGCTCAGCATCGCGCGCCAGGCCCGCCTCGCTCCGGCCACGACCGCGTTCGAGGAAACCCCGGCCAATCCGTTCGTCAAACCGCAAACCGCATGACGCCCGTCGCACTCAAAAAGCCCTTCATCGCCATCGCCTGTGGCGGCACGGGCGGCCACCTCTTTCCGGGGATTGCC
>Ga0315910_10001994_pt1 | contig 18342 bp, 18 predicted proteins | sample EdamamesoilMG_FD_204470 | JGI IMG/M metagenome (GOLD analysis project Ga0315910, IMG submission 204470) | Garden soil microbial communities collected in Santa Monica, California, United States - Edamame soil | ecosystem: Environmental > Terrestrial > Soil > Garden | place: USA: California...
CCGGCAGAGCCCTTCGGACGAGGCCGAGAGGCCGGTCCCGGCGGCGCCGAGTCGGGCCGCCGAAGCGGGCGACGAGGTGCCGGTGATCGACGGGCTGGATACGAAAGCCGGCGAGATGCGCGTGATGGGTAATCGGAAGCTGTACGTGAAACTGCTTCGGCAGTTCGTGGAGCAGCAGGGACCGGTGCTGGAACAGATCGCAGCGGCGGCGGCAAAGGGTGAAACGTTGGTTGCCGAGCGCCTTGCGCACACGCTGAAAGGAGTGGCGGGCAGCATCGGAGCCAAAGCGGTTCAGTCGGAGGCCGCCACGCTCGAGAGGATGATCCACGAGGGGGCCGCAGGCGCCGACGTGGAGACGGCCAGGCAAAGGGTTGCTGCGGTGCTCGATCCACTAGTGGCCGCGTTGCGGAACGGACTCCCCGCGGCCGACACCGCGGCCGCGACGACGTTGGAGCCGATCGATCTCGCCAAGAGCCGGGTGGTGGCGGGACAGCTGATTAACCTCCTTTCGGACTCCGATGCGGGATGCGGCGACTTTGTCGACGCGAATCGAGCGCTCTTGCTGGCCGTTCTCCCCGAGCCGCGGTGGTCCGAGTTCGAGCGGCTGATTCAGGCGTATGCGTTGGGGGAGGCGCGGGCTTTGCTAGGAGCGGCCATGGAAGAATCGAAGAAAGAATAGGGAACGCCGCCAAGGCAAACCGACACGCACGGCGGAAGGGATTCGCGCCGTCGGCCCAGCAAGTGCAGTCAACGCACGCCGAGCTGCAGCCCGCGACCAGATCCGTACGAAGGCCTAGAATCCCTTCGGGCGCGCGAGGCAACCGAAGGGCGCCGAAGCGCGCCCGAAGGGATTCGAACCCCTGACCAGTGGATTAGAAATCCACCGCTCTTCCTCTGAGCTACGGGCGCTTGCTGCTGTAACTGTGCAGGTTAGCTTCTCTTTCCGACGGGATCCAATCGGATGAGGGGTCGCCTCGGAAGGCGGGGCGTGGCTCCAGGGGCGCGCTGGGTGCTGGTACGCTCCGCGGCCTAGGCGATGGTCGACAAGCTCTCCTCAATCCTGGTCGCTCAGCTCAAGGAGGACGCGGATCCGGTCCTCCGCGAGGCCTTCGCCGAGGAGAAGGTGAAGCTCGTCGTTCATCGCGACGCCGGTAAGGTGCTGGGCGCGCTGGAGGAGGGCCCGGCCCACGTCGTCATCGTCGACTCGTCGGGGGAGCCAGAGGCGCTCGAGCTCTTGCGCGCCGTGCAGGAGCGCTGGCCGGGGATGCCCCTCGTGCTCCTCATGGACGAGCTTTCCGCTTCGTCGATGGCGACGGCGATCAGCCTCGGTGCCGACGATCTGCTGGTGCGTCCGATTGGTCCGAAGCAGCTCCTCTTCTCGGTCAGGAAGGCACTCACGGCGACACGCCTGAGCGCCGCGGGTCCCCCCCCCGCCGCGCATCGACGCGGACATCATTTTTGGTCGGTCCGAGACGATGCAGTCGTTGCGGGCGCTCCTCGAAGGACGCGCTCGATCTTCACGGGCTCCGGTCGTCGATCGTTCCCCGTGGGGCGTTGGTGGTGCTGCGTCGCGGCGATGGCGCGATCGTCCTCGGGCTCGCCGGCTACCTGAAGCACCAGGCGAAGGTGGCGCTCGAAGCGACCGCCATCGTCAGGGGCGCCCAACAAGGCGTCGAGCGCAATCTGAGCTTCGAGTCCCAGGGCAACGGCTTCGCGGTCCTTGGCCAAGTCTCGGAGGACGAGCTCTATCGCCACCAGGACGGCACGCTGCGCATCCAATCGACGGTCGGCCCTGCCGCCGATCTCGTGTCGCTGAAAGCGTGCCAATAGGCAAGGCGCACGAGAAAGCAGCGATTCGTCACCCTGGATGCGTTTCAGGGTCCGTAGCGTTCGAGAATCTTCCCCACCATGCACTGGTGTTGGGCTTCTGGCTCCTCTGGGCAGGCGCGCGATAGCTCCACTATTTTTTGGTTCATCGCGCCGAGCACACAGTCCTTCTTCTCACTCGGTGTGGCCTTCGTACATTCGGCTTCGCCGGCAAGACGGAGGAGCTCCATCGAGCGCATGTTCCTTTCGACCTTCGCGTCGAGGGCTGCATCGTGTTCCGCCATGCGCGCATCGACGCACGCTTCACGCTCCTCGTCGGGCTCGTTCGCGCAGGCACGCTGCGCACGCTCCAGTGCGCCGCCCGTCAGCTGATTCACCACCTCGAGTCCGCGTTGCTTGGTCCCGCCGTCGGGTGGCGGGGCTTCGGCGCTCCCGCTGGGGCTCGGCGGGGGCGTCGAGCTCGCTCCGGGGGTGGTCGCCGACTTCGGCGGTTCACGGCTTCCGCAAGCGGTCAGGAGAACGACGAGAAAGACGACGGAACGCACGGGAATGGGAGCAGGCTATGCCGGATGCGGCCCTCGCATGAAGCGCTCCCCCCACGAGCGGGCATAGTAGTGACGTGGCATCGATTCGACTCCGGGTCGCGGGCCTCCGGATCGCGGCGTCGCTGTTTGCGATTTCGGCCGTGAGCGCTTGCTCTTCGGGCGGCGAGGGCGCGCGGCCGAGTGGTGGCGGAGCGGGGGGCCAGGCGGTGGGCGGCGGGTCGGTGGTGGCTGGCGCGAGTGGCGCCGCTTCGGGAGCGGGTGGTGTCTCGGGCGCTGCCGGGGCGCTGGGATCGGTCGGAGGCATGGGTGGGGGCGCAGGATCCGCGGGCGCGGTAGGGGGTGCTGGGGCGGCCGGTGCGGGCGGAGGCGGCGCCGGCGGTGTTGCCGGTGCGGGTGGTGCAGCTGGTGCGGCGACATCGGGGGGTGATGCGGCGAGTGCGGGCGTCTCGGGGAATGCTGGCGCGGGGGCGGGCAGCGCCGGTGCTGCCGGTGCTGCTGGTGCCGCGGGTGCGAGTGGTCAGCCGATCATCGTGCTCGTGGCGGGCTCGGGACAGGGCGGCGACGGAGCGCTCGCGACGATGGCCGCGGTTCCGAATCCCTATGGCGCCGTCGTCGATCCCATCACCGGTGAGGTGTACATCGCGGAGGTCGATACGGGCAGGGTGCGGCAGATCGACGCGGGCGGCGTGATCCACACCGTCGTCGGGCCCGGTGCTTCCGGAGCGGCGGCGACGATCGACATGAATCAGCCGCACGATCTGTTGTTCCAGCCGGGCACGCGGATTCTCTTCATCGCCGACACGATGAACGGCAACGTGTACCGAATGGACGCGGCGACCGGCGAGGTGGCGATGTTCGCGGGGCCGGGCGCGCCGTTTGCGGGCGAAACCCGCGTTTACTGTCTCGCCTTTTCCCCGAACGGCAACGACCTCTACTTCACGACGCCCGACGACGTGCGGGTGATCGATCTCGCGGGCATGACGGAAAAGGCACCGATCCCCTATCCGAGCGCGCGTGTCATCGCCGTCGACTCGACCGGGAAGCTTTACGGCGTCGAGAACCGCCCGAACGGTGACTCGCTGCAGGTGGTGGACGCGGCCGGCAACGTCACCGACATGCCCGCCACCCTCAACGTGGTGAGCGACCCCAAGCACCTCGCTATCGACCTCGACGACAACGTGCTCATCGCCGACACCGAGCTCGCGATCGCGCGGACGTACGTCGTCGCGACCGACATGCTCGTGCCTCTCGCGGGGAATGGCACCGTCGGCAGCGGCACGCTCGACGGCGACCCCGAGCTCGCGCAACTCCGGCGCCCGCACGGCATTTTTCAGGACTACAAGACGGGCGCCATCTACATCTCCGACTCCGAGAACGACCGCGTGCTCAAGATCGTGCGGCGATAGCGCACCGAACGCGAGAATCACGGCGCCTGCACGGCCGAAAAGGCGAGACCGGCGCGATGCTGCTATCATCGTCGTTCGGGTTGGTGCGTGGTGAGATCCCTCGTTCTTGGCTTGCCCTTGGCGCTGCTCGTTGCATGCGGGAGCTCGAAGAGCGCCGTCGATGACACCGAAACCGGAGCGGGCGGGGAGCCGGAGGCGGGCGCGGGTCAGGGTGGGTCGAGCGCCGGGAAGTCGGGCTCGAGCGGTGGAAAGGGTGGCGCGGGCGGAGGGAGCGGAGGATCCGGAGGGACGGGTGCGGCGGGTAGGGGCGGCGCGGGCGGCGCAGGCGGCAGCGGCGGGGGCGGCACTGGTGGAACGGGTGGATCGACAGGAGGCGTGGCAGGCGCGGGGAGTGGAGGGGAGGGAGCGAGCCCGGTGCCGACGCTCGGACCGCGGTGCGCCGAGTGCGAGACGGCGTGCGTGGATGAAACGGTCATCATCCCGGAGGAGCAGGAAACGTGCACCGAGCCGTCGCGCTTTGCGGGCCTCGGCGTGCGTTTCGATTTCGTCGTCACCATGCCGGACGACTCGCTCCGCTACCTCGTCGATTCGCCGTTCGATTACAGCAGCGACAACTACCCGTCCTGGTCGTACGACAGTCTGGGGAATCGCTGGTACAGCCAGGGCCTCACCTGCGGGAAGGTCTCACTGAGCGGGATTGGGCCGGGCACGGCGGATCCCGACTCCACGGGTTTGATGGAGGTCACGGTCGACGGGATCGCGTATCGCTCGGACATCGCGCCCGCATCCGTGACGCTCGAATCCGGGCAGGTGACGCGCGGGCTCACCGACGAGGATATCGGGCCGATCTTCGATGTTTTGGCTGCCGGCACGCTCGTTGCGGCAACGGGCGAGAGCATCCGCATCGACGGACACATGCGGAACGTCACCGCGGCTCTCGGTGAGCGCGGGCTCACGTCGTTCACGCGCCCGGCCGAGAACGGCGTTCTGGACTTCAAGGGGATCTTGGCTTCAGGGGACAGCGTCGTCGCGGGGCCCGTGTCGCTGAACGCGGGCACCACCGGCGCGTTCGTGCTCGACGGCGAGCTCGCGAGCGCGGCTCAGGTTCCGCTGGCGGACCACGTATTGAAGCTCGCCGCGTTTCCGGACGGCGGCTGGCTCGGCACGGGCAATCTCGATAACTTCTTGATCGCGTTCGAGCCGAGCGGCGCGGAGAGGTGGCGGACCGCGGTCTTCGACGGCGACTGGTTGTTCACCACTTACGAAACGCCGCTCGCAAGGAGCGACGGCTCGGGGTGCCTCGCCGTCGGCGGTCCGAGCTTCGCCGATCCCGCGCAACCCGCCATGCTCGCGTGCAGCGATGCCCTGGGCGGGTTCGCCTTCCAGAGCCAGATCTATCCGATCATCGATCCGCTTTCGCCGACCGAGCTCGAAGACGGCACCGTCGTCATGATCGACTCCCGCTCGCCCGAGATCCGCGGCTACGCACCGGATGGAAGCGAGCGGTTCGCGCAAACGCCGTGCACGGCGCCCCCGAGTGGCTCTCAAACGCCGTATTTCTCGCAGGCACCGGTGGCGCGGAACGCCGACGGCGGGTTCGTGGCGTCGGTGGGGCACGACGTGGTCGCGTTCGCCGCCGACGGTACGATCCGCTGGCGTTCCCTCGTGCCGCAGAATCGCAGCGAACCGCTCGTTGCCGCGGACGGCACCATCTACGCAGTCTCGGGTGGCGTGGTCGGTCTGGTGGCGCTCACGCCCGAAGGCGAGGTGAAGTGGACGCGTTCGATCGGGAGCTCCGGACAGCTGATCGGCCTCGCCGAGGACGGGACGATTTACGCCGTCGCGTGGGGTTGGTCGGACTACGGGCTGCTCTCGGCGGTGCGCGCGGACGGCAGCGTGGCATGGTCGGCGCAAACGGTGACGGGCAACTGGGTCCTCGCCGAGAACGGTGACCTCTACGGCTACAAGACGGATCTCGTCGAGCACGTCCGCGGTGACTCGCCCGCTGCGGACGCACCGTGGCCGGCACCGCGCGGCGGGCCGCGGCGCGCGGGCACGCGGTGAATCGGGTTCGAGGAGCCCGATGATCGCTCGATTCGTTCTCGTTGGTTTGAGCGCGATCGCCGCCGCGTGCGGCTCCTCGAGCACTTCGAGCACGGGTGGAGCGGGTGCGGCGGCGGGATCCGGTGGCGCCACCGGCGGTGGTGCAGGCGTGGGCGGTAACGCGGGCAAAGGAGCCGGTGGCGGCGGTGCGGGCGGAACTGCGGGCAAGGGTGGCGTCGCGGGCGCCTCGGGCGGAGCAGCGGTCGGGGGAGCCGCGGCGGGCGACGCGGGGAGCGGCGGTGCGCCACGTGCGGGGGCCGGCGGCGAGTCCGGTGGATCCGGCGCTTCGGCAGACGGGGGAGCCGGTGGCGACGACACGCCTTCCGATTGCCGCGTGGACGGCTGTCCGTCGGGCACCGAGTGCCTGCCGGTGGGCGGCAGCTGTGGCGGCGTCGAGTGCCGAGATCCGGATGCCGATGCGTGTGTCGATCGACCGGTGTGCGGCTGCGACGGAACCGTTTACCCCTCGAACTGCGCGGCGCGTGATGCCGGAGTCGGAGCGCAAGGGGTCGTCGCCATCGGCTTCGCGACGCTCTGCACCACGCCGCCCAGCGGCTACTTCGATTGCCTCGGCATCTTCTGCGACAGAGCGACCGAGTACTGCGATTTCCACCGCCACTACGGTAGCTCCACGTTCCCAGTTCCCTGCGAGGCGGGCGAGTCGTGGAGCGCGGCGGAGTGCCACCCCTTACCGCCGGCGTGCGACCCGAACGCGAATTGCGGCTGTCTGACGGGCGAACCCTTCGACCCCGGCATGACGATGAGCTGCAGCCCGAGCTGCCTCGATGTCGACGGCGTCATGCGAGCCTGCCAATCGGGTTGTTTCGGCTGAGTCCGCGGGGCCGCGCTTCAGCGTGACTCGGCCATGAAGCCGCGGAGTCGCGCGGCGTGCGGGCTTTCGGGGAAGCGGGCGAGGAAGGCGCGGACACGCTCGGAGGCGGCGGTTCGTTGGCCGCTTCGATGGAGTAGCTCGATCGCGAGCGCTTCGCGCTCCTGGTAGAGCTCCGGCAGGGAAAACTTGGAGCGGGACGCCTCGAGCGTCGCGAATGCGGCGGCGAGTGCTCCGCTCCGGAGCTCGGCGCGAGCCTTTTCGAGGAGACGCGCTTCTTGCTCGAGCTGACTCTTGCGCAGCGCCGCCGGCTCGAGAAGCGGGAAGGCGGCTACGGAGCTCGTCGACGCGGGCTCGAGGGCGCTCGTGGGAGACTCGGGAATCGAGGGGACCGGCACCGTGACGGCTCGCGCTGGGGGGGAGTCCGTGGCTCGTGCTTGTGCGCGCTCGGTCTGCGTGATCGCGGTCGGTTCGGAGGTCGAGGCCGCGCGACCCGGAGCCGCTGCGGCAGGTCGCGTCGCTGGTACGGCCTCGGCACCCTGGGAGACGGTGGGTATGGCGCGCACCGCGGGGGCCGGGCGCTCGATGATGCGCGCGCCGCCCGCGACGGCGACGCTGACGCCGATTCCGGCCGCGAAACCCTTGGCCAACGTGCCGAGCGTGGATGCCGCCTTCGCCGCGGCGCCGCCCGCTGCCACCGGTGCCGCGGGAGGTACCGGCGCGCCGCCTCCGCCTGGACCGACGGGCGGACCCACGGGCGGACCGATCGCCGTCAAGAGGCCGCGCCACACCTCGCTTTCCGCGCCTGCCGGCGGGCCTTCGTCGAGCCCGGAGCGCAAGACCTCTCGCTCGAGCTCGTCGGCGTCGCTGGCGTCGTCGATCCAACGCTTGGTGTTCATGTGATCCTCTCTCCCATCCGACCGAGGTCGAACCGCTCCCGCGCGCGACGACGCGCGAGCACGCGCCGAAACGTTTCGCGGGCGAGCCGCAGCCGCGAGTGCACGGTCGCGGTCGGCACGTCGAGCAGCGGCGCGATCTGGTCGCCGGTCATGCCCTCGAGCTCGAAGAGCGTGAAGACCGCGCGCTGATCGAGCGTCATCGCGTCGAGCGCCTGCTCGAGCATCGCGCGCTTTTCCTCGAGGTGCGGGGATTCAGCCTCCGCCGGCGGCTCGGCGCCGCCGAACACCTCGTAGCGATGGGCCGCCGCGCGCCGTCGGTTGCTCGCGATGCGCAGGCTGATCGCATAGAGCCACGTCGTGATGCGGCTGCGGAAATCGAACTCGGCGAGGCGCCGGTGGACGACCAGGAACACGTCTTGCGTCGCATCCGGCAGGTCACTCCGCGGCACGCCGAGGCGGAGCAGGGACCGCCACACGAAGGCGAAGTGCTGCCGGTAGATGTGCTCGAATTCCGGCATATCCGGGGCGCCTCGCGCTCTCGCTGCATTGGCGGCGCTCATAGCTCCACCAACACGCCGAGCGTCATCATACCCCCGACCGGCGGCGTGACGAAGGCGTTCTGCTCCGGGCCGGCGTTCTCCACCGTGAAGCTCTGCTCGATCAATGGCGCCAGGGCGAGGAGGCGCGCGTGCCAGAAGACGGACGACGCGAGCGGTGCGCGAAGCTCTGCTGCGCCCCCGAGCGCTAACCAGAGCTTACCGCGCGGGCTCTTCACATCATAGCCGTTGCCCTCCCCGCTGAGCGACCCGATGAGCGGCTCCAGACAGAGCGACAATTCGGAGCCGGCGTTTTCGAACACCTCGGCGCACGCGCGCAAGTACCCGTAGGCGAGCCCGAGGTCGACGCTGCCTCCGGGCGCGGTGATCTCATCCGAAAAGAGGATCCCGCCGCCCCCGCCGAAAGACAGGATCGAACCGACGCCGACGCGCGCGCCGGCCTCGACCAAGGGTACCGCGTGCGCGAGAATCCCCATGCTTCCCCCAAAGTTCGCTTCGCCGCCAAACCGGACTCCTGTCCGCCGTGCGGCAGGGGTCTCGCTTCGAGTGGCCGGCGCGACGCTGTCCTTGGGCTGTGCTGGTTGCGGAGGTAGCGGATCGGGCCGCGGTGGCACGGGCGCGGGCGCGGGTTTCACCTCCGGCTGCACGTCGGGATCGAGCAGCATCACGAGCGTGATCGCGAGCGCATCCGCAAGGCTCGAGCATCCTGGACCGATGTCCTCGATCGAGCGCGTCCCCTGGCGCCGCCCGCGAGCGGCGATGACGGCGCGATAGCCCGAAAGCTCGCGCACGAGCTCCACCTGCACCCACGTCTCGCGCGGCTCGCCGTCGGGCGCACTGACCGTGTCCGCGCCCGTGATTTCCCGCACCCGAGCCACGACTCCGCCCGTGTCCGGACAATCCTCCGCCCCTTCACCACGCGTGACGACGAGCGACGCGCGAAGCGGATCCGCGCGCGCGACCGGTGCGACCGTCGCGAGAAGCACCGCCAGGACGGCGGCACGCGAGTCAATACGGCCGAGGGTCACCACAGATTTCGTGCGTGGACTCGAGATCGATATGGCACCGATCCGTGTAGGGTCCTACCTGACTGTATGCCGTACCGCGGGGGATGCAGTACGAACCGGCCAGGGCGTCACTCTCCGAAAGTCCGAGGTCGCCGATCAGCGGAGCGCATTCCATGTCGCCCGGGCACTCGCAGAAATCGCCAGGTCCGGGACCGTCGCAGCGGCAACTGCAGACGACGCTAAACGTGGCCGAGCGACCGAGAAGCTGCGGCGGCACCGGCCCCGTGATGGCAAGATCACTGCCCGGTTGAAAGCACTGGGGATCATTCCCGACTTGTTCCGAGGTCTGCCCGTACGGGCAGCTCACGCGTCCGCGGAAGTGGTTCACGAGGCATACCCCGGAGTCACACTCGGGCGTTCCCGTGATCACCGACGCCTCCTTCTCGCTGTAAACCTGAGAATCGAGGGACAGTTCGTCTTCTGGGAGACAGGGCGCGCCGAGCGCCGCGTCTGCGGGTGACTCCCTCGCGGGCAGCTCGTCGGTCTGGTGGCCCCCGATCCAAAATGATGCGGCAATCTGTGTCACGGCGCCGAAAAACCGCAGCCGGGAACCTGAGGCCAGCGCACACTCCCCATCGGGGTTTACCCCGGCTCCTTGCCCGGGCGAGACATAGCACCAGCCCGTCGCGTCGGAGGTGGGTGTGGCGTTGTACTGACAGTCGTGGAGGCTTGCGCCCTCGGCCTGAAGCACTTCGCAAGTACAGAGGTCTTCACAATCGGGCTGCCCGTTGCCACTGCAATACGCATTGTTCGCCATCAGGTCGATCGACAGTTCGCGCGTGGATGGGTCCACGGGAGCGAGGCCGGGCCCCGTGCAATCACAGCTGCTGGGCGAGTCCAGTTGCACGGCGAATATCCTGGCCGTCGCTCGCCCGGTTTCGTCCACGCCGAGCAACCGCGGCAAGCAGAGCGGCGTGAGATTCAGATCGTGCCCGATAAGGTCTTCATAGTAGGTCGTCCGCACAGGCGTCGACGGCGGCGCCGACCCACCGCCCCCCGACCCCGAGTCACCTCCCGAACCCGACCCTCCCGAACCCGCGCTGCCTCCGCTTCCCGCGTGGTTCGTCCCGACGAGCGCCCCCTCGCCGACGCAGGCCCCGAGCCCGACCGAGAGCCCCATCCCGACCAAAAGGACCCCCCCAAGTGCTCGTTTCATCGGTTCCTCCCGAACATTCCGTGCCTCACCCCCCGTCGATGTCGGCACCCGGCTCCGCTCATCACGAAAAATGCGTCCCCCCGCGTCAATAGGGCCGGGGGTCACCACAGTTCGCGACGTCCATGCTGCATCGATCCGCAAAGGCGGTCGCCGGATCGTATGCCGTACCGCGGGGGATGCAGTACGAACCGGCCAGGGCGTCACTTCCCGGAAGCCCGAGATCACCCATCAACGGAGCGCATTCCATGTCACTCGGGCACTCGCAAAAATCGCCGGGTCCGGGACCGTCGCAGCGGCAGCTGCAGACGGAAGCGCTCGAGGCCAGGCGACCGATGAGTTGCGGCTGCACCGGCGTCGTGACGGCAAGATCACTTCCCGGTTGGAAGCATTGGGGGTCGCTCCCGGCCTCTTCCTCGGTCTGGCCGTAGGGGCAGCTCACCCGTCCGCGGAAGTGGTTCACGACGCAGACCCCGGAATCACACTCGGGCGTATCCGTGATCACCGACGCATCGAACTCATCGTGTCCCACAAAATCGAGGGAGATTTCATCTTCCGGGAGACAAGGAGCACCGAGCGCCGCGTCTGCGGGTGACTCCCTCGGGGGCAGCTCGGCGGCATCGTAGGCGCCGATCAAGAGGTACTCGCTTCTCGGTTCCGCATTGCCAAAGAACCTTGGCCGGGAATGCGTGTCAAACAGACACTCCGCCACCAGCGCCTCGGCACCGACGCCTTGCTCGGGTGAGACGTAGCACCAGCCGTTCGTGTTCGATGCAGGGGTGATGCTGTATTGGCAGTCGTGGAGGCTCGAGCCCTCGGCCTGGAGCACCTCGCAGATGCAGACGGTATCGCAATCGAGCGGGATCTCTGCGAAAGGGCTGCAGAACAAGTTGTGGTCCAGATAGTCGATCACCAGGTCGCGAGCGGGTTGGTCCACGGGAGCGCGCCCGGGCTCCGTGCAGTCGCAGCTTGTGGGCGAGTCCTGTCGCGCGGCGAACACCTTGGCCGTGGCTCGTCCGGCTTCATCAACGCCGAGGGGTTGCGGAAAACAGAGCGTTGGGTCGTTGATGGCGAAGGCCCCGATCATGTCGAACGAAAACCTGGTCCGCTCGGGTGCGGACCGTGGCATCGCCGCACCGCTCCCCGACCCCGAGTCACCCCCCGAACCCGACCCTCCTGAACCCGCGCTGCCTCCGCTCCCCGCGTGGTTCGTTCCCACGAGCGCCCCCTCGCCGGAGCACGCCCCGAGCCCCACCGGAAACCCCATCCCCAGCAACAAGACGCCACCAAGAGCTCGTTTCATCGTTTCCTCCAGAAAATTCATTGCCTCAACCCCGTGGATGGCGGCACGCGGCTCGGCTCATCACGAAAAGGGGATACGCCTGCTCCCGGCACCGCCCGCATGGTACTTCTCGGTCATGATCAACGGGGCACACGTCATCATTCTGAGCAAGCAGCCGGAGGCCGATCGAGCGTTCTTTCGAGACGTTCTCGGCTTGTCGCACGTGGATGTCGGCGGTGGTTGGCTGATCTTTGGGCTTCCGCCGGCGGAGGTGGCCGTGCACCCGGCGGAGCGAGACAGCGTGCACGAATTTTATCTGATGTGCGAAGACGTGGGCGAGCTCGTGAAAGCCCTCGCGGCGCGGGGGATGACCACGAGCCCGATCGAAGATCAGGGCTGGGGTCTGCTCACGTCGATCACGCTGCCCGGCGGCGGCACGCTCGGTGCGTACCAACCGCGCCACCCGCGACCGACAGCCGCGGTGGGCGCCACCGCGCGACCGAAGAAGGGTGCCCCGAAGAAACGCGCGCCGAAGAAGTCCGCCGCACCGAAGAAGTCGGCGTCCAAGAAGTCCGCAGCCAAGAAGTCCGCAGCCAAGAAGTCTGCGCCCAAGAAGTCTGCGCCCAAGAAGGTCGCAAAGAAGGCAACGCCCAAGAAGGCGGCGAAACGCGCGGCCGGTTCGAAGCGGCGCTGACAGACGCAGGGATCGGAGCGCGCCCGTCCGGCATTAGTCGGTGCGAGCACCGATGCCCCTCCGCGCGCTTTCCCTTTTCCTCGGTTTCTTGCTGCTTTTCGCGTGCAGCTCGGCGACCGTGCCGTCGATTTCGGGCGGCGGTGGAACGGGGGGCGGAAGCGGGACAGCGGGAACCGGGGCCCTGCCGGCGTGTGGGTTGCCGGTGCCGGTGGAGGGTCCGGGTATCGTCATTCAGGAGGATGAGCTCGGTTTTTCGGGGGTGGACGGCCTGGTCTACCCGCGTGAAGGGAGCACCTCGATCACCGGGTACACCGGGTGTGGCTTTCTCGACGGCGACTCAGGGATCGGGAACAGCATGAGCTGGAGCGTGGCGGCCGAAAGCGCCGGCACGTATTCGCTCGTGTGGCGCTACGCGTTCGGCGGCACGGAGACGAATCTGCGCGACGGTCGCTTGCTCGTGAACGGCGTCGTGGTCACAGAGACCGTCACCTTCGCGTACACCGGCACCTGGAACGATTGGCAGGAAACGCCGCCGCTCGAGGTCGCGCTCGCGGAGGGGCCGAACCTGATCCGGCTCGAAGCGACTGGCGCGAGCGGGCTTGCGAACGTGGACTACCTCCGGGTCGTCGGCGAGGGGACGACGCCGACGACGCCGAGCTTCTCGCTGACGGTCGACGTGAACGATCCCGATGGCGGCACGGTTTCGTTCGAGCCGGAGCTTCCGTATTACGAGGCGGGCGCCCTGGTCACGCTCCGCGCGACGGCGAACGCGGGCTATTTTTTCCAGAGTTTCTCGGGTGACGTGACGGGCGCCGAGGCCGAGCTCGCCTTCCCGATCGCCGGGAACACTCACGTGACGGCGATCTTCCTGCCGGACGGCGCCACCCAGGCCGAGGGGCTCGTCGGCTATGCGGGCGTGCAGGATGACGCCGGCACGCCGTACCTCGTGACCGGCGGCTCGCTCGGCGAAACCGTGGCCGCGACGAGCGTCGAAGAGCTTCGCGAGTACCTCGCGCGCCCCGAGCCGACCGTGGTCACGTTCGACGGCACGTTCACGGGCGCCGAGCTGATCGACATTGCGTCGAACAAGACGCTCCGGGGCGGAACGGCGGCGCACCTGCAAGGCATCGGCCTGCAGGTGAACGGTGCGCGGAACGTGATCATCCAGAACATCGCCGTGTCGCACGTCATCGCGGAAGGGGCGGGCGAGGCGAACGACGCGATCGAGCTGACGGGCGGCGCGAAAAACGTTTGGATCGATCACTGCGAGTTCTACTCGGATCGCGACAACGGGGAGGACTATTACGACGGCCTCGTCGAGCTCAAGAACGGGGCATCGTTCGTCACCGTCTCGTGGTCGCACTTTCACGACCATCACAAGGTCAGCCTGATCAGCTCGGGGGACGAGCAGGTCGGCGATGTCGTGATCCGCGCCACCTACCATCACAATTACTTTCACGACGTGGGCTCGCGCCTGCCGAGCATTCGCTTCGGCAAGGCCCACGTGTTCGACAACTACTACGTGAACGTCGCCAACACCGGCGTCAACAGCCGCATGGGCGCCGTCGTGCGCGTCGAGCACAACTACTTCGAGACGTCCGATGACCCGATCGGCTCGTGGGATAGCAGCACCGTCGGCACCTGGGACGTGGTGAACAACGTCTTCGACACCTGCAACGGCTCGCAGCCGACGACCTCGACCGGCAGCCTGATCCCGCCCTACGAGTACGCGCTCGACGCGCCGGAGGAGCTGCCGTCGCTCGTTCCGGCCGGCGCCGGGGTCGATAAGCTCTGACCGGAGGCCGGGGGCGCGGTGAGGCCCTCGTCTTTTTTTTCGCTTGGCGTGTCGATCCGCGCCGTCCGGCGCCGACGTCCCCTCGAAGGCGCGATTTTCGCCGAGCGCGGAAAGGACGAGCGATGCGGTTCATGCTGCTCATGCAGGGGACAGAACGATGGTGGGGGGAATTCCTCGCCCTGCCGGCGGCGGATGTCCGGTCGCACCTCGCGTCCATGAAGGGCCTCGAGGCCGAGCTCGCTTCGTCCGGTGAGCTCGTGAGCCAGGCGGGGCTCGCGCCGCCGGCGGGTGCGGTGATCGTGCGGTCGGGGAAGGGAGCGCCGCTGGTGACGCGCCCGCCGCTCGCCGGACCGCGCGAGTTCCTCGGCGCCTACTTCATCCTCGACTGTGACGCGGAGCGCGCGATCGCGGTGGCCGCACGGGTTTCGGCGTCGCCGGGCCGGGGCGGCGCTCCGCTCGAGCTGCCGGTGGAGGTGCGGCAAGTGATGCGCGCGCCCGGGGAAGAGATGTGATTCGGATTTTTCACTGGTGAACGGACTTTTCAAGGAGCGAGGATAGACCCATGAAGTACATGATTTTGATGAATGCGTCGGCGAAGCACTGGGGCGAGTTCGGCAAGATGACACCCGAGGACATCGGCAAGCACATCGGGTTCATGAAAGACCTCAACGCGAAGCTCAAGGCGACGGGCGAGTACGTGGACGCGCAGGGGCTCACGTTGCCGAACGAGGCCATGATGGTGCAGGCGAAAACGGGCGCGCCACCGGCGGTGACGGACGGACCGTTCCCTGAGTCGAAAGAGTTTCTCGCCGGCTACTGGATCCTCGACGTGAAATCGAAGGAGCGCATCGTCGAGATCGCGGCCACCATTTCGGCGGCGCCGGGGCCGGCGGGTGCGGCGATGAATTTCCCGGTCGAGGTGCGAGCGGTGGGCGTCGCCCCGGAAGTGTGACGTGGCGGCGATCCCGGCGTCGACACGCGTCGACGAGCTACTCCGGGAGCTCGCGCCGCAGGCGCTCGCCGCGGTCCTCCGCCGCTATCGTGATTTCGAGGCGGCGGAGGACGCAGTGCAAGAGGCGCTGCTCGCGGCGTCCGTCACGTGGCGGCGCAACGGCCTGCCCGATAGTCCGCGCGGCTGGTTGATCCAGGTCGCGTTCCGGCGCCTCACCGACGAGGTGCGGAGTCAGAAGGCGCGCCGCCTCCGGGAAGAGGCGGTGGCGGTGGATGCCGAGCGCGAAGAAGAGCTCTCGGCTTCGGCCGGGGACGAGCCGCGCGCCGGCGAGAGCGACGACGCGCTGCTCGTTCTTTTCATGTGCTGCCATCCCGCGCTCACGCCGCCCTCCGCGATCGCGCTCACGCTCAGGGCCGTCGGCGGTTTGACGACGGCGGAGATCGCGAAGGCGTTTCTCGTGCCCGAGGCGACGATGGCCCAGCGGATCAGCCGCGCAAAGCAGACGATCCAGGCCTCGGGCGTGCCCTTTCAGCGGCCGGCGCCGACCGAATGGCCCGCGCGGCTGAAATCGGTTCTCCACGTTCTCTATCTGATCTTCAACGAAGGCTACACGAGCAGCATCGGTCCCGATCTCCAGCGGAGCGAGCTCGCGAACGAGGCGATCCGGCTCGCCCGCGCCGTCCACGCCGTGCTGCCCGAGGACGGCGAGGTGGCGGGCCTTCTCGCGCTGATGCTACTCACCGACGCGCGTCGCCTTTCGCGCACGACGGAGGGCGGCGACCTCGTGCCGCTGGCCGAGCAGGATCGAACGCGATGGGATCGCCAAGCCATCGCCGAGGGCGTCCGGCTCGTCACCGAGGCGCTGCCGCGGGGTGCCATCGGGCCGTACCAGCTTCAGGCGGCGATCGCGGCGTGCCACGACGAGGCGGCGCGCGCGGAAGACACCGACTGGCCCGAGATCCTCGCGCTTTACGGCTTGCTCGAGCGGATGAGCGACAACCCGATGGTGAGCCTGAACCGAGCCGTCGCGCTCGCGATGGTGGAGGGGCCGGCCGCCGGGCTCGAACGGCTGAAAGCCCTCGACGGCGACGCTCGCCTCGCGGACCACCACCGGCTGGACGCGGTACGCGCCCATTTCTTCGAGATGGCGGGCGATCGCGGGGCGGCGACCTTCCACTACCGGCGGGCCGCGGAGCGAACCGACAGCATCCCCGAACAGCGCTACCTGCTCGCACGAGCGGCGGAGCTCGAGGCTCGGTGATCAGCCGAGGTCGATTTCGTGATCAGAAGGGTGCGGTCCCTCCACTGGGAGGGGGACTGCTGTCATGACCATTCCTTGTTTCCCGCGGCATGCGGCAGTCCTCATTGCCTCCTCGCTGCTCTTTCTCGGTACCGTACAGGCGCAGACGGCGACCTCGGAACCGGTGCGCATGGGGGGCCGGAGCGAGCTCCCCTGCGGGAGCGGGGAGAGATTCTTACGCTCGGTTTTCGCGCGCACGCCGCTGGCCCGGAAACCGAGCGACGGAGAGGCGGCGCGTACCTTCCACGTTTCCATCCACCCGGGCGACGACGGAAGCTTCACCGGCGAGCTCGTGGTGACCTCCGCGTCGGAGCCGCCAGTCGAGTCGGGAAGGCGTGGCATCGCTGGAGCGTCGTGCACCGAGGTGTTCGACGCGTTGGCACTCTTCGCCGCGCTCTCGGTGGATCCAAAGGCCTCGACCGGCGCGTTGCCCACAGAAGTCGCAGACAGCATCGAGTCGCCGCCCGTTCCGGGTGAGGCGGCCAGCGCTTCGTCTCCCGTGGCGCCACCACCGCCGGCACCCGCACCCACTCCAGCCCGCGCCGATGAGCGAAAATCGCAAGGCGGTGAGTCGGCGTGGCAAGCGCGAGCCGGCGGCCACGTCGGCGTCATGAGCGCCGGGCTCAGCTCGGGGCTCCTCCTCGTGATGCCGTTCGTGGAAGGGAGCTGGGCGCGCGCCGCCGAGACCACCTTCGCGCTCGCGCCGGCGGGTCGCCTCTGGTTCTCGTCGACCGGCGGGAGCACGGAAGCGACGGTCCAGGGTCCAGCGAGCATGATCCTGACGACCGGGCGGCTGGATGCGTGTCCGCTCGAAATCCGGCTTCTTTCGATGCTCGGTGGCCGGCCCTGCCTCGCCCTGGCCGGCGGAGTACTCACCGCGCGCGGTGAAATCGCGGATCCAGAGAGGGTGCAGCTGCCCTGGGCGAGCGCCGGCGGGGTGGCCCGTCTCGAGTGGCGGTTTTTCGCGTTCTTTGCCCTGGAGGCGGCTGTCGGCGTCGATTTCCCGCTCGTCCGCCACGCCTTTCATTTCGAGCCGGCAACTCCCATCTATCGAGTGCCGGTAGCGCTCGCCTATGGGAGCGCGGGGTTGAGGCTGGATTTTCTGTGATCAGATCCCGGCTGGCGGTCCACTTCTAAGGACGGGCCACGAGTACGATGTCCGCCTTGCCGCTCAGCATCGCCGATTCCGAGCCGGACGCGCCGAACACCGAGCGATGCGAGCTCGAGGGCGCGGCTCGAAGGCCTGGTGGCCGCTCACCTGGACTTCGTCTGGCGCTCCTTGCTGCGGCTCGGCGTTCCGCCTGCCGATGTGGACGACGCGACCCAAGGCGTCTGGTTGGTGCTCGCCCGTCGACTGCTCGAGATCGCTCCGGGGAACGAGCGTGCGTTTCTTTTCGGCGTGGCGCTGCGCGTCGCGTCGGACGCGCGCCGGCGTTCGAGCAAACGGCGCGAGGTGTCCGTGGTCGACGTGGCGGAGCCCGTCGATCCGCGGCCGGACGCAGAGGAATCGCTCGAGCGCAGCGAGGCCCGCGCGTTCCTTCGTGAGATCCTCGACGATCTGCCCGAAGATCTTCGAGCCGTGTTCGTGCTCTACGAGCTCGAGGAGCTGACGGGCGCCGAGATTGCGGAGCTCTTGGCGATTCCGGCGGGGACGGTGGCTTCCCGCGTCCGGCGCGCGCGAGAGGCATTCGAACAGATCGTCAAACGCCTTAGGGCTCGTGGACGGAAGCCGTGATGGAACTACCTCGACGGATCGTGGACGGCGGAGCCGGTGAATGGGAGCGACAGGTGATCCTGTCGGGCCGGGTCGATGCGCCGTCGCAGGGCTTTCGCCGGCGCCTTGCGCGGCGGCTCGGTCTATTGGTCGGAACGGCGGCGCTCGCCGGGGCGAGCACGACGTCCGCGAAGGTGCTCGGGACGGGGCTGCTCTTGA
>Ga0315910_10001995_pt1 | contig 18341 bp, 14 predicted proteins | sample EdamamesoilMG_FD_204470 | JGI IMG/M metagenome (GOLD analysis project Ga0315910, IMG submission 204470) | Garden soil microbial communities collected in Santa Monica, California, United States - Edamame soil | ecosystem: Environmental > Terrestrial > Soil > Garden | place: USA: California...
TAGTAGCCATATACCGATTCGAAATGGTTGGTTAAGCCGCAATATTACAATACATCTTCTGAAAATAGAATTTTAAATAATCGCAATTCCTGTTGAAAATATTTATATTTAATAAACCTAAAACATAAGCCCATGGAAACGAATACCAGCTTTTTAAGCTCATGGGATCAATACATGTATATCGGGGCAGGTGCGTGTGTGGCAATAGGTGTATTGATCTTTTTGTACCACGAATTTAAAATCTTCCAGATTAAAGATTATAAAGAGAAGTACGATTACGTGAACCTCAACGAGGTTCGGTACTTCTGGTACACAATCATTGCGTTTATTGTGGCGGCTGGTTTCCTGGCCAATACCTGGGCTACCGATACCATTCAAAAAGATGGTATGCGCTGGTTTTATGTAAGGCTGTTTATCACGGTAAGCTTTATGGTGATAGCCTACTTTATTTTTTTCAGTCTTGTTCGTATTTACTATCCGCGTCAGCTCGAAAAGCGTCTTACAAAATTGCGTAACACACCCCGAAAATCACCTGCCGGAAATGTGATGCGGAAGCTATCAGCATCCGAAGAAGAGCACCACCTGGAAGGTTCCATGAAAGCCGATGCCGAAGTACACTCCATTGACTACGACATCTGGATTGACGATAAGACCGGATACAAGAAAATAGAAAAGTACAATGCCTACCAGCATGCCGAAGAGTGCTCTGAGTGTGGCTACTTTACCTTGAAGATCGATAACGAAGAAATTGAGAAGGCCCCGACAACAACCGATGCGGGGCTATTATTAAAGCACTACAAGTGCTCGTATTGCAATCACCGTGAACAACGCGAAATTGAAGTAGCGCGATTGGCCGACAACGTAGCCTAACTAAAGTTGCTATTGCAGTATGGGCAGCGTAACGGTGAAGGTTGTGCCTACACCATAATCGCTCATCATGTGAATGGAACCGTTCAATTTTTCCACTGCTTTTTTTACCAGGTAAAGACCAAGGCCATTTCCTTTTGACGCCTGCGAGGCACGGAAGTACAATTCATAGAGCTGATTCTGATACTTCTCTTCGATGCCGATACCATTATCGGTAATGGTAATTTCTACCGCACTATCCGTTTGTTTAGTGGTGATATCAATAAAAGGTTCAGCACCTGTTTGAGTTTTACGGAAGAGGATGGCATTCTCCACCATGTTCCTGAAAATAATGGTGAGCAAGGTGGTATTCGAAAAGATAGTCAGGCCAGCTAAGGGTGTGTTATGATGTGCAATTTTGTTTTTCTCGAATTGCAATTTGAAGTTAGCCGCAACACTTTCGATAAGTGAATTGAGGTGAACGGGCTCCAACACCAGTTCAGTTTTGTTAAGCTCATACATCATCTGCATTTTGTAAAGCATGGCATCCATATTGATGGCTGTTTCCGATACTTTGTCAAAGAGCAGTGTTACCTGGTCATCGCGAATGACATGACGCGCCACCTGGTCAAGCCCTAACAAGGTGGTAATAGGCCTGCGCATGTCGTGCGAAGAGCGATAAAGAAAAATATCCAACTCTTTATTTGTCCGCTCCAGTTGAAGGGTGCGCTCGGCAACTTTCTGTTCAAGCTGATTATTGAGCGATTGAATGTATTGGTTGTTTTCCTGAAGCTTCATGCCCTGCTTTTCGAGTTCCATGTTCTTCGCTTCAATTTCATCGTGCTGTTGTTTTACCAGGATGGAGATATTCTTTTGCTTCCGGAAATTATAGATGGAACTCACCGCCAGTATAATAACCAGTATAAGCCCCATTAAGGTGGCAATGAAGATGGTATTCTGACTGCGAATGCGTTCCTTTTGAATTTCGTTGTCTTTGGTGAGCAATTCAATTTCCGATTGCTTTCGATCCAGATCATAGGTTGCTTTTACCTTGGCAATGTTCATCGCTTCCATTTCGGAAGTAAGCGAATCGCGCAGCCCGATATGGCGCTGCAAATCCTGAAAGGCACTGCGATAATCGCCCGATGCCTCCTTGAACCGGGCGGCTGTTTTCCAGTACGCAGCCAGGCCTCTGCGAACAAGCAGGTGGTCGCTCTCCAGGTTGAAGAGCACGCGTGACGAATCGAGAAATTGTTTTGCCTCTTTGAATTTCTTTTGGCTGGAATAAATTTCCGATAGCTCCAATGCTGAGCGCGCAGCACTGCCCCATACCTTGAACTTCTTACTGGTGGTGTAATCGGTGGCGAGGCTGCGCAATGCCTGATCTGTATTGCCAATATTTTTTTGAACAACAGCTTTGTTGCCGTTGATCAGCCCCGTCCAGAATTCGTTGTTGAGTTTTTTTGAAAGTGCTTCAGCCTTTTCATAGTTAATCAACGCCATATCGTACTGCTTCAACTCTGTGTTGGCTAGCGCTATGGTATTGTAGGTACTCATTTTCTGAAAGTCGCGGTCGTCCGTTTCTTTTATATTCATCAACTTGGCATGAAAGTCAAGTACCTGGTACCCCTCTTCAATGCACTGTTGAAAATTCTTTGCTATGTACTGAATGGTGCAGGCCTCGTAATGACAGAGAATAACATTGGAAAGCATCTTTTGGCTTTCGAAAATTTTTGAGGCATCCAGAATATTACGAAGTCCTTCGGCCAGCAGTCCTTGCTGTGTTAAGAATTGACCAAAGTGAAATTGTGCGAAGGCCAGACCGGCCGGAATTGTGCTTTCATACTGCCGGGCCCAATCAACGGCTTGCTGGAAGTATTGCAAGGCCTGGTCTTTCCGTCCGTTACGGTTGTAAACATTGCCCAGGTTTCGAAGGGCAAAAATCCGTGCCAGGGGTTTAGTGCTCACGATGGCTTCCTTCAGCGAAGCTTGTGCATAGCGGTCGGCCTGGCTGAATTCAAGACTTTCAAGGGTTTTATCCAGTCTGTCGAAGAGATTGTTGAGGGTTGAATCGGGAGCATGCTGGATGGCCCGGTTCAGACTGTCGAGGCGGGTGGTGTGCTGCGCGTAGGTTTGGTTATGGCACTGTAAGGACAGAACGAACAGCAACAGAATGCCCAGATTTTTCTTCATCTTTTGGTTCAGGAGAAACTAAAAATACTAAAATTCGCAGCGATTATAATAAAGTCTAAATGAAGTTAGAGAAAGAGCAGCCCATCGGAGTGTTTGATAGTGGCATTGGCGGACTTACGGTGGCCCATGCTATCAAGAAACTTCTCCCGCATGAAAACATGATCTACTTTGGCGATACGGTTCACTTGCCGTATGGCGATAAATCAGAAGCTGCAATTCAGGCGTACTCCATCAAAATTGCCGATCTGTTAATTCGTAAAGGGTGCAAGGTAATTGTAATTGCCTGTAACTCGGCCTCGAGTGCCGCTTACGAGTTGTTGAAAGAATATCTTCATAAAGACATTCATATTATTAATGTAATCGATCCGATGGTGGATATGGTGATCCGTCAGTTTCCCGGCCAGCGGGTAGGGTTGATTGGTACCAAACGCACGGTGCAATCGGGTGTGTACAATCGCAAGATCAACGAAAGTAGCCGTAATGTCGAAGTGCAATCGCTGGCCACACCGTTGCTGGCACCGATGATCGAAGAAGGATTCTTTAACAATCAGATCAGTCATGACGTTATCGGAACGTACCTGTCTGATCCTACATTGGAAAACATCAACGCGCTGATACTCGCCTGCACCCATTACCCACTAATCAAGAAAGAAATTGGTGAATATTACCAAGGCAAAATGCATGTACTCGATTCTTCGGAAGCAGTAGCCAAGGCACTGAAAGACTTACTTGAATCAAAAGGGTTAATGAACGATCAACCGAAGCCAACCTACCAGTTTTTTGTTTCGGATTATACCGAATCATTCGAAGCGGCTGCCAGTTTGTTCTTCCATGAAACCGTTCACCTGGAAAAACACACGTTTTAGATGTACTGTTTTTTATCAAAAGGGTGAAATCAACGACAATAAATTCAGCATCTTAGCAGGCAAATCGCCTAAACCCTGTTGACAACACTCGTTTTCATATTACCATTTTTGTTGGCCTATACGGTAGTGGCCATTTATGCCGAACGAAAAATATCGGCATTCATTCAGGATCGGCTGGGGCCCATGGAGGTTGGTTACTACGGCCTTCTGCAAACCATTGCTGATCTGGTTAAGCTTATTCAAAAGGAAGACATTGTTCCTGCCCAGGCTGATCGTTTCCTGTTCAAGGCTGCTCCGGTTATCATCTTTGTGTCAGTCTTTGCCGGGTTTGCCGTGTTGCCCCTTTCGCCAACGTGGCCTGGAGCCGGCATATCGTCAGCGGTGTTTTTTCTGCTGGCAATTGTTTCCCTCGATGTCATTGGGATTATCGTTGCAGGCTGGAGTTCCAACAATAAGTATAGTGTGCTGGGCACGATGCGTTCGGCTGCCCAGATTATTTCGTATGAAGTTCCACTGGGCCTCGCGGTGCTTTGTGTTTGTATGATCTGTCAGACGCTTGACTTGCAGGAGATTTCCAACCAGCAAAGTATACATACCACGGCACCGCAGTATTTTCTTGGGATACCATCACTGGATGTGCACGAGGTGGGTGGATTTCTTACGTGGAATATTTTCAGAATGCCTGTGTTGGCGATTGTATGGATCGTCTTTTTTATTGCATCGCTTGCCGAATGTAATCGGGCTCCGTTCGATTTACCGGAAGCTGAATCGGAGTTGGTGGCCGGCTTTCAAACCGAATACTCGGGTTTTCGATGGGCTGTAATTATGCTGGCTGAATATGGAATGATGCTTTTAGTCAGTATATTGGGGGCAGTGTTATTTTTTGGAAGTTGGAATACACCCTTGCCAAATGTCGGGCCGGTTCGGTTAGCGGAATGGACAAGTGGAACGCCCGGCAGCATGGTAGCAACCCTTTGGGGAATTTTTTGGCTGATGAGTAAAGCGCTGTTCTTTGTTGCCTTGCAAATGTGGGTTCGCTGGACGTATCCACGACTTCGGGTTGATCAACTGATGAATTTATCGTGGAAGTATCTTACTCCATTGGCTTTGGTCTTAGTAATAGTATGTGGATTTTGGAAAATAATTTTTATTTGAAACGCGTGAGAACCCTATTTTTTAGCCTTACTTTTTTTATCGTGTCGTGCCTCGTGCTGACGGTTCAAGCTCAAAGCAAAATCGACAGCCTGGAGAAGGTATTAAAAACAACGCTTCCGGATTCCGCCCGTCTCAATGCATTGGTTGCCCTTTCGGCCGAATACCAATTTCAGGATTTCGCCCGCAGCATTACCTATGGTGAACAGGCCCTGGCATTGGCCGAAAAACTGAACCTGCCTGCGTATCAGGTAAAAGCGTATCAGGGGTATGCATTTCTGATGACCATCAGTGGCGACTACAGTTCTGCCTTACGATACGACAACCTCTCGCTCGAACTCGATGTAGCGGCCAAAGATAGTACGGGCATTGCCCGCGACTACAACAATATTGGCAACGACTACTACGATCTGGGCGAATACGATGATGCGTACTTCTACTTCACACAATCGCATCGTGTGGCGAGTGCCATTGAACACAAGCTTCGTATGCTCATCGCACTGCATAATGTTGGCCGCGTGTTTAAGGAACTCGGACAGTACGATCAGGCGCTGGCACACCTGCGGCTGTCTATGAAAATGAGTGAGCAAGAACATGACGTGGCAGGAATTCCCTACGGCCTGGATGAAATTGGTGATGTTATGCTGCGCAACAACGAGCTGGATTCAGCCCAGATTATACTTACGCGGTCATTGAAGTTAACACGGGAAATTGAAGAAGGTGTACTGGAGCCTCGCGTACTATCAAAGCTTGCCACGGTTTTCTTGCGCAAGAGTGAATTTGCCACAGCACTGGCCTACTACGACACTACGTTTTCTCTTCATCAAAAGACCAATAACAAATTTGGAATGGCCGAAGTGGAACTGGGGCGTGGTATTGTGTTGATGAAAGAAGGCAAGTATGAGGAGGCGCTGAAGAAAATTGAAAGTTGTCTTACTGTAGCACGCCAGCTCAATGCGCATGTACTTGAGATTCGCTGCTATTACGAATTGTCTGCGCTTATGGAAATGAAGGGCGACTTTAAAAAGTCGTTGGAGTACTACAAGCAATTCAAACAACTGGAAGATACGCTGTTCAGCCAGGAGATGCAGGGCAAACTGCTGCGCGATCAGATCCGCTTTGAAACCGAATCGAAAGATTCACAAATCGCAGCGTTGAGTCTTGTTCAATCCCGCCAACGAAGTGAATTGAAAAAGCAGGAGTTTGTGCGCAACATTCTTGTAGTGGTTATGGCATTGAGCGGTATTCTGCTCATTACTGTATACCGAAGCGGTCAGCGCAGAAGAAAGATCAACATGTTGTTGCTGCAGCACCAGGATGAAATGGAAAAGCGCAGCGAAGAACTTGAACGACTCAATCAGGTTAAAGACAAATTCTTTTCCATCATCTCGCACGATTTACGATCGCCCATTAATGCCTTGGCTGGTTTGCTCGATCTGTTAGATAAAGGAGCCGTTAAACCCGAAGAGTTACACAATCACACCAAAGAACTGAAGGTAAGATTTAACCACACCCGTACCCTGCTCAACAACTTGCTTGACTGGACACTGCTGCAAATGGATAAGCTTAACCTTCAGGCGGCAAAAATCAGCCTGCATAAAATTACCGAAGAAAACATCCAGTTGCTGGGCGATATTCAAGGCAAGCATATCAAGATAATTAATTCAGTGCCAAACGATGCTATCGGTTTTGCTGACTCCAATACCATTAACCTTGTGATCCGAAACCTTATGACCAACGCCATTAAGTTTACCAACGATGGTGGCCAGGTAAAGATAGCAGCCGAAGCCAAAGGGTTTGAATGGGAAGTATCCGTGAAAGACAACGGAGTAGGGATGAATCCAGAAGTGATGAGTATCCTCTTTGATAAAACAGCACCGTACACCACACGCGGAACAGCAAACGAAAAAGGTACAGGCCTTGGCTTGATTCTTTGCAAAGAGTTTATTGAGAAGAACGGAGGAAGAATCTGGGTGGAAAGCAAGGAAGGTGAAGGAAGTACTTTCTATTTTACCCTGCCCAAAGGCGATTAAAGAACAGTCGTTCGTTTAGCTGACAAATCAACTTGTCAATTTCTTGTTAACTTTCTTTTGAACACGCTTTTCCATTCTATTTTTGTTGAATAATGGAAACAAAGCGTTTTGCTTACTGGAAGAATGTAATGGATGCTGTTCGCTCGCTGCGAAAAGGGTTAGGTATCACCTTTCAACACATGCTCGCAGCCCGGAGAACACGCAAGACGCTCGCCATAACCGACACGAACTATTTCAATCAACCGGATGGTATTTCCACCATTCAGTACCCGTACGAAATGCAGCCTGTACCCGACAATGGTCGGTACCGTCTTCACAATGAAATAGATGATTGCATCGTATGCGACAAGTGTGCTAAAGTATGCCCGGTAGATTGTATTACCATCGAACCAATTAAGTCGGCCGAAGAGTTTGGGAAAACTTCTGATGGTACATCCAAGCGTATTTATGCCGCCAAGTTCGATATCGACATGGGCAAGTGTTGTTTCTGCGGCCTGTGTACTACCGTGTGCCCAACAGAGTGTCTCACCATGACCAAAGTTTATGACTTCAGCGTGTTTGACATACGCGAGCATAACTTTGTTTTTGCTGAGATGACCGAGACAGAAATAGAGGAGAAGAAAAAAAATTGGGACGACTATCAGAAAAGCAAAGTAGCCGCCACAGCCAAACCTGCTCAGCCTGTCGCAGAGGAGAAAAAAGAAACTACGGATGCACCCAAACCTGCCAAGCCAGTTTTCAGACCTAAGATAAAACCTGCCGGGCCACCGCCAACATCATGAGTTTAACGAACATCATGTTTTACTTCTTCGCATTGGTGGCTGCACTGTCGGCTATCAGTATGATTTTCGTGAAAAATGTTTTCTATGGTGCGTTGTTGCTCATCGTTTGTTTATTGTCGGTGGCGGGTATCTATGTGTTGTCGTTTGCTGAATTTGTGGCGGTTGTTCAAATCATCATTTATGCCGGTGGTATTTTAGTGGTGATTATTTTTGGAATCATGCTCACCTCACGCATGGCCGGCAAACCGTTGTTGGTACAACATGGCAATTGGTTTCCTGGACTTTTAGTTTCCGGAGTAATGTTCGTGCTGTTGATTACCCTGTTGTCTCAGCAATCGTTCATGCAGCCTTCGTTACCACCACAACCTGAAAAACAGATTGGTAACATTGGCGTGGGCCTGATGACCGATTTTGTTTTACCCTTTGAAATAGCAGGCGTGTTGTTACTGGCTGCGTTGATCGGGGCTTCTGTAGTGGCGTCAACCATGAAATCAAACCGAGAGTAGTATGGTGCCGGTTGAACATATTCTTTACCTGGCAGCACTGCTCTTAACAGCGGGATTAGCCATCGTTATTGTGAAGCGGAATGCCATTATGGTTTTGTTGGGAATTGAATTGATGTTAAATGCATCTAATCTCAACCTGATTGCTTTTAACCGATTACAAGCCGATAAAATTGACGGCCAGATGTTTTCACTTTTTGTCATCGTAGTAGCGGTTTGTGAAGCGGCCGTAGGCTTGGCCATTGTGTTGCGCGTGTATAAAATGTATCAGACGTCTGTACCGGATGAAGTGAGCGAACTAAAGGATTGAGGTGAACGATCAATTACTATACACTCCATTTTTTGAAAATTGCCTGGCGCTGGTAGTAACACTGCCGTGGCTGTCGGGAGTAGTAGGTTTTGTGCTTCCGGAAAATCGTTCGAGTTCGGCTCGTGTGCTTGCAGTTGGGCTGATGGGGCTATCCGTAGCAGCAGCTTTTTTTATCTTCATCGCTTGCTGGAATAATGCACCGTACACCCATCAGTGGAATTGGTTTTCAATTGCATCACATCAATTCTCCGTTGGCGTTTACCTTGATAATCTTTCGGCTATGATGGTGTTGGTGGTAACGCTCATTTCCTTTTTGGTGCATGTGTATTCCATTGGCTACATGGCAAGCGATGATCAGCAAGGAAGATACTTTGCCATGTTAGGCTTCTTTACATTCTCCATGCTCGGCATTGTGCTGGCGGATAACCTGCTGCTGATATTTATTTTCTGGGAGCTGGTTGGATTTTGTTCGTATGCATTGATTGGCCATTGGTTTGAAAAGGAAGCAGCCGCGGCAGCCGCTAAAAAAGCTTTTCTGTTTAACCGAATTGGTGATCTTGGATTTCTGGTGGGGTTGCTGCTGCTGTGGGCAAACACATCAACGTTTGATATCGATCAGCTTCGCAACCTGAAGGAAGTATTTTCCTGGCAAACAGCAGCATCGCTTTGTATTTTTTGTGGTGTAATCGGGAAGTCCGCACAGTTTCCGTTACTCACGTGGCTTCCCGATGCCATGGAAGGTCCTACACCTGTGTCGGCATTGATTCACGCAGCTACAATGGTGGCTGCCGGTGTGTTTTTACTGGCGCGTGTGGATTTCCTTTTTACCGATCAAACATTAGATGTGGTGATCGTTACAGGTGCAATTACCGCCTTGCTGGCTGCGCTGGCGGCACTTGTTCAGAACGATCTTAAAAAAATTCTGGCGTACTCTACCATTTCGCAATTAGGCTTGATGGTAACCGCGTTTGGTTCACATGCTTCAGAGGTAGCAGTACTTCATTTATTCACACATGCATTCTTTAAGGCGTGTTTGTTTCTTTCGGCAGGTCTGATCATTCACGCCATGCACGAAGCGCATCACGAAGCCTCCGTACACAACGATGTTCAGGATATCCGTAACCTGGGCGGACTGCGCAAGCGGTTGCCGTTTACATTTGTGGCCTGTGTGGTAAGTGGTGCTGCCCTGGCAGGAATTCCGTTTACGTCAGGCTTTTTGTCTAAGGATGCTATTCTTACTTCCGTTACGTTGTGGAAAGGTGATGATTTCTCCTGGCGCTGGCTTGTGTTGATGTCAACCTTCATCGTGTCGTTCATTACTGTGCTGTACACCTTCCGCTTGATCTGGTTTGTTTTTATGGGGAAAGAAAAAAATACAGCAGCGATGAGCGTTCATGAACCTCCGTTTATCATGCGGTTGCCCGTTGCATTATTAGGGGTGTGTTCCACATGGTTGATAATCGCCTGGAATTCGCTTGACTATGCAGGCTGGTTATTCAATTCATTTCACACCGGAGAAAATTCTCACCTTACCTGGATGCCTTTTTTTTCCGGGGGTTGGGTGCTACTGGCACTTGCAACAGCGTACTTCCTTTTTAGAAAGGGAAATCCATATCAGTCAGCATTGCTGTTGAATAATTTTTATCTCGATCGGGCTTATCAGACAATTGTTGGAAAGCCTGTGCTGTACCTTACCCGCATTACTACTTACCTTGATCGAACTGTGATTGACGGAGCTATACACCTGGCAGCCTATGGACAGGTGGCGCTTGCGCATGGACTTCAATGGATCGATCGTTTTGTACTTGATGGTGTAGTAAATGGTGCGGCAAGCGCAGCCCGCGGAGTTGGTTCGCTAACCCGATCGCTGCAGGGTGGTAAGATTCAGGTTTATATTTTGTCGGCCGTGATGGCAATACTTATGTTTATTCTTTGGACTTTGATTTAAGCGTTGGTAATGATGCGTGATACTACTACAAGAAAGAGTAAGCTGTTATGGTTGTACAATGATGATGGAGTAAATGATTTTTTTAAAGTAGCGTTAACGTAGACTAAATGCAGCAGCACCTTATTTCCCTACTCATCTTCACCCCGCTGGTTACCGCGTTAATCGCGGTATTCATTCCCGCTGCTGCTACTAAAATTTTCAGACTAGGGGCGCTTGGTGTTACCGGTATTCAGGTTGTATTTCTGGTGGTGATGATGCAGGCATTTGTTCCGGCTTCGGGATTGCAGTTCGTAGAACAATACAACTGGATTTCGCTCGACTTAGGTTCCTGGGGGTTACTGAAGGCGCAATATTTCGTAGCAGTAGATGGATTAAGCTTTCCGCTTGTAGCGCTATCCGTTTTTATTATGCTGATCGCCACCCTTTCTTCGTGGACCATCGACAAAAATGAGAAAGGGTATTTTATTTTATTGTTGATCCTCAACGCAGCTATCATCGGAAGTTTCACAGCGCTGGATTTTCTGTTGTTCTACCTCTTCTTTGAGTTCATGCTCTTGCCAATGTTCTTTCTCATCGCGATATGGGGTGGGCCGCGCAGGGAGTATGCTTCCATTAAGTTTTTCCTCTACACGTTGTTAGGTTCTATTCTTATTCTGGTGGTGATGATCGCCTTGTACATCAGCGTAAGCGAACCATCGCAACCGGGTCAGGTGGTGCATACCTTCAACCTGCTTACCATGACAGACCCAGCGAACTTCATCCCTCATTCGATATTAGATCCGAACAATCCGTGGCTTATCGGTGTAGTTGATGCACGCCTCTGGGCGTTTCTTTTTCTCTTCGTTGGGTTTGCCATTAAGTTGCCGATGGTTCCGTTTCATACCTGGCTGCCCGATGCACACGTGGAGGCCCCAACACCGGTTTCGGTAATATTAGCTGCAGTGTTATTGAAAATAGGCGCGTACGGTTTATTGCGTATTGCCTTCCCGATATTTCCTGATGGCGCTGTTCAGGTTGGATGGTTGGTTGGATTGCTCGGGCTGATCTCCATACTCTATGGTGCGCTGAATGCAATGGCGAGTAAGGACCTGAAGCGATTGATCGCGTATTCATCGGTGTCGCACATGGGCTTTGTGTTGCTGGGGCTTGCATCGCTTACAGCAGAAGGTGTTACGGGTGCGGTTTATCAATTGGTGAGTCATGGAATAATTTCTGCGATGTTGTTCCTTCTCGCGGGTGTACTGTACGATCGCACACACGACAGAATGATTGCTAACTATTCAGGATTGGCTTCGAAAATGAAAGGATTCACAGCACTGGTAGTAGTAGCATTCTTCGCTTCGCTGGGGCTGCCTGCATTTTCAGGTTTTATTGCCGAGGTGCTGGTCTTTCTGGGTGCGTTCAAATCCAATAGTGTAAACGGAGTGTTGCATGAAAGTCTGGCTGTTATTGCAACACTGGGTCTTGTGCTGGGAGCCGCTTACTACTTATGGACACTTCAGCGCATGTTCTTCGGATCGTTCTTTGTGAAAGGTGATGTTGAGGAAAGTACCTTGACGGATTTGAATCTTCGCGAGTACCTTATGTTGGTACCACTGGCGATGGCTACGGTCGCGTTTGGAATTTTTCCACAACCGTTGATTGATTGGATCGATCCGTTTGTGCAGTATTTCAATGAGCTGGTGTTGTCAGTACGCGATCGTGTTACGTTAAATCCATAGCCTGTGGTTGTTCATCTGAAATCGCTGCTGGATTCCATTCAAACAAGCCTCTTGTTTTTTGTGCCCGAGTTGGTGCTCATCACAGGCATGGTGATTTTGATTATCACCGGGTTGATTTCAAAAAACAAATCGCTTCTCACCTTTACCGCGTTTATTGTATTGACTACTGCGTGCTTGTCGATCGGCATTCATCCTGAAGTATATTCAACGCCAGTAAAACTTTTTGGCGGTATGATTCGCAGCGATGATTTCTCCGCTTACCTGCGCGTACTGTTGGATGCGGGAGGATTACTAACCGTATTTATGACCTGGCGAAGGCAACAACACCAGGATCAGTTGGCTGAATATTATGCGCTACTAATCACGATTGTATTGGGCGCTCACCTGCTGGTGATGAGCACCAACCTGATGATGATTTTTATTTCGTTGGAGGTAGTATCCATCAGTTCGTATGTGCTGGCTGGTTTTGCGTTTACCAAAAGATCGACTGAAGGCAGTTTAAAATATTTTCTCTTTGGCTCGGTGGCCTCTGCCCTGATGCTATACGGTTTTTCATTGCTGTATGGATTTACCGGGTCGCTGGATATTTCATCCGCTCATTTTACCAGTACGTTAGCAAACCACGATGGACCACTTTTATTCCTGGCAGTAGTATTGGCATTGACCGGATTTCTCTACAAAGTAGCCGCGGCTCCCCTTCATCCCTGGTCGCCCGATGTTTACGAAGCTGCACCCATGCCCGTTGTGGCTTTTTTTTCGGTTGTTCCCAAACTGGCAGGCCTGGGTATAGTAACGCGGTTCATCCTTACTCTTTATAAGAGTGGATCAATACAGTATGATTGGCAGTTGCTGATCAGCGCGATTGCCATACTTACATTGACGGTGGGAAATTTTGCAGCCCTGTGGCAGAAAAATCCTAAGCGCCTGATGGCGTATTCATCCATTGCCCAGTCGGGATTTTTGCTGATTGGGGTGTCGGCATTTTTACCACAGGGTATTCAGTTCATGCTTTTCTACGGATCGGTATACCTGCTAATGAACTTTCTGGTGTTTATCTACCTGCAATATTTTGAACAATATGAATTGCAAACGATTGCTTCATTTTCCGGAGCTGGTAAAAATTTTGTGTGGCCTTCAGTTTTTCTTTTGGTTGGACTAGTGGCCCTAACCGGGCTTCCGCCTACGGCAGGTTTTACTGCCAAACTCTTTATTTTTTCATCGCTTTGGGAATCGTATCAGCTTTCCGGAAAGCCTATACTACTCTGGCTTTTTGTTTTTGGTTTGCTCAACACGGTGGTTTCGTTGTTTTACTACCTGCGCATTCCGTACTATGCTTTTATAAAAGGTGGTGAATCAAGGATAAAAACAAATATTCTTGTGTTCGAAAATCTTTTTGGTTTCCTGCTGGTTTTACTCATACTCCTGCTCTTCTTCAGTCCCGACCTGTTGATGGGATGGATTAATAAAATTACCTTTGTCCTTTAATTCTGCTATTCGTTATCCTGAGTAATGGGATGGTTGTTTGGCAGGCAAACGAGACCACCGGAACAATGAGCGACCAGATTCTTCACGAGTGCGGAATAGCGATGATCCGCTTGCGAAAACCTCTCTCGTACTACATCGAAAAGTATGGTCCCACCTACGCGATGAACAAGATGTACATCCTGATGGAAAAACAGCACAATCGCGGTCAGGATGGTGCAGGAATTGCCAACATCAAACTAGACGTAGACTCCGGACACCGATACATTAGCCGCTACCGATCCATCAAAGCCCAGCCTGTTGCCCACCTCTTCAAGAAAATCAGTAAGAAATATAAGAAAGCCCAGAAAGACGGAAAGGATAAATTCCGTAACGATCAGTGGCTGAAAAAGAATTGCGCCTTCACCGGTGAATTGTGGTTAGGCCACCTGCGCTACGGAACACACGGCATGAACAGCATTGAGAATGTTCACCCGTTTTTAAGACAGAATAACTGGCGCAGTCGTAACCTGGTAATGGCTGGTAACTTCAACATGACCAATGTTGATGAACTGTTCGATTTGTTAGTTGATCTCGGGCAGCACCCCAAAGAAAAAGTAGACACCGTTACGGTGATGGAAAAGATCGGCCACTTTCTCGATGAAGAAGTGCAAGGTCTTTTCGAAAAATATAAAGACAAGTTTTCGAACCGTGAGATTTCCGATATTATCGAAAACGAACTGGATCTGCACCGTGTATTAAAAAGAGCGTGTAAGGATTTTGATGGCGGCTACACCATGGCCGGCATGACGGGTTCAGGTTCTTCTTTTGTGGTGCGCGATCCAAATGGAATTCGTCCGGCTTATTTTTATGCCGATGATGAAGTAGTGGTAGTAGCCTCAGAAAAACCTGCGATCAAAACAGCCTTCAACATCGACTACAATCAGATTGAAGAAGTGAAGCCGGGCCACGCGTTGGTGATCAGCAAGAACGGAGAGTTTGAACAAGTACAAATTTTGAAACCCGGTAAAAAGGAATCGTGCAGCTTCGAGCGCATTTACTTCTCGCGGGGCAACGATCCTGATATCTATAAGGAGCGCAAGCAATTGGGTAAGCTCTTAGTGCCACAAGTATTGCGCGCCATCAACTTCGATATTCGTAATACGGTATTCTCATACATACCCAATACTGCTGAAACAGCATTCTATGGGTTGATGGCCGGCATTGAAGATTACCTCATCAACAAGCAAAAAGAAATTATCCTCGATGGCAAACCTACGGTAGATTCGCTGGAGGATGTTATTTCGTTCCGTCCGCGCGTTGAAAAGCTTGTGTTGAAAGATGTAAAGCTGCGCACCTTTATTACTGATGATGAACATCGCGATGAAATGGTGTCGCACGTGTACGATACTACCTACGAAGTAATCCGCAAAGGTGTGGATACATTGGTGGTGATTGACGACTCGATCGTTCGCGGCACCACCCTGGAGAAAAGTATTTTGAAAATGCTGGATCGCATCGGTCCGAAGAAAATAGTAGTAGTATCTTCTGCACCACAAATCCGATTCCCCGATTGTTACGGTATTGACATGAGCCGCATGGGCGACTTCGTTGCCTTCCGTGCCATGATCGCGCTGTTAAAAGATCAGGGAAAAGATTATTTGTTGGGTGAAGTATACGAGAAAAGTATTCGGGCCCGCGGTAACCAGGCGCAGCAAAACTATGTGAAGTTATTGTACGATCAGTTTACAGACGAAGAGATTTCAAACAAGATTTCGCAAATCTGTCGCCCCCCCGAGATGAATGCCGAACTGGAGGTAGTATTCCAAACGGTCGAGAACCTGCATAAGGCTATACCCTATCACAGTGGTGATTGGTACTTTACCGGAAATTACCCTACCCCCGGAGGGATGAAAGTAGTGAATCGTTCGTATGTCAACTACATGGAGGGTAAGCTTGTAAGAGCCTATTGATTTCCGCAATCGAAACTTTAACCAAAAGAAATACCACCTGGCGTGGTATTTTTTTTTGAGCGATGATCCCGTAAATACTTTTTATTAAATTTAGAGTAGGTCGTATTTTATTAACCTAAACCTATTCTATGAAGCGAATTATACTACTGTTTGGAGTAGCGCTGCTGCTGGTTTACTCAGCCCATGCGCAGGATCGGGTGGTGACGGGTAAGGTCACCTCTGCTGAAGACGGATCAACATTGCCGGGTGTTAACGTGCTGGTGAAAGGTTCTACACAAGGAACCGTAACCAATGCGGAAGGAGTGTACACCCTCAATGTACAACCAGGTGCCACCCTGGTGTTTTCATTTATCGGTTACTTGTCGGTAGAGCAAGAAACAGGAGCACGCACCACCGTTGATGTCACGATGGCTCCTGATATTCAACAACTCTCTGAAGTAGTGGTGGTGGGGTATGGAACGCAATTGAAGCAAGAATTAACCGGTAACATAGCAAAAGTATCGGGTAGTGAAATCCAAAACTTGCCCGTACCCAGTTTTGATCAGGCTATTCAAGGTCGTGCGGCCGGTGTTTTTGTTGAAGCCGGCAATGGGAAACTTGGTCAAGGCATAAAAGTAAGAGTAAGAGGTTCTGCATCAGTGTCTGCATCAAATGAGCCATTGTATGTAGTGGATGGTGTGATTACCACCTCTGATGATTTATCAGGAACAGATGCACCGACCAACCCATTAGCTCAGTTAAATACAAATGATATTGAGTCAATCGATATTTTAAAAGATGCTTCAGCATCAGCCATTTACGGTTCGCGTGCTGCCAATGGGGTTGTGTTGATTACAACCAAAAGGGGGAAGAGCGGGAAGACAAGATTCAACATCGGATATCAGACAGGTTTCAGCAAACCCACCCGTTCGGCCGATTGGTTAAATGGGCCGCAATACTATGCGGCATTTGAAGAAGCATTTGATAATGCTGATGCCAAATCCCAGGCAGAAGATGATTTGGATTTTGGCGCATATTGGTATGATGAACCAGGGCTCACATTCGATCAGTTGCTTGATTATGAACTGGGCGAATGGAGCGCGGATGTAGATGAAAACTGGGCGGATAATGCCTACCAGGATGATGCTGGGTTACATCAGCTAGATCTAACAGCAAGTGGAGGGAATGAGAAAACAAAGTTCTATGTAAGTCTTCAGCACCTTGATCAAAAGTGGATATTGATAAACGATCAGTTGAAGCGAACAAGTGCAAGAATAAATCTGGATAATACAGCCTCTGAGAAATTTAACTTTGGATTCAACTTCAGTTTATCGCGCATGATCAATAACCGCTTGAGCGATGACAATGAATTTACAACACCCATGCAAATGCTGGCGTTACCACCAATACAGGCAGCCCGCGTTGATGGAGTGTTAAACGAATCAACGGTTTATTTTAATGGTCTGATCAAAGCTGAGAACTCTTCCTTTGCGACAACAGTTTTTAGAAATGTTTCAAATATTTATGGACAGTTAAATCTAACGAAGGATCTCTCGTTCAGAAGTGAGGCAGCGTTGGATATCCTTACGCAAAATGAAGAGCGGTGGGACGGAACTGAAGTAGACTCCCAAACCGGTAACATCAACGGGGGTGGGGTATCCAGGTGGGTAAACGTTCAGAATTACTCCACCAATAATTTTCTGTCGTTCAAGAAAGACCTTTCAACAAACCAATACCTCGATGTTACAGCCGGTATGAGTTACCAGTATGTCATTCGAAACTCATCCAATCTTTCAGCACAAACTTTTCCCAGCGATGCCTTCAAAACATTGGTTAGTGCTTCTATTATTACGGCAGGTGCTACAAATGAGACATCGTATGCTTTTTTATCTTACTTCGCCCGCGCCAACTATAAACTAATGAACAAGTACTTGTTGTCGCTTAGTGGAAGAATAGATGGGTCATCAAAATTTGGTGCCGATGAGCGCTATGGTTTTTTTCCTGCCGTTTCTGCCGGCTGGATTGTTTCTGAAGAAGGATTCATGAGTGATGTGGAGCCGATTAGCTTTCTGAAGTTCAGGGCAAGCTATGGTGTTACCGGAAATGCACCCACCGAAAATTTTGCCGGCTTGGGATTGTATGGTGCCTTCACGTACGATGTACGGGGTGGTGTTGCACCAACACAGCTTTCTAATCCAGGTTTAAAATGGGAGACAACCGTGCAGACCGATATTGGATTTGATTACGGATTGTTCAATGATCGCATAACGGGTGAAGTTGATTACTACATTAAGAACACAGATGATCTTCTGTTGAACTCAAATGTTCCGGGAACTTCAGGTTTTAGAACGCAATACCTTAACATTGGTAGTCTTCAAAATAAGGGATTTGAATTTGTAATCAACACCCAGAATTTAACTGGCGATCTTTCATGGACCACCAGTTTCAATTTTGCCCGGAATGTGAATAAGATCACAAACCTTGATAACAATATCATTGAGGGCGGATATATTAACAGGGCGGTTGAATGAGAATCCATCGGTGTGTTTTATACCCGTGAGTTTGCTGGGGCTA
>Ga0315910_10001996_pt1 | contig 18339 bp, 17 predicted proteins | sample EdamamesoilMG_FD_204470 | JGI IMG/M metagenome (GOLD analysis project Ga0315910, IMG submission 204470) | Garden soil microbial communities collected in Santa Monica, California, United States - Edamame soil | ecosystem: Environmental > Terrestrial > Soil > Garden | place: USA: California...
CCGCGGCGATGTGTGCGGCAGCCACGCTGGCTTACCTGGTGGCCATGTTGGTCCTGTCGCGCATTTCACTATGGCTCACGCGTTGGCTCGCGGCCACCGCCGCGGGGAGTGTCCGCAAGTTGCACCCAGATGGGATGCGCTTGATTGATCTGGAGCGCATCTTGCGCTGGATCAGGGCGTTGATTGTGATGGCAGCTTGGTTCATCCGGGCCACCCTCACGGTCAGTTGGTTGGCTTTTTGTTTGTCAGCGTTCCCGTTCACGCGTCCCTGGGGTGAGGGGCTCACCGAAAATCTGCTCGGTCTAGCCAAAGAGGGGCTCTTGACGCTGATGCACGCCTTGCCCGACGTGGGCATCGTCATCGCCATTGCGTTCATGGCCCGCATCATGGTCCGGGCGCTGCGCTGGTTTTCCGATCGCGTGGAGGAGGGACGGATCCGCCTCAATTGGCTGGATCCAGAGTCAGTGCGCCCCACGCGCAAGATCACCACGTTCGTCATTTGGGCGTTCGCGTTGGTGATGGCCTATCCGTATTTGCCCGGCTCGGACACTGAAGCGTTCAAGGGGCTCTCGGTGCTCGTTGGATTGATGGCGTCGCTCGGTGGGTCCAGCTTGGTCGGACAGACAGCGAGCGGGCTGACGTTGATGTATGCCAAGACCATCCGCGTCGGAGACTACGTACGCATCGCCGAAAGTGAGGGGACGGTCATCGCGATTGGCATGGTCGCCACTCGGTTACGGACAGGTCTGGGGGAGGAGATCATCATTCCAAACTCAACGGTCATGGGGAACACGCTCAAGAACTACTCCCGCGTCTTTGAGGGCAAAGGCTACGTCTTGGATACGACCGTCACCATTGGATATGCGACCCCGTGGCGTCAGGTGCACGCCATGCTCTTGGAGGCCGCCGAAAAAACCAGCGACGTGGTCAAGGCGCCGGCGCCCATCGTTCGCCAAACTGCGCTCAGCGATTTTTACATCGAGTATCGCCTCGCCGCTTACACGACGGCCGTCTCACCCGAGGCGCGCGTGGAGATCCTCAGCAGTCTCCACGCGAACATTCAAGACGCTTTCAACCGCTACGGCGTGCAGATCATGTCGCCGCACTATTTTGCCGACCCTCCCGCGCCGCAGGTCGTCGTGGAGCAAGATTGGTTCAAGGCCCCCTCCGCGCCTGCTTCAGAGTCCACCACGACAGCTGAGACAGACACGGAGGACAAATCGTCAGCTGCTAACCCTCACTCCTGGGGGTAGTCTTTGAAGATTTCCTCGACACCGCTCTCGATGCGTGTCTCGAGGTCATCGTCGCATTCGAGAATGCCTTCAACGACGCCGCCAAATACGGCCGTGCGGGAGCCAGAATCAATCGTCGCGACCAAGAGCGTTCCTTCCGTGTACTCAAACTCGATGGGCACGAGCCAGGCGCACGGATCCCAATAGTAATACCAACCCCACCACGCCCAGCCCCCGTAGCAACTCCAATACGTTCCCGTCTCTTCCTGGGTCGCGGCCAAGCTCACGATCCACAGATCAGGATCTTCCTGCTCAGGGTCAACCTGGGTCAGGCCCAAATCGCGCAACTGTCGGGCTGCTTCCTTGTTAGCCGTGTCGATATTGACCGCCACATCGTCCGGGATGTCCGCGGAACTCCCACCGCCTGCCCCCGCCATCCCCGAGCCAATCTCCCAAATGGCATAGGTTTCGTACTCGGAGAAATCCGCATCCTCATCCACCCTCGTGACGATGTCATCTTCACACACATCGTCCAAGTCATCCTCCTCCGCGCAGCCCCCTAAAAGCCCAGCGCCGAGCACGAGCGACAACGACCACAGCCCCACCGACCATCGTTTTTTCATGGCGAAACTCTCACCCTGCCCCAAAAGAGTGTCAAGCGGTACGTCGTGCGACGCGGGCTTCAGCGAGGCAACAGTTTGAAGACTTGCTTGATGGCGTACGCGAGTCGCTTCTTGGACTGCTCCGTGGTGTAGTCGGAACGCGTCTCTCCACCAGCGGCACCCAACCAGATGGTCATTCCCGTCTGTGCATCCATGAGTTCAAGTAGGATTGCGCCCTGCCCGACCACTACGAACTCAGCCATGTCCTTTGCGCGGTTGAGTTTGATTTCTTCCAGTTGCTTGACATCGTCCACCACGAGCACGGCCACCTGCACGTCGGCCTGCGCAGATTCGACCAAGCCGCGCGCGTGCAGCTCCTTGTCTACGAGGGACTTCAGCTCTGCCCCCACATCGTACGCTTTTGGCGCCCACAGACCGGCCGGGTCGTTGACCGCGCCAGCGGCCCCCATCCAGGCATAGGACTTGAAGCCGGAAAACTGCACCTTTTGATCGGCGACCGCCTGCACCTCGATGTCCTTGGTGAGACCCCCGCAGCCCACGACCAATGCACCGAGCGTCAACGCAAGAACCGCCACGCCTAACCATTTCGCTATGCGAATCATCACAGCTTCCTCACCCAACTTGAATTGCCATCGTCCACTGACTGGTGTCACTTGGGCACCGTCGTCCTGACCCGGCTTTTTTCACACCGCGCTCTCGAAGGCAAGCGCGGGTCCGACAGCGCCGGACTCGACCCGCGAGATACGGCTTACCCGTGGCGCCCACTTCGCCCCAAACGTGGCAGCGCGCCCCAGAGACGAGCCACGCAAATTACGCAGACGGGCCCGTGAGATCCTGCTTGTTTCCGCTGCGCTTTCCAGCAACAGCCCAAGAGGCTTTGGCTGGCACACGCCGTGCAAACAAGCGGGAATCTAGGCATCACGCGGTGCCTCATTGAACCATTACGAGGAGACTTTTCACATGAACTTTCGACCGATTTTACCATTCGCGGCGGGCCTGGTGTTTGTTGCAGCGCTGTCCAGCATCGGCTGCGCCGAAACCGAACGCACGATTGACTGCGCCAAGATCTGCAACAAGTACGCAGAGTGCATTGATGACGGGATCGACAAAGCCGATTGCACTGACCGGTGCGAAGATCACGGTCAGGATGACGACGATTTCGAGCAACAGGCCAGCGAATGTGAGGACTGTGTCAGCGGCGAATCATGTACCGACGCGACGGTTGAGTGCTCGGCCGCGTGCGCTTGGGTGGTCGCTGAATCCACTTGAGGCCAAAATTATGGGTAAAAATGAATCCCCCTGCCTGCTCGGCGGGGGGATTTTCCATTTGTGCTGGGGTGTTCACGGCGACCAGTACTCGCCGTCCAAGGCCTCAATCGGCAGCATCATCCGCAGCATCCTCGACGTCTTCTCCAGCCTCGTCCACGGCGTCCTCGACGTCCTCTGACGCTTCATCCGTCGCGGCGTCGGCATCTTCGCCTGCCTGATCCAAGGCCTCGCCTGCCTCTTCAGCTGGGCCATCGTTGTCGAGGGCGTCAGCCGAGTCGGCTCCCTTCTTGTTGCCGCCACAAGCGACTGCGCAGTAGCAACTCGCGATCGTGATCAGTGTTTTCAATGATGAATGCATCGTCCTTCGCCTTTCTGATGAAGACAAGATTCAGAGACCCTTCGTCCCGAAACCTCATCGGACAAGGCGCTTCAAGCAACGTTCATACCATCACGAGTTCAACGCACGCGCAGTCGGATGACCCGAAACCGCATGATTGAGGTGGGCGGTTTTGTGGCGCGCACGCGCGCGCTGAGGCAGTTTGACGCACACGCGGCAGGCAGTCGCTTCGAGGTGGTTTGGTGCCAAAAGCGCGGCGACGGTGCGCAAGCGCCACGCCGCTATGCGCAGAACCCAGGCGCTCAGGCACTCGATCGCACCTGGCACGACCCTTGCGTCGAGCAACCTCGATGTATCTGTCAGTTCAGAAAGGGGCATGACTTCATGATTCGCTATGCAGTAGTTTTCCTGGTTATCGCGCTTGTGGCGGCACTCCTCGGATTTGGAGGCCTGGCGGGTCTTGCCGCAAGTATCGCCAAAATTCTATTTTTCGTATTTCTGGTGCTGGCGGCCATTTCCCTGGTCGTCAACCTCATGGGAGGTCGGGGACGGTCTTTGCTCTAGTTGATCAACCTGGGCTCGTGAACAAAAGCGCTAGATGTCACCACGCCCGCGGCTAAGCAACCGGCCGCATGCGTGAGCTATCTTGGATGAGGGGGGCGCGGCGGTTCCCTGCACCGGCGTATGCCGGTGCAGGGAACCTGACCTTCGAACACAGCTCTGTTGTGCATAGTAGAATTCACTCACACAAGTTGTGCTAAGGTACTCAACATGGCAAACCGGGTTCTTGTGGACGGGCCGCCCTCCGCTCTGGAGGCTGTACGTCGCGCGTTGCCTGGCAAGGCCGTGGATGCGATCCAAAATCCGAGCGATCTAGCTTCACCGTCCCTCCTTCATGGTGTGGATTGTGTCTTTGTTAGCCAAGCTGAGCGGTCACTCGCCGCTACCTGGGGCGGACTAGTGGGACGTGTTCCTGTGGTGGTCCTGCTGACCGAACCGGCACCGTCGCTCGAGGCTTCGGTGGACGAGACAGAGTGGCCGTCTGCGGCGAACCCTCCCTGCGCCCAGAGTCAGAATTGGGGCGAGATCAGGCTCGCGGCGCAGGCTGCAATAGCCAATCATCGCGTGCAGAGTTTCTTACGTGAACTCACCGGCCCTTGGATGCACGACGCCCGGGGTGCGCTCGGCGTGGCTCAGTTGGCGTTGAAAATCATGGATGGGGGCACCGACGCAGCTTCGCCGATCCAAAAGATCGACAACGCCCTCACACGCTTGGGGTGGCTAGTGGAGCGACTCCCGCTTCAATACGCCTTGTGCGTATCGTTACCTGCGGTGAGTCCGCCGTCGCCCAGCGTGTTTTCCACGGTTGGGGCCTATGTACAGTACCTTCGCCGCACTCAACCCCGTCGCATCATCGATTTCAACGAGGGCACGTGGGGGACAGCCAGTCCGTCGGAGCAGCTCGTCCCTTACGCGGCCGGTTTCTCGGAATTTGCCTTCCGACTCAGTCCAGCGCGCGCCAAGCTTGCTCTGTCCGTACTTGGACCACGCGCCATCCTGATTGAATCCGAGTGCCCCGAGCGGCCCGCGCCTTTTGACGCGTGTTTGACCATGAGCGCCGCTGACGTGGAGGCGCATGGTTCAGCCGTCCCCTACCGCCTTCTTGAAATTGCGCGGCTCGCCCAACAGACGGGCGCCTCGCTCAACCTTGAACTCACGAGCGAAGGGTTTTCGGCACGTGTGGTGCTCCCTCCGTCGGAAGCGAAGGTTTAGCTCACGTAAACGCCGCCCTCGTACGAGCGCTCGCTTTCGTCATCGATTTCCGGCGGGACGACTGGCTCAGAATCGGACTCGCCCAACTGGCGTGCCCAGTGCAGAGCACGAGACCCTTGCGTCTTGAGCCACGCGCGACTGCCGGGGTGCATGAGGAGAGCGCATGCCGCGCCGGAGGCGAACGCGCCAGCGACGGGACCAAGCCCCAAGAGCGGGGCGCGCACGAGACCCAAGCGTGCGAGCTGAGCTGCGGGGAGGGCCTTGAGCGGCATCCCCTTGGCAGACGTGAGCGCGGCCGCCGCAACCAACCGGGCACCTTCGATGATGAGAGGATTCATGATTCTTTCCTTTGAGCAATGGTCAGACGCCGCTCGCACAAAGTGCGCAAGGGCCGACGAACTGAGCGTCATCCAGTGCACGCCCCGTGCCATCGCGTGAGTCAGCACTTCAAAGCCGCAAAACCAGCCTGGGCTGACCTGGACAGCTGGTGCTCATCGCTCGCGCGGCGCAGCGACTGTGGTCTTATGCGACAGCTGCGACGCTCTTGGGCGTGTTGTTTGCCGCGCTGCCCCAAGCGCGGGCATCATCCATTCACGCTTCGCCCGCTTTGCTCACCACACCTTGTTCGTAGCGCTCCAGCTTCCGATACAGCGTGCGGCGGTCCAACCCGAGCAAGCGTGCAGCTTGACTCTTGTTGTCCCCACTGAGTGCCAAGACCTGCTCAATGTAGCGTCGCTCGACCTCCTCGAGCGACAGGATGTGTTCGGGATGAAGTTCTGGACCAGCCGAGCGAACAGGCGGTTGAAAGCCTCGGATCTTCTCGGGCAGATCGAGCGGCGTCAAATGGTCCGTTTGGGTGAGCGTCACGGCGCTCTCGATGCAGTTTTGTAGTTGCCGCACGTTACCCGGCCAATCGTATGCCAGGAGCAAGTGAGCAGCTTCGCTGGTGAGGCCTTTGACTTCGCGCCCAACGCGCTCGGCCGAGCGCTTGATGAAATGACTCGCGAGCAGCAGAATGTCGTTGCCGCGCGAGCGCAGTGGCGGAACGCTGATCTGCACCACGTTCAAGCGGTAAAAGAGGTCTTCCCGAAAGTTACCCTTCTCCACCTCGGCCTCGAGATCGCGGTTGGTGGCCGCAATGATGCGCACGTTGACCGGGATCTCGCGCGAGTCACCAATGGGACGAATCGTGCGCTCTTGCAACACTCGCAGTAATTTGGGCTGCATCTCACTAGGCATCTCGCCAATCTCGTCGAGAAAGAGCGTGCCGCCTTCAGCCTGTTCAAACACCCCTGCCCGGGCGCTCCGCGCGTCGGTGAAAGCACCCTTGGCATGGCCAAATAGTTCATCCTCCAGAAGGTTGGCTGGGATGGCGGCGCAACTGACCGCCACGAACGGTCGTTCACCCCGCGGCGTTCCTTCGTGGAGCGCGCGCGCTACGAGTTCTTTGCCCGTGCCGCTCTCGCCATAGACGAGCACTGACACCGGCGTATCGCGCACCCGCTCGATGAGGCTGTACACACGCTTGATCGCTGCACATTGGCCCACCAACTGCCCAGGCGCACCACCTTTGCGAAGCTGCCCCTCCAACTCGCTCAACTGCACACGAACACGCCGATGCTCCAGAGCGCGTTCGACGGCCACCACCACCATCGCCGCATCGATCGGCTTCGTGATGAAGTCATACGCCCCAGCCCGGATGGCATTGATCGCAGCGTCGAAACTACCGTACCCCGTGACCACGATCACCGGCACGCCGGGCTGCATGCGGCTCACCAGGTTGCAGATATTGAGGCCATCCCCCGCACCCAAGTTGAGGTCCGTGAGCACGGTGTCGTAGAGACCACCCCCCAGCAACTCAGCGGCCTCAGCCTCGTCGAGTGCGCAGTCCACTTCGGCTCCTTCTGCTTTGAGCAGTGAGGACAACAGCTCACACACGTCTTGTTCATCATCGACCAGCAGTATGCGTCCCTTCACGTCCGTTCTCCTCTGAAATGCGCAGTTAGGTGCGAGCCCTAAGCACTCCGACTCATAGCCTGAGAAACGTCCGAGATCACCGTGTTTCCCGCAAAGCGTGCAAAACAGCACGCGCATTTTTCAGCGGCGTTTTTAGATTCATCCGCGCGGTGTGGCAGAATGCATCAATTCAATTGCGCGCAGTCATGGCACGGAGGCCGTTTGAACGCGCTGAGGCAATTTGCCACGCCCGACGTGCTTCACAACAGCAGCGCACACCTGTGTTGGAACGCTCGTTACATTGTCTTTGCACTTCGGGACTGTCAGTTGTTTGTTTGATTTCGATTCAGCATACTCCCCTGCGCATTTTCTCTTCATCGACGAGCTAATGCAGATGGGGCTGCTAAGCCCATCCATATGACACCGATGGGGAGGAGCCAACATGACAGCGACAGCAGCGCGAGCTGGACACACCTCAAGGCCAAAACGCACAACCAATCCTCTTGTTGAAATCAAGGAAGCAGTGCGGCGCGGTACCAGAAAAATAGTGAAAAAGGCCGTGAAGCGCGCCATCAGGAATGAATTCAAACTGCTGGCGCTCGGCGCGGCCGGTCGGGTCAAAGACGTCAAGCGGGCAGTGAAGAAGGCGATGACCAGCTCCCCAAACAAGACAAAGAAGAAACGTCGCGCCGCGCAGAGCACCAAGCAGCCCACACGGCGGGCCGCGCACGCGGACCACTTTCGCGCGGCGAGTCTGAGCTTGAAGGGCCCGTGAGCACGTACGGCACACGCCGTGCGCTCCACTCCAGCTCAGGTCAGTGCTTTTGCTCGGCTGCGAGCTTCGCTTTCCACTCAGCGACGATGCGTTCCACGCTGCGCGTGGTCATTTTCCCAGCCATCACTTCTGGATCGGCGAGCAACTGCTTCTGCAGGGGAATGTTCGTGCGGATCCCGCCAATGATGTACTCGTCGAGTGCGCGCTGCATGCGCACCAAGGCTTGTTCTCGGGTCTTGGCGTGGACGATGACCTTGGCGAGCAGCGAGTCGTAACAAGGTGGGACCCTCCAGCCACCAAATACCCCCGAATCGACGCGTACTCCTGTGCCACCCGGTGGGTGATATTCAGTGATCAAGCCGGGCCAGGGAGCGAATGTCTGCGGGTCCTCGGCCATGATGCGACATTCGATCGCGTGGCCCCTGAATTTCCAAGCTCGGGTATCAGGAAGCGACAATTTTTCGCCGGCCGCAGCCCGGATTTGCTCCACGACCAGGTCTACCCCAGTCACCATCTCTGTCACCGGATGTTCGACTTGAATGCGCGTGTTCATTTCCATGAAACACAGGCTGCCATCCTCGTCCAGCAAGAACTCCAAGGTCCCCACCCCGACGTAACCAGTCTCCAAGAGAGCCCGGCGAATGGCATCGCCAATTTGCGTCCTGAGCTCGTCGTTCATGGCCGGACTGGGCGACTCCTCCACCAATTTCTGATTGCGCCGCTGCAATGAACACTCACGCTCTCCTAACGTCCACACTTGACCGTGTTGGTCGGCGAGCGCCTGAAACTCCACGTGACGGGGATTTTCAACAAGCTTTTCCAGATACAGCTCGGAGTTGTTGAACGCGGTGGTGGCCTCAGCGGTGGCCGATTCGAACCCTCGCGCGGCCTCGTCGTTGTTGCGCGCCACACGCATACCGCGACCGCCGCCTCCTCCGCGTGCCTTGATCATCACGGGATAGCCCACACGATTGGCCTCGGCCACTGCGTGCTCGGCATTCTTTAGCGCGTCGCTGCCCGGCAAGAGCGGCAACCCAAAGCGTTTGGCCGTCTCCCGTGCGCGCAGCTTATCACCCCACAAAGCCATCACTTCAGCCGATGGCCCAATGAACCCCAGTCCGCACTTGGTCACCACGTCGGCAAAGCGAGGATTCTCCGACAAGAAACCATAACCAGGGTGCACTGCATCCGCGCCAGAGACTTCAGCGGCGCTGATCAACGCTGGGATGTTGAGGTAGCTCTCCGACGCCGCCGCGGGCCCAATACACAGCGCTTCGTCCGCAAAACGCGTGTGGAGCGCACCAGTGTCGGCCTCTGAATGAACGGCGACGGTGGAGATCCCGAGCTCGCGACAGGCGCGAATGATGCGGATGGCAATTTCACCGCGATTGGCGATCAAGACTTTTTTGAACATGCGGTCGCCCTGGACGAAAATCAGCCCTTTTTCACCTTGAACAGCTTCTGTCCAAATTCAACGCTCGTGCCGTTTTGTACCAGCACCTCGAGCACCGTGCCCGCCACGTCGCTCTCGATCTCGTTCATGAGTTTCATGGCTTCCACAATGCACAAGGTTTGCCCAACGGAGATAGCCTTGCCCACATCCGTGAAGACTTCGGCGTCTGGCGAAGGGGAGCGGTAGAACGTGCCCACGAAGGGCGAGGTGATGAACACGACGTTGCTTTCGTCCGCCGTCGCCGCCGTCGCAGGCGCCGCCGTGCTCGGCTGGGGAGCCGCAAAACCAAGCGTTGGGGCCGCCACGGCCGCCACGGCCGTCTTCCCAAACGAGAGGCGCAAACGGCTGTCTTCGTCCTCGTACTCGAATTCGTTTACGCCACCTTCTTCGAGGGCGGCAATCAGGCTCTTGATCTCTTCGAGATTGATTTTCATCGATGTTCGGCTTTCTTCGCACAGGGGCGCAGAATCACCCCACCCGCGGTCGGGGGCGACTGGGGGGCGGAAACTAACCTACCCGACCTGCTCCGTAAACGCGTGACGCGGTTCGCACAAGCCCGGCGCGCCCAATTGCTGCGTCTCCCTTCAAATTGGGGCAAACAATCGGGAAAAACCTGGGTCAGCGGACACGGGCAAGATGTTCAACCAGCCCTCTCAAGGCGAGCTCATAGGACGCGGTGCCAAACCCCGCGACCTTGGCCAAGCACGCAGGAGCGATCCTGCTCTCACGCCGGAACTCCTCACGGGCCTCCGGGTTGGAGATGTGCACCTCGATCACCGGGACCCCCGCACCGCGCACAGCATCGTAGAGCGCGTACGAGGTGTGGGTCAGCGCGCCGGGATTGATGAGGACCCCGGAAAATCCGTCGTCTTGGGCCGTTCCTAGCCAATCGAGCAGGTCACCTTCGTGGTTACTCTGACGGCCTTCGATGCGGGCCCCCAAGCTTTGGGCCAGTTCGCCGAGCCGCGCGATCAGCTCCGGCAAGGTCGTACGCCCATAGATTTCCGGCTCGCGCTTACCCAGCCGACCTAGGTTAGGGCCATTGAGAACTAGGATACGCGGATCACTTGCACTCATGAATCACTCATCACAGCTCAGGTGAGCTCGGCCTTGAATTGTGGGGCCAAAAGGCGCAGAGCGTAGCGCCCCTTTCCGGCATTTGAATCGGGAGCCATGGTGAGAGCCACGAAATAGTTCGTATCGATCACCCGAACGATGGTGGTCATCTTTTCACTCTTGAACGAAACTTCCTCTGTATTGCCGGCCTCGAGCATCTGCGAGGCACGGAGGATTTGTTTGACGAGAACACTCACCTCAGCCCCAACTACTTCGATGTCGAAGGGCGAGTCGGGACCCACGAAGCTGTCCACTGGTATCCCCTCGAAGTCCATCAACAATCCGGCATAACTCTGGGTGCTGCGGACGGCTTGTTCTAATGCTGCTCGGAACATACGCCGTAGGATAGGCGAAAACGGAGCAAACCGTGAATTTTTGAAGGGGCCCGTACTTCCTCCTGGCTAGTGGCCCCTTCCCCCCGCTCGAGGCCACTCCTGATGGGTAGCCCACGGTAAAATGTCGGCCCGAAGCCAGCGCTGCGGAGGATTCATGGGCCAAACCCGCCGTTTTCTGCCAGCTTGACCCTTCTGCTTAAGCCACAGTACTTTTTAGGGGATTTGGGGAGGACTACGGGGGGAATGAGAACGAAATCGAGAGAAGCACCGCGGACCATGGCTCAAAAGATCCTGTCGGCCCATGGCGACGACGATGGGGACAATGAGCTCGTCGAGGTCAGGGTGGACCAGGTGGTGCTTGCTCGGGAACCCAACCGTGTACTCGGGGCGGCGGTCGAGGCGGGTCTCAGCTCGGTCATTCCGGAGGTGGCGGTCGCGTACCCGCCGTACTGTGTCTCACTGGGTGAGGAAGACTGGGACCCGCGGGCCGCTCATCGCGTCCCCCATGACGCGATCTCCCTGGGTATGTTGGTTGCTCAACCCGGCGCGGGGTTCGCGGCCACGGTGCACCTCGAGCGCTTTGGGAGTCCCACTCGCCTCGCGCTCTCGGATGACTCGCGTCTGGCCGCGTGCGGCGCGGCGGGCATGCTCACTCTGCCTGCTTCGCGAGGGCAGCTGTCACAAGCGCTCATCTCGGGCAAAACACAGGTACGCAGCCCATGCAGCATTCAAGTGATCCTCACGGGCCGACTGCGGCCGTTCGTGTGCGTGCGTGACGCCACTTTGGAGCTGATCCGCCGCGGTTTGCGCGAAGCCGTGGTGACCGCAGACGCCGATCACCACGCACCGGTAGTGCTCGAATTTTCGGGCCCAAGTCTCAAGTTCTTTTCGGTGTCCGAGCGCGCTGTCTTTTCCGCACTCGCTCATCAGTTGGGCGCGGCGGGCGCGCTGTTTCCCAGCGACGACAAGACTGAAACGTTTCTCCGTGACCAGCGGCGTTCAAAAGCCCACCGTTCTCTCTACGCGGACCCAGGAGCGGTTTATGATGACAACATCGCGCTCGACCTGGCCAGCGTCGAGCCGCTGCTCATGGACGAGACGGGCCGGATCCGGGCCGTACGGGAGTTGGATGGAGCCTCGGTCTGCCAAGTCCTGCTCGGAGGAGATTCCGGCATCAGCCTGCGCGATCTGCTCGCTGCGGCGGCGCTGCTGAAGAGTAAGCGCGCCGACCCGGCCGTGGAATTTTTGCTCTGTCCTCCTTCGCGTCAAATCCTCGAGTTGCTCTCGCGGAGCGATGCGCTCTCGAGCCTCCTCGGCACCGGCGCCAGGTTGATTGAACCGGATCGCCGGGCGCTGTCTGGCCTGCTCTACAAGATCGCCGAGCCGGGGGCCACTTTGCGCAATGCTGACCGCGACCTGGGGGATCCGAGCTTGATCGCATCCGCGGAGACGTTGGCCTTTGCTATCGCGCACGGTCAGATCGGAGACCCCAGAAAGTTCAAACGTCCAGTGCGTATCACGGTGCCCCGCAGTTTGCCCACAGAGGATGTGCTGCTGGTACGGGGCAAAGACGCGCGTGGCGGCGCCCGGGGGAAGGGGCGCGTCGACAAGCGCATCGACGAAACCCCGGGTTCAGTCAGCAGCGATAGCTTTGCTCCACCAAGCAATTCCCAACAATGGGCTGAATCGATGGAACTGAGCGTCGCCCAAAGTGATGGTATCTTCGATGGACCGTCGGCGTTTTTGGCTCAGTCGATGGAGGACGTGCAATGGTTCGTCGACCACTCGGGAACCATGCCTCACTTACGCGTCATCGTGGCCAAGCACATTCCCTCAGCGTTGGTTTCGGTGTTGTCGGGGCTGGGGGTGCTCGCGCTGCGCGCCGATCCCGGCACCCTCGAGCGCCTCACCCAGGTAAAAACGCTCAGAGTACCCGCCCGAGCTGCCTGGCAAGGCGGCGCACTGTCACTCTCGACGGACGATGACCAATTTGACGTCGAGTGGTTAGCGCGCGGTGTCGAGCGCAAGTGGACGGAAAGCGACGGTTGACCTTGGATTCACTGGATCAAGTTGGCGGCGCGACGCCGCGCGGTTTCGAGCAAGCCGCGCGCCTCATGCACGCCGGTCTGACCTGAGCACACCACGACCAACCCGCGACCGTGTCCGCCTAGGCGCGCCACGAACACCAAACTTTCTCGCGGAAAGAGTGAGAAGAACGGCGAATGAACCGGAGACGAATAAAAAGGACCCCAATATTCGCCCTCGGCGTGCGCGTCACGCAGGGCGCTGGGTGGCTCTAGGGAGAGCTCCTGCTGCAAAACTGCGTCCTTGCCCGAGGTCACCCGCAGCCGCAGCTGGTCGCGCCCGTGCTCGAAGACGAGCGTTGGTGGTGGCAGCACTTGGCCCAGCGTCAGTGCCAAACTGGACAAGTCGCGCGCTTGGACCAACTGCTCGTGCTTACCCAGCAGGTCGCACTCGGATGCAAGCTGCTCTCCGGCATGTGAGTCGGCTGCGTCTACCTGTTCCACGCCTGCATCTTGATCCTCGTGAGTCCCGAGACCAGGTGACGTGGGAACGCGATGCTTGCGCCGGCGGCGCTGCTGATGCTTTCTGAGCAATGGTAGGGCCAGCGCCGTATCTGCAGGTGGTGGCTGACTGAGAAAGCGCGCTAAGGCATGCAGATCCACTGGTGCGTTGGCCGCCGCAAGCAGCGCTTGCAGCCTGGCCCGGTAGAGCACCACCGAACGACCCAGGTGCACCTCGAACTCCCGAGCGAGCGCGTCGTCGAAGGGACACAGGGTTGCCAGTTCAATATCAAACCCGCGCTCCCGAAATGGAAAAGTGAGATATTGCTCACACATGCCCGGCGGCAGCTGCGCCACCAGACGCGGATCTGGGCGCCAGCCCTCATCAGCAGCTGCCCCTTGTCGCGCAAGCACGAGCGAGATGGCGCGGGCATGTGAAACGTCCAGGCCGACCAGAGCCTCACAGAGCGACGTCTGTCGAACCAAGCTGCGGCCGAGCGCGCGCACCAAAGTATCGCGAGGGATCAATCCCGAACACGAAAGACGCTGGTAGAGAAACGCCGTCACCTATTGCCCCAAACCAATTCACAGCTTACCGCGACTCCGGCGGTTGGAAGTGAAAAACGAACTCAGTGCGGCGCACGAGTCCGAGTTCATCGCGTGCGGAACGCTCCACGGCGCTGGGTGCATGGCGCAGACTGTGTGCGTCCGCGCGCAATTCGATGATTTTTTTGTTCAAGCGCGAAATTTCTGTTTGAACTGTTCGCTTCTCGCTCTTCAGGCGCTCCAGGCGTGGGAGGCCGCCGTGCGCCACGAGCAGCGTCGGCATCCCGACTAAGCCGAGCCCCAGTACGAAGATGGGTAAAACGCGTTGCACGGCCGCCCGCGAACGGCGGGCTGCCGCGCGGGTCGAGATGGGACGCGCCAAACTCCGAACACTCGCCATGCGACCCTTGTACCTGGTTGGGCCCGCCACGAGCAAAAAAATGCCGTCCAGGCGTTCTGCCTAATTTCAGCCCCAACGGGCCATCACAAAAAGGCACGGCTCGGGCAATTCCGAGGTGATTGAAAACCGGGCCCGCGCTATTGTCCGCGCGCCCTAGCGCCCGAAGGTCGCCCCTTGACGCGCAGCTGGCTACCCCTGAGCCGTTAGAAAGATATGAAGCACCTCGAAGTTTTGCGCGCCGAGTTGGAGCGCGTGTACGATTTGAACCACCTTGTTGCGTTGAGCAAAGATGTGCTCGGATTCGATCCGGAGCGGATCGGCGGGCAAGCAACGCTCAGCTCATTTGCTGGAGCGCTGCTGACCCATTGCTCAAAAGAAGACGCTCTGGCTGCGCTGCTCGATGCGGTCCGGGCGCAGGGTCATGAGCTCAGCCCCGGATTGAACAAGCTGGGTCAGTCGACACCTCCGGAAGAATCAATCTTGATTGCCGGCGAGGAACTCGGTGGCTTCCACATTACCCGTAAGTTGGGCGAAGATCGTCTCGGCGTCACGTACCTCGCCAAGGGACCGCTGGGGGATGCGCGGCTCCGCGTTTTGCATCCTGAAGCATGTCGCGACCGCCGCGGCTTGCAGCGCTACTTGGCCGCAACACGCCTGATCGGTGCGCTCAACCACGCGGGCTTTCCCCAATTACTGAGTGCTGGCTCGGCTCATCATCGAACTTTTGTGGCCCACAGCCAGGTGGAGGGCCAGGCGCTCAGCGCGCGTGTTGGTCGCACGGGGGCGATGCACATCAACGAAGCTCGCCCCATCTTGCGCTCCATCGCCGAGAGCCTCCTCGCGCTGCACGCAGCCAACCTTTGCCACGGCGCGCTGAGCCTCGACCAAGTGCTCATGTATCGCGCAGGTACGACCCAGGGAGTCGTGCTTTTGGACGCGGGCGCTGCCTTCCTCAGTTTTGAGGATGCCCAGGTGGCACCCGGTCTGGTGCACTTGGCAGGTGGCCTGGCCACCGCGGCGCCCGAACAGCTCCGGGGCGGCATCACTCAGCCGGCAACGGATGTCTATTCGCTAGGCGCGCTGATGTACGAGTTGCTGTCAGGGCGGGCACCCTTCGTCGGCGACCCTTGGGACGTGGCTTATGGTCACCTCACACATCCCGTGCAACCGCCCAGTCAGGTTGCACCGCGTGGCTGGGTCACCCCAGACATCGACGAAATTGTGCTGCGCATGCTCAAGAAGGCACCCACCGAGCGCGGCAGTTTGCGCGACTTGCTCAATGCCTTGGACGACTTGGGTAAAGCTCGCAAAGCAGATGAGCTGAATGCAGGACAGATCAGGGAACTCGAGCAGCAACTGCTTCAGGCGCCCGACAACAGTGAAGTCGCCATGGCGCTCGAAGCCGCAATCGGACGCGGAGCGACCCTCGAACAGGTGGGCCAGTCGTTTCGGCTCGCCGCGTCGATGATGGACGACCCCGTTCAGTACGACGACAAGCGCGCGTTGCTCATCCGTGCAGCCCGCTTGCTCGAGCAGTCAGAAAGCTCCTTGGATCGCGCTGAGAGTATCTATGAAGAACTGCTTGCCCTGAGTCCGCGCGACGCTGTCGCCCTCGCAGGGCTCGAGCAGGTACGTCGCCGTGCTGGAAAATTCGAAGAGCTGATCGAGCTCTTGCTCGGCCGAGCTGAAGTCGCCGCGTCCGCAGCTGAGCGTGCTCACACCATGCACGAGATCGGCCGCGTTTACTTTTTCGACCTCGAGGACAGTGAACAAGCCATCGTCGCCTTCACTCAGGCCTACTGTGACGATCCTCAGCCAGAATACGCGTCATCCATCGAACGTGCAGCGGGAAGCAGCGAGGCACTCTGGGGCGAAACACTTGCCGCAGTTGGCGAGGCGACCAACAACGCCGAACTCTCTGCAGAAGCCAGAGTGCAGCTGATGTTGCACGCGGGCATCTGGTACCAGGAAAAGATCTCGCGTCCCGACCTGGCCATCCCTTGCTTGCAGTCAGTGCTCAGCGCAGACCCGGCCAACGAGCGGGCCCTCGACATGACGTGCCGCATCTACCGCAAAGCGCAACAGTGGCAGGAGCTGGGCGCCATGCTTACCCATCGGGCCAACGCCGCGCCCACGCCGGCCCTGGCGCGGGAGTTGCGTATTCAGTCAGCCGAGATCTTGGAGCAACGGCTTGGCGATACGGCAGGCGCACGCAGCATCTATGAGCTGGTCCTTTCCGAGGACCCAGGTCACGAGAAGGCCGCTTCGGCGCTCTGCCACATCCTGGAGAAGTCAGGTGACTTTGCCGTGTTGGTTAAGCTCCTGGAGAGCCAACTCGACTCCCAGCCCGCTGACGTGGCCCTGCGCACCAGCTGCCGCATTGGTGAAATTTACGATGACCTGCTGGGGAACTCGGCTGAGGCCATCCGCATCTACAAGCGCGCCCTCGAACAGGACGGGCAAAGTCTGGACGCACTGCGCGGGCTCGAACGAGCCTACATGAAACAGGGCAAGTACCAGGAGGTGCTCGAGAACCTGGAAACGCAGGTGTCGCTCTCAGCCACTCCCAAGCAGCGCATCGCACTGCTCGAACGCATCGCATCCATCTACGAAGAAGAATTTCTCAACCACGACGCCGCAGCAAAAGCTCTGCAGCGCGCCTTGGATGCGGACGCAGGTCGCGTCAGCGCCATGAGCGATCTCATCCGACACCTGCGCATCCTGGATCGCTGGGAAGAGGCGTCATCGCTGTATGAGCGTCAATTGGCATTGGTCCAGGAGCGCTCGGAGCGCATCAGTCTGGGCCTCGCTTGGGGACGCTTGCTCGCAGATCAGGTGGGTTCACCAGAGCGCGCAGTGCGTGCGTATGAACTCGTCATCGCCGAGGATCCTGAACACGCCGTTGCACTTGAAGCCTTGGCGCGCTTGCGCGAGGCGGTTGGCGATGCAGATCAGGCCTTGCACGCCATCATTACCTTGGCCGAGCAAGCAGAGGCACCCGCCGCTCGTTCCGAACAATACCTCCGCGCGGCCCGCTTGCAGGAGAGCCGCGGCAACCGCGACTCAGCCATTGAGTACTACAAGCATGCCTTGGATTCTCAGCCGGACAACCGCGCCATCGCGGCGTCGTTGCGTGAAGCTTACGTCAAGCGCGGCGATATCAGCGCCGCAGTGGAGCTTTTGGAACGGGAAATCGACATCACAGAAGGCGACCTGGCTCAGGCCCGTCTGACCGGCGAAATGGCCCGTCTGCAGCGCGAAGGCCTGAAGGATCGCAACCGCGCTGAGGCGACCGCCAAAAGAGCCCTCGCCCTTGACCCAGGAAACGCCGAAGCGCTGCTCGTGCTGGGAGACATTGCGTTTGACAGTCAACGCTTCGTCGAGGCCAGCGCCTCGTACGGGCGCCTGGCGGAGCGCACTGAAGCGCTGGGCCAGGAACGCGCCGTGCAAATGCTGATCCGCTACGTGGACGCCCTCACTCGCTCAGGATCCACCGAAAACGCGCTGGTCGCCATGGACAGCTTGCTGCGCCTGGCACCCGCGGACCCAGAGGCCTACGGCAGGGTTACACAAGTGGTGTTCGAGCATGGAGCTCCCGGGCGTGCCGTATCGTTGCTGAGTGACTACCTCGCCAAGTTCAGCGATCAACTGTCGGACCGGGAACGAGCGCTGGGCAACTATCGCTTGGGAGAATCGCTCCGCAAAACGGGCGAGGTCGAGCGGGCGATCAAGACGCTCAACGATGCCGTAGAGCTCGATCCGGCCGCTGAAGCGCCGCTCGAAGCCTTGGCCTTGGCCTACCAAGAGCGTGAACTATTCGCTGACGCAGTGCGCATCAAATCGGAGCTCCTCGACCTCGTCTCCGGTGAGCGCCGGGTGGACCTGCTCATGGACATTGGCGACTTGTGGGCGACCAAGCTGAGTGACCGCACACAGGCGGCGCGCAGCTATGTCGCTGCCCTGGATGAGCGACCCGACGACCGCCGCCTCTTGACCAAG
>Ga0315910_10001997_pt1 | contig 18333 bp, 11 predicted proteins | sample EdamamesoilMG_FD_204470 | JGI IMG/M metagenome (GOLD analysis project Ga0315910, IMG submission 204470) | Garden soil microbial communities collected in Santa Monica, California, United States - Edamame soil | ecosystem: Environmental > Terrestrial > Soil > Garden | place: USA: California...
CCTCCCGCGAGCCTCGAGCACCCGTGCGAGATCGCTGCCCTCGAGGAGCTCCATCACCAGGTACGGCGCTCCGTTCGCGAGCTTGCCCACGTCGGTCACCCGCGCGACGTGCTCGCTCCGGATCGACATCGCCGCCTGCGCCTCGCGCATGAACCGGGCCACGGCGATGCCGTCGCCAGCCGCATCCGGGTGCAGGAACTTGAGCGCCACGAGGTGCTGGATGTGGAGGTGCCGCGCGGCGACCACCACGCCCATCCCACCCGTCCCGAGCGTGCGCTCGACCACGTACTTGTCGGCGAGAACGTCCCCCGGGGCGACTGGCGACTCGGAACTGTTGACCACGCCCACCATGAGACGCTCGATCCTTTCCGACTCGGTCGATCGAGTCAAGAGCCCGGATCGGCATCGCGCGCCGTCAACGCTTCTCGAGACGGAAACGGATCGGGCGACCGTTGAGTGACGCCGCCTCGGAAGCCTCCCGATCGCGATCGATCACGACGGCGAGCACCTCGTCGGCGATCACCGTCGCATGCGCGGCGAGGGCTGCCTCGACCTCGGCATCGTCGCTGTCCCACGCGACCTTCACGCGGTCGCTCACGTCGAGACCTTGCGACTTCCGCGCTTGCTGGAGCACGCTGACGAGCTCACGAGCGAGCCCCTCGCGCTTGAGCTCGGGCGTCAGCGCGGTATCGAGAACGATCGTCACGTCCGCCTCGCTCGCCACGGCCTGCCCCGCGGCCGGCTTTCGCACCAAGAGCACGTCGTCGAGCGCGATCGCCTCGCCGGCGAGGGCGATCGTCTCGCCCGCCTCGAGCCGCGAGACCTCGGCAAAACCAAATGCCGAAAGGCCCTGCCCGATCTCTTTCAGCTTGCTCCCGGCGCGTGCCTTGAGGTTTTGGAAATTCGGTTTCACCGAAAGCGAGCAGAACGCCGCCTCGTCCGCCGAGATCGCGACGTCTTTCACGTTGAGCTCGTCGCGGAACAGCGCCGCCGCTTCGAGCGCCGTCTTGGTCAGTGCGCCGTTCTTGCTGACGACGGTGAGCCGGGCGAGCGGCTGCCGGACCTTGAGCTTCTGCTCTTCACGCAGGCGCCGGCCGAGGGACACGATACGGCGCGAAAGCGCCATCCGCGCCTCGAGCGCAGGGTCGATGCGCTCGCTTCGCACGGTGGGGTAGTCGCAAAAGTGCACTGATTCGGGCGCCGAGGGGTCCGCCGCGCGCACCGTTCGCTGGTACACGAACTCGCTCAAGAACGGCATGAACGGCGCCATCACCCGCGCGAAGGTGGTCAGTACCTCGTACAGCGTCGAGTAGGCGTCGGCCTTGTCGGAATCGTCTTGGCTCTTCCAGAACCGCCGCCGCGACAAGCGGATGTACCAGTTCGTCAGCGTGTCGACGAACGCGAGCAGGCGTGGCACCACCGCATACAGCCGGTACGCTTCCATCTCCTCGTTCACGTCCCGCACCAGGCTCTCGAGCTCGGAAAGGACGAAACGATCGAGCTCCGAACGCTCGGCGACCGGTCGCGCGCGGTCCTGCCGCGGATCCCAACCGTCGACGCTCGCGTAGGTGATGAAGAAGGAGAGCGCGTTCCAGTAGGGCAGAACGACCGTCCTCACGATCTCACGCAAGCCGCGCTCGCTGAAACGCAGCGGCTCGGCACGCACGACCGGCGAATCGATGAGGTACGCGCGGAGCGCGTCGGCGCCGATCTCGTCGAGGATCTTCCCCGGATCCGGGTAGTTCTTCCTCGACTTCGACATCTTCTTGCCGTCCTCGGCCAAGACGAGACCGTTGACGACCACGTTCTCGAATGCCGGCTTGTCGAAGAGCGCCGTCGAGAGAAGGAGCAGGTAGTAAAACCACGCGCGCGTCTGGTCGAGCCCCTCGGCGATGAAGCGCGCCGGGAACGTGGCCTCGAAGAGCGCCTTGTTCTCGAACGGGTAGTGCTTCTGTCCGTACGGCATCGCCCCGGACTCGAACCAGCAATCGAGCACCTCCGGAGTCCGCCGGTAGCGCTTGCCGTTCTTCACGATCTCGATCGCGTCGACGTAGTGCTTGTGCAGGTCGGTCACCTTCACGCCGGCGAGCTCCTCGAGCTCCCGAACGGAACCGACGCAGATCGAATCCGACCCGTCCTCCGCGACCCACACCGGGATGCACGACCCCCAAAAGCGGTTGCGGCTCACGTTCCAGTCGCGCGCGTCCCTGAGCCAGTTGCCGAAGCGGTTCTTGCCGATCGCTTCGGGCACCCAGCGGATCGTCTGGTTGTGCTCCGCCATGCGATCGCGGAGATCCTCGACTTTCACGTACCAGGCCTCGATCGCACGGTAGACGAGCGGCGTGTCGGTGCGCTCGTCGAACGGATAGCTGTGGACGATGGTGTCCTGCTTGACGAGCTTCCCGGCCTCCTTGAGCCGGCGGATGATCGCCTTGTCGGCGTCCTTGCAGAGGACGCCCACGTGCTCGGGCACCGCGCTCGTGAAGCGGCATTCGGGGTCGAGCGGGTCCACGAGCTCGATGCCCTCGCGGCGACAGACACGGTAGTCGTCCTCGCCGTACGCGGGTGCCAGGTGGACGATGCCGGTGCCGTCCTCGGTGCTGACGAACGCATCGCCGAGCACGCGGAACGCGTTCGGCTGCGCATTGAAGTAGGCAAAGAGCGGCTCGTAGCGGAGACCGACCAGATCCTTCCCCGTCATCGACGCGAGCACCGTGTACTCGGCCTCGGACTTGTAGAGTGCGGAGAGCCGATCGGCCGCGACGACGTAGCGTGCGCCCGCCTGTCGATCCTCGATCAAGCGGTATTCGATATCGGGCCCGACGCAGAGCGCGAGGTTCCCCGGCAGCGTCCAGGGGGTGGTCGTCCAGGCAAGAACGAAAGCGTCCGGCCCGTCGCCGAAGCGCGCCGCCGCATCGAGCAGTCGGAACCGGACGGTGAGCGCCGGATCCTGCACGTCCTGGTAGTTCGCGCTCGCCTCGAGGTTCGAGAGCGGCGTGCTGAGCTTGTAGCTGTACGGGACGATGCGGTGCGCGCGGTAGATGCGCCCGGCGTCCCAGAGCTTCTTGAAGACCCACCAGACGGACTCCATGAAGTCGAGGTCCATCGTCTTGTAGTCGTCGTCGAAGTCGATCCAGCGCCCCATCCTCGTGACGACCGAGCGCCACTCGCCCACGTACCTGAGCACCATCGAGCGGCACTGCTCGTTGAACTCGCCGACGCCACGGGCGCGGATGTCCGGCGCACCGTTCAGCCCGAGCGCGTCCTGCGCCAGGTTCTCGATCGGCAGCCCGTGGCAATCCCAGCCAAAGCGCCGCTCGACGTGGTAGCCCCGCATGCACCAGTACCGCGGGACGATGTCCTTGATCGTGCAGGTGAGCAGGTGCCCGTAGTGCGGCGTGCCGGTGGCGAAGGGCGGCCCGTCGTAGAAGACGAACTCGGGCCCACCCTCGCGGCGGCGGTTCGACTGGTGGAAGGCGTCGAGGCGCTCCCAGAGCTCGAGCACGCCTCGCTCCATCTCGGGCAGGTTCGGATCGGCGGGGAGCTTTTCGAACGGGCTCGCGGCCATGGCGGGCCTCTCTTACCAGAAATGTGCCGGTCGGGCGGCCCGGCCGTAGAATCCAGGGCGTGTCGCTCGACCGCCTGATCGACGCCTACCTCGACCACCTGCGCGTCGAGCGCGCGCTGTCGCCGAATACGCTCGCCGCCTACGGTGCCGACCTAGCCAAGCTCGCGCACTTCGCGGCCGAGCGCTCCGGGGAGGACGGCGCCAAAACGGAGCCGCTCGACCTCGGCCTGGTGACCGCCTGGCTGACGGCGCTGTCGAAGGAGGGGCTCGGCGCACGCTCGGCCGCGCGGCACCTCTCGGCCCTGCGTGGGCTCGCCAAGTTCCTGGTGCGCGAGGGGCTGCTCAGCCAGGACCCCACCTCGCGAACCGCACGCCCGCGTCTCGGCCGTCGCCTGCCCCGAGCGCTCGGTGAAGACGACCTCGCGCTCCTGTTCGCGATGCCGGACGTTTCGACGCTGCGCGGCCTTCGCGATCGGGCCATGCTGAGCGTGGCCTACGCAGCAGGTCTTCGGGTGAGCGAGCTCGTGCATCTCGAGATCGGCGATCTCGATCTCGAACGCGGGGTGGTGACGGCGCTCGGCAAGGGGCAGAAGCGACGGCTCGTCCCGCTCGGCGACATCGCGCTCGATCACCTCGAGGCGTACCTCGCGGCGCGCGAGGAAGACGATCGCGCCCAGGAGAAGAAGCGCGGAGCGAGCGCAAAGCGCGCAACGAAAGCCAGTCGCAAGAATTTCGTGTTCCGCTCACCGCGCGGCGGCGCCCTGACCCGCCAGGCCTTCTGGCAGATCATCGGGCGCTACGCGCGAGCCGCGGGGGTTCGCGGCGGCGCCCACCCGCATCAGCTGCGTCATTCGTTCGCGACCCACCTCCTCGGCGGCGGCGCCGATCTCCGGAGCGTGCAGACGATGCTCGGCCACGCGAGCATCGTGACGACCGAGATCTACACGCACGTCGGCCGCGACCATGTCCGCGAGGCGCACCGGCGCGCCCACCCGCGCGCCTGAACGCTCGGACACTGGTCCGTGCGCGTTGCCGCCGCGCCATTCAATACTTGTAAGCAATTGAAATTACATGGATTTAATTTGTCCGATTGACAAGACTATAAAGTTGATAGATTTACTTAGGAATGCGGGACCTGATCCTCTTTGCGTTGGCGGGTTTTGCGGCATCGCTGGTCGACGGGGCGCTCGGCATGGGTTTCGGGCCGACGAGCTCGAGCATCCTGCTCGGTGCCGGCCTCGCACCGGCCGCCGTCTCGGCGTCGGTCAATATCGCGAAGGTCGCGACCGGCGTGGTGGCGGCGATCTCACACTGGCGCTTTCGCAACATCGACAAGCGCCTCGTGCTGAGCCTCGCCATTCCGGGCATGGTCGGTGCCATTGCCGGCGTGACGATCCTCTCGAACGTGGACGGAAAGACGCTGCGTCCGATCCTCGCCTTGCTCCTCACCGTGATCGGCGTGCGCATCCTCTTTCGCTTCGCGCGCCCCTCCGCCAAGAGCGAGGCGCCCGAGTCCGAAGATCCAGACACGATGCCTCCGTTCAATCAGCGCGGCGTGAAGCTCTCCGCGCTGATCGGCGGCGTGACGAACGGCATGATCGGCGCCTGGGGTCCGGTGGTGACGCCGTTCCTCCTGCACCGCGGCGTGAAGCCCCGCTTCGCGATCGGATCGGTGAACACGGCCGAGGTGGCGGTCGCGTCGGCGTCGGTGTTCTCGCTCATCGGGTCGATGGGACGCGGTGGGCTCAATCCCTCAGTCATCATCGCGATGCTCGTCGGCGGGATCATCGCCGCACCGGTCGCCGCCTGGCTGATCCGCTACATTCCCCCGCGGCCGATGGGCGTCGCGGTGGCCGCGCTGCTCCTGCTCACGAACGCGCGCGAGCTCGCGGCTTGGGGCGGGCTCAGCAAGGGCCCCTGGGTCTGGGCCATCTACGCCGGAATCCTTGCAGTCGTTGCGCTCGCCGTCCTCGGCTCGCGGTTCCGCCGCGAGCGGCTGGCACCCGCTGGGGCCACCCCGGTGGCGGACGCGACCTCCGGCGCCTAGCTCGTCTAGGGGCCTACCCGGCTGAACGAGAGCGGTCAGACGCTGCCATGCCCACGCCCGTTGGGCCGTGGTAACAGCCTTCCTTCTGTCGTTCTCGATCACTTCCCCCCGGGGCACCTCCACCCCGGTCGTCGTCGAGGTGCCCCACGCCGGGCTCGGGCTCGATCCGCTCGCCCTCGCGACCCTCGCCGCACAGGGTCGTTCACTCGGCTCGGACGCGGATCTGTACGTGGACGAGCTCTACGCGGACGCGCCCGACGAGGGCGCAACACTGCTCGTTTCGAACGTCAGCCGGTACGTCTGCGACCTGAACCGCGCCGCCGACGACGTGGATCCGCTGGCCGTCGAGGGGGGCGCGGCCCGTTCGTCACCGCACGGCTTCGTCTGGCGCACCACGACCGAGGGGCGCCCTGCCCTCTTCGGCGCCGTACCCCGTGCCGAGTACGAGCGGCGAGTCGCCCTCTACCACCGCCCGTATCACGACGCGCTCGAGAAGCTGCTCGACGAACGCCGGCAGCAGCACGGCTTCGCGATCCTGCTCTGCGCGCATTCGATGCCGAGCCGCGGCCGCGATGGGCACGACGATGCCGGCGTCGAGCGTGCCGATATCGTGCCCGGAACACGCGGCAAGAGCACCACCGCCCCCCGCGTCATCGAGCGGGTCGAGGCGCTCGCCCGCGATGCCGGCATGAGGCTGCTCCACGACGAGCCCTACAAGGGCGGGTTCACCACCCTCCACTACGGTCGTCCCAGTTCGGGATGGCACTCGATCCAGATCGAGCTCGCGCGACGCCTCTACATGGACGAGAAAACACTCGAGCGGAAGGGTGAGTTCGGCAAGGTCCGCGCCTTCTGCCGCCTGCTCGTGCGTGAGCTCGGAAGGGTCAACTTGGTGTAGGGTCCCCGGTCATGACTTTGATCAAGAAGGTGCTGATTGGATTGGGGGGATTGGTGGTGCTGGCCGGGCTAGGACTCGGCGGCTTCGTCTTCGTGCACACGTCCGCCTACGACGCGAGCCTCGAGAAGGTCTACGACGTACCCGTTCGCCCGATCGAGCGATCGACCGATCCCGCCGTCCTCGCGCGCGGTGATCATCTCGCTCATTCGATGGTTCCCTGCGCCGCGAGCGACTGCCACGGCAAGGACCTCGGCGGCGGCAAGACGACCGAAATCGGACCGATTGGCACGCTATCCGCCCCGAACATCACGTCCGCCGGCCTCGGAGCCGTCTACAACGACGGCGAGCTCGCGCGGATCATCATTCACGGCGTGAAGAAGGACGGCCGCAGCGTTCGCTTCATGTCCGCCCACGAGTTCAACTTCATCTCGGATGCGGATCTCGCGGCGGTGATCTCCTACGTGCGGACGGTCCCGCCCGTCAGCCGGGCGAATGGACCGCTCCACATCGGAACCCTGGGAAAAATCCTCGATCGGCTCGACATGATCCCGATCGACATCGCTCGCCGCATCGACCACGCGAAGGTGGAAAAAGCGCCCCCGCCGACGCCGACGGCCGCGTACGGGCGCTATATCGCCAGGCTGTGCACCGGGTGCCATGGCAACAATCTCAGCGGCGGGCCGATCCCGGGCGCTCCACCCGAAATGGCGATACCGCTGAACCTCACGCCTCACGCCACGGGCCTCAAGGGCTTCACCCTCGAGGAGTTCACCAAGGTGTTGAAGGAAGGGCGGCGCAAGGACGGGCGTAAGCTCGACGCGATGATGCCGGTCGAAGCCTTCGGCCAGTTCGACGCGATCGAGATGCAAGCTCTCTACTCGCACCTGATGACCCTCCCGCCCCGCGAGTTCGGCGGCCGCTAGAGGAACGGATGGGGAACAGCCTTCGCGCCGCCTGGTGCCTCGGGGTCGTGCTCGCCGCGTGCGCCCCGAAGGCGGCCGAGCCGGTCAAGGCTCCACCAGCGAAGGCGAGCGCGAAGGCCGCCGTCGTCGTGGCTCCGCCGGCCGAGCCGGCGCCGGCCACGCTCCGCACGGGGGTCATCGCGCCGGCCCCCGCGATCGATCGTGACGTGACGGTGACCGCGCGTACGACGAGCCGCGATTTCGAAACACTCAAGGTCGACCTCGGCGCGCCCGTTGGTGACAACTCGTTCGTGCCGCCCGTCGCGAACGTCAAGAATGCGACGCTCGCCTTCATCAGCAGAGGGCTCCCGCAGATCCTCTGGGTGCGGCGGCCCGCCGCACGCGCGGCCGAGCCGATCGAAGGTTCGCTGTTCACCCCGGCGATCCTCGGCGCCGCGGGCCGCGAGGTCCGCCTGCGCCAGACCGGGCCGCTCCCGAAAGCCGGACCTCCGTCGCTCGAGGGCGAAATGTTCACCTTTCTCGCCAGCGCACTCGGGTCGGGCCGCGCGTCCAGCGATCCGTTCTCGGCTTTTGCCGTGCTCCGACTGGTCGATCTCGCGACTCCCGGAAAGAAACCCGCGCCGCGCCCCGGGTCATTGGCCCGTCACCCGCCCCCGGATATCTCCGCGCACGAGCTCGCCGAGCTCATGAACCTCACGACCGGACGCACCGCCGTGCAGCGCGCGCTGATGGCCGACCGGCGCCTCCGCGCCACGATGAGGACCCAGAAGCGCACCGTTCCGCTCACCAAGGTCGCTCCGCCCAACCTGCCGCGCGCCGACTACAAGGCGATGCTCACCGCCCTCGGCCGCACGCCGCCGAGCGAGCCGCTCGCGCAGGCGGCACCGGCCGATTTTTGGTACTTCCGCTCGCGCACCTTCGCCGCCTTTCTGGACGTGCTCGATCTGGTGGACGACTGGGGCCAGCCGGCGGCCAACGTCCTCGACGGTCGGCCCAGCGACCGCGGGACGAGCGCCCGCTACCTCGCCGAGCTCGGTATCGAACGAACGGAGCTGGCGCGCGTGCTCGGTCCAACCGCCATCGACAGCGTCGCCCTGGTCGGCAGCGATCCGTACGTGCACGCCGGGACGGACGTGACCGTGCTCTTCAAGGTGAAAGTCCCGGCGCTGTTCGAGACCTCACTCGCCAAGGCCCTTGCGACCCATGCCGCCGCCCACGGCGGCGTCACCACCACGACGAGCGACCACCAGGGCGTGAGCATCCGCTCGTCGCGCTCACCCGACGGTCGGGTTCGCCAGGAACGCGCACAGGTCGCCGGGCTCGAGCTCGTCTCGAACAGCCCGCGCGCCATCCGCCGCGTGATCGACGCCGCGCTCGGCAAGGCGCCCCGCCTTTCGGACGAGCCCGATCTCGCGTTTCTCCTCGCCCGGGATCAGGCCGCTCCCGACGAATCGTTCGGCTTCCTGAGCGACCGCTTCGTGCTTTCTGCCGTCGGCCCCGCCCAGAAGATCGCGGCCGCCCGGCGCGAGATCGCGCTCGGCGAGCTGACGATCCCCGGAGCGGCGTCGCTGCTCTACGGCCTGCTCAACGGCAAGAGCGCGGCGAGCACGAAAGACCTGCTGGCGGCGGGCGTGCTCATCCCGGAGGAAGAGGCCCATTTCGAGCGCTCGCCGATCACGTGGCAGCCGGGCCAGGCGGCTCGCTCGCGCTTCGGTACGGTGACGCACCTCGAACCGCTGATCGATCTGCCGCCGGTCGACAAGGTGACGCCGGAAGAGCAGCGCGCGTACGAGCAGTTCGCGAGCGAGTACAACTCGCTGTGGACGGAGTTCGCCGATCCGGTGGCGCTCCGCATCGCCCGCTCGCCCGAGCGGCCGGGGCGCTACCAGGTCACGCTGCGCGCGCTGCCGGTCCTGATGCGAGACAATCGCACGATCATGGACATGGTGGGCTCGGCGCACGTCACCGCGGGGGCCGAGACGAGCGGGCTCCGCTACGCGCTGGCCATCGGCGAGGACGCCGCCATCCGTCGCGAGCTCACGCGGAGCTCGAGCATCCTGGGCCGCACCGTCACGTTCGATTGGCTCGGCGATCAAGTGGTGCTCGGTATCGCCAACCGGTCGGAAGTGACGCACGTGGCGCGCCACTTCGTCAGTGACAAGCTCGAACCGCCGGAAGGTGACGAACCACACCGCGAGCAGTTCGAAGCGCTGCTACGGCTCCCCGCCTACCTCGTCGTCGGCGTCAGGAACCGCGTCGCGGCGGCGCTGGCGCTCGCGGCCATCCGCAAGCTCGCGAGCGAGGCCGCTCCGGAGATGTTTCGCTGGCGAGAAGCCGGCAAGCACCGCGACATCGGCGTGGTCGAAGTCGTCATCGCGCCCTCGTCCGGCGGCCTGAACCTGCTCGATCGCGAAGCGTCGCTCTACTACGCGCTCACGCCCGGGGCGTGGATCGTCTCGCTGTCGCGGCCGGTGCTGAACGACCTCATCGACGCCGAGCTCGACGGCAAGGCGCCGCGCGGCGTCTCCGGCAAGCAGGCTTCCGAGCACGGGCAGCTCCTGGTCGAGCTCGGCGCCGACAAGGGCAGCGCGCTGTCGACCGCGTTCGGTTGGCTCGCGACGGTGGCGCTCCTCGAGGGAGCGGACGGAGGGCGCGCGGGCGCCGAGGCCATCCTCCGCGGCTCACCCGAATCGCGCGCGAGCGACGATGCGTTCCGCGCCGCAGCGCGAGCGACGCTCGGTCACGTGCCGCTCACGCCCGACGGCGCCCTCTACCGCCTCACCGAGCAGGGCATCATGGATCCGGCGCGCGGGACCGACTACGCACCGAAGTTCCCGGAGACGCCCGTTCCCGGTTCGCCGCTCGCGACCGTGCTTTCGAGGTTCGAACGCCTCCACACGACGGTGTCGTTCGACCGCGAGCTCGCCTCGGGGGTTGCCGGCGGACGAGACTCGCGGAGCTTCGTCGCACGGATGACGCTCGATTTGCGGGCGGTGCACTGAGCCCGGGCCCCCCCCGCCCCCGATTTTTTGCGAAAAAACCGGGCAATCGCCGGTCCGGGGGCATGAAAGCGCAGAAAAAGCGTTCGGGGGGTTTGAACAGGTCGGGCGGAAGCGCTAGGGTCCGCCCCCGTCATGGCCAGAAGCGAGATCACCGGCAAGCGCAAGCTTCACGCGCGCAACGTGTCGCACTCCAACATCAAGACGATGCGCTGGCAGCACGTGAACGTCCAGGAGCGCAGGCTCTGGGTTCCCGAGCTCGGCCACCACGTAGCGCTCAAGGTCACCACCAGTGATCTCCGCACGATCGACAAGATCGGCCTCGTCGCCTACGCCAAGCGCCACGGCGTGAAGCTCTCCTGATCCGCGCTCGCGCGCGAGCGGCCTCGGCCTGATCGAGGACGCCTTGTCAGAACCGCGTGTAGCGGTGTTTGACGCCGGGCGGGAAGTATCCAGGGTCCCCGGCCGTGAGCAGTCGAATCGCCGGCGTCCTTCGAGCTTCGGGCGTGTAGCTCCGGAACTCGCTGTTCAGCCGTAGCAAGGCCGACCTGACGGAGGCGGCGACGGAGGCGGCGAGCCCCACCGTGGCCTCGGTGCCCGGCGCTAGCTCGACGACGATCTCGAGCTCGGGGTTTTGGTCGTCGTCGAGGCGGGTTTGCATGACGAACTTGCCGGTGACGTGGCTCGCGACGTCGGGTTGCTCGAGGCCGATCGCGATGTTTTCCGGGTAGACGTTGGCACCGAAGAAAGAGAGCGCGAAGTTCGATCGGCCAAAAACGTAGACGAACGGGAGCCTTCGAACGCTCAGGCGGTCGTCGTCCGTGAAGTCGTGGAACGGATCGAGTCCGTTGGTCGCCAAAAAATCCAACATCTGCTCGAAGGGCAGAATGCCGCCGCGATCGAGGATCTTGTAGCGAACCAGCGGCACGCCGCCGTCGCCGCTGAACACGAGCTCGTCCCCTTCGCATTCGAAGTAACGGTGCAACGGATCGTACTGGCACAGCGTCGGCAGCCGCGCCTGACCGAAAAGCGCGTGCGCGAGCTCGGGGCGCTCGGCGAGCAGGCGCCGAATGCGGATCGACAGCGGAGTCTCGTTGGCGAGCACGCCGCCGTCGGCGGTGCCGTAAAGCGACGCTGTCTGGCGGAGCGGGTCGCTTCCGCCCAGACGTTCGCACACCAGCGTGCGCCACTCTTCGCTGAACACCTCGCCCGCGCACACGAACCCGGTGCGGCAGCGCGCCCAATCGAGCCCCTCGCCGCGGCCGAAATCGATCACTTCTTTCAAGAAAGGCGGGTAGCCGAAGAGGACGACCTGCTCGAAGTCGGACCCGAGCGCGCGTACGGCTCGCACAATTTCGAGCTTGTTGTTGCCGGGCGTGACGAGGGTGAGTGGGTATCCCTTCGCCGCGACGTGCCGGCACGCAAACGTCGTGTACATGCCGCCCACCCAGCTTCCGAGTGCGAAGCAGATCACGCCGAGCGTGCGCCGCCGATCAGCGCCGAAGCTGTCGCGCAGCACCTGCTCGAAGCGCATCGCGGTGCCGATTTCGTCACTCACGAAACGCGGCCACGCCGCGGGCTCGCCGGTTGACCCCGACGAGAGCGCGAAGAAGTCACTGCCATCGAGACTTCCGCCGCGACAGAGCTCGCCGAGCGAAAAGGCGCGCTGGTAGTTTTCTTTCGTCGTCACGGGCAAGCTCGAGAACGCGGCGAGGCTCTGGACGCCCTCCGGGTCTACCCCTTGCCGCTCGAGGAACGCCCGGTACGCCGGCACGTCCGTGACGACGCCGCGAAAGAGGTCGAGCGCGAAGGTTTCAAGGCTCGTTTCGCGATGGCGCGAGAGCGTGACGGCGAGATCTTCCTCGTAGAAGCGCGAGAGCGCCCTGGCGGCGCGAACCGAGCGGGCAAGCATCCGGCGGAGAATACCGCGGGTCAGGACGCGGGGTGGAGCCCGGCGAGGCCCTCCCTGAGCCGGCGTTTGGCGCGCATCTCGAGCTGTCGGACCCGCTCTCTCGAAACACCGAGGCGCTTTCCCATCTCCACGAGCGAAAGCTCGTCGTCGCCGTCGGCGAGCAGGCGCCGCGTCACGATGAAGCGCTCGCGCTCTCCGAGGCGAGCCACCGCCTCGCCGACGGCCGTCTGGAGTCGCTTTTCTTGCTGGGCTCGGCAGACGACTTCTTCGCTCGTCGGCTCGGTCGAGGCGAGCCTGTCGAGGAGCGATGCTCGCGAACCTTCGAGGGGTGCGCCGTCGAGCGAAACGTCGCGCGCTTCGAGCTGGCGCACCAGGGTTTTGACCTTGTCCACCGACACTCCGAACGACCGTGCGAGCATGCGATCCGCCTCTTCGCCCTCGCCGAGGAGCGCCGAGATGCGGGCCCGTTCGCGCCGGAGCTTGAAAAATTTCTTGGAACGGAAGGCCCCCGACTGGCCGCCGACCAAGCTGAACGACGAGAGCACGTGCGCGAGGATGCGCGCTCGCACCCAGAACGCCGCGTACGTCATGAAGCGGAGGCCCCGGGTACGATCGAACTTCGCGAGGGCGAGGACCACGCCCAGATTGCCCTCGGCGACGAGCTCTTCGATCGGAACACCATAACGCCGGTACTCGACGGCGATGGCCACCGTCGCGCGGAGGCTTGCGGCCAGCAGCGCGTCCCGCGCCGGACGGTCTCCGTCTCGCTGCCAGCGCTCGACGAGAGCGAGCTCTTCTTCGCGGCCGAGCTTCGGGATGCGGCGAACGCTCGCGAGATAGCGGGAAAAAGCGTCGCTCCGGCCCGGGGCATCGGTGGTCGAGGTCATTGCCGACACTGTTAGAGCGCCCTAAACATCACCACCAGTCATGATTCATGATGTGATAGATTGGCTACAGTGATGGATGGGACAGCCCCCGCGGCGCCTGAGATCGAGGCGAGCTCGCTCGCCGGCCTCGATCTGAACCTGTTTCTGGTGCTGCACACCGTCCTCTCGGAACGGAGCGTCACGCGCGCCGCGCAGAAGCTCCATGTGACGCAGTCCGCGGTCTCGAACGCGCTCGCCCGACTGCGGGAGCTGCTTCGAGATCCGCTGTTCGTTCGCCACGGGCGTGGGCTCGTCCCCACACCGCGAGCGCAGGAGCTCGCGCCGGTCGTGCTGCGGGCGATGAGCGAGCTCCAGTCCGCCGTCGACGGGGCCGCGTTCGTTCCCGCACAGAGCACTCGGCGTTTCACGCTCGCGTGGAGCGATGCGCAGTCGATCGCGCACCTTCCCGCCCTGCTCCCGCGTTTCGAGAGGGAGCTGCCGAACGCGACGCTGCGCATCGTGACGGTGGACTACCTCATCGCGACGAACGGGCTCGCGCTCGGCGAGGTGGAGCTCGCCCTCGGCCCGGTGCAGGCCGCCTTCCCGCCGCTGCTTCACGAGCCGATCTACGACGAAGAAGTCGTGCTGGCGGTTCGGCGCGATCACGCGAGCATCGTCAGGTGTCTCTTGCGCGAGCAGTTCGAGGACATCGAATTCGTGGACATCCAGCTGGCGCTCGGCCAGGGCGGCGTCGGGAATCTACTGATGACCGAGCTCCTCGCGCGGCACGGGCTGTCGTGGCGGATCGGCATGGTGGCGCCTGATTTCACGACGGCCGCCCATGCCGCGGCCGTGAGCGACTACGTCGTGGGGCTCCCCGCGCGTGCCGGGCGGGCGTTCTGCGAGTTCTTGCCGCTCCAGCTGGTCGAGCTGCCAGCCTTTCTGAATCGACCGACCATGAGCATGGCGATGCTCTGGCATCCGCGGACGGACGGAGACGCCGGCGCGCGCTACTTTCGCCGCCTCGTCAGAGAGGCGTGCCAAGAATCCATGCCCGCTCCGAAGGCGAGCGCCGAGGGCGACGGTAAGGGGCGCCGAGCGACGTCGCGTCCCGATTCAGGGCGGCGCCGCCTGCGGCGATCCGCACGAACATTGCGGTGAGCTCGAGGTGAGTCTGTTCCGGACAGGTGCTGGCGACTGTGCAGACGTGACGGTGAACGTCCAGGCGAACCCCGCCATGGACCCTCGGTTGTTGCTCGATTCGGCGGCCCGCACGCTCGGCGTGCAGCCCTCCGCTCTCAGAGCGTGCCCGGACCGGCCATGCACAAGCTCGCCCACAGGAGGGGGAGCACGAAAACGATCAAGGGGATCAGCTTCCTCATTGGCAATACCCACGGTAGCACAACGTCGACATACCCGGCCCAGTCGACCAGCCTTCCTCGCCAAATACACTTCGCAGCCGCGCCAGGTCCGCCGGAACATTCAGGGGGGGACAGCGAAGTTACGATGTGATTTTGAACACTTAGCCACTGTCCGCAGTGTGTCCTGGATATTCTGGTCGACCCAGTGACTGGCCTCGGAGGCATCCACCGCTGCTTCCGCGCGGTCAAACCAGTCCTCCGGCGGGCCGGTGCAATTCGGGGGTTGGTGGAACCAAGCTTGATTGTTCCTCAGCAAGGCATCCAGCGTCGGCCTGTTCGGGGTGCTCGGGAAGTGCTGCTCGAGCACGCCGAGGTTCACCTCGAGGAGGTCAGCAGCATTGCTTCCGGCGGGCCCGATCGGGCCCTTGGGACGAGGGAGCTGCGTGAGCTGTTGAAGAATGCCGGAGGAGAGCTCGTACACGATCTGCTGCTTGGTGGCCTGAGGTCCGATTGACGTCGGCCCGGTGTCGAGCGCCTTGAGAACCTGGACGTGAAGTTCCTTGATCGCTCCTTCGATGCTCTTCGCTTGTTTCGGGTCCTTCGAGCATTCGTCGAGCACGAACGCGGTGACCTGATAGCTGCGAGCCAGCTTGAATGCGGAGTTCGCGCTTCTTGCTCTCGGATGCCCGCTCGAAAAAAACCCGATGCTCGGCACCTTCTTCGATTCCGCCTCGACCATTCCCGCAAAATTCGGTGCGGCTGGATTGAGTGCCGCATAGTCCGCCTTTCCGAGAGCGCGTGCGCAGGAGCCGATTTGCAATTCAGCCAACCAGGTCGCGCGCCAATGGGCGTTCGGGTCGCGTGACTTCTGGGCGGCGAGCTCGGACGAGAGGTCACGGATCAGCTTGTAACCCCAAATCGCAGCGTAATACTGCGCCCCAACGGCGTGCAGGGCCTGCACGTAGGTGTCGAGGTACTCAAGGTCGTTGGGGCTCGCGAGCGATCGCCTCCACGCGTCATAAGCAAGTGGAATTGCCTCCGCACGTTTGCTCTCGAAGGGATCGCCGGGCTCGGTAGCGTAGATCCATGCGCGGCCGTTCTGCGCAGCGGGGTAGGCGAGCGGTCGCGCGGCAGCCGATCGCAACCTGGTTTCCCTAGTAGTCTGCTGCGCGCGCTCGTACCACTTCGCTGCGTCCACCATGCTCACCACGCGCGCGGCGCCGTCCTTGGGCGCGGTCTGCCATTGCAGTGCACCACGCAAGAAATGGTTGCGAGCAAGAAAGAGCGTCGATTCAGCATCCTTGAACCCGGCGGATGCTTGCGAGAGGCCATCGAACTCCTTTTCTGCTTCCTCCAAGCTTACCTTGGCCAGCTCCGCCGCGTCCGCGACCAGGTCCGATGCTGATTGTGACGTGTACCAATGCCGTCCACACTCACAGAGCCGCTTTCGTCGCTTCTTCGCGTCGTCTCCTCGCCGATCCATCCTCGAGAGGATTGCATCGTCGTCTTCCAGAGGCGCGAATACTTCCCCGCACGGGACATAGTTCGCCTGTGCGGCCCCGTCCGCGATCCGGGCGGGCCCAGCCTTGGCGCTCGGAGTGGATCCCGCCGCGGCGCTGCAATACCTGGGCGCGTAGAACAGGTAGGCCCCGAGCGTCTGAAACAACTTGCCACGCAGGAAGCGGCGGTACGAGCTCACCTCGGGCGCCGCTGGATCTGCTGGATTCGCGCTCTCCTGCTTCTCCCGGATCGTGAGCTCGCGGTTCGCTCGAACCAAGAGTGCACCGACGCAAGCAATGACGGGAATCCCACTGCGAGCGCTGTCGAGCTGCACCGGAGCCCCCCTGAGAGCCTCATCCGCGACGAAAAGCGGATACTCCACGAACCCCGCCGGGATCTCCGTCGCGATGAGCTCGCACGGCTCCTTGAAGCCCTGCCCGCCCGTGAGGCGTTCGATCAGCCCACTGCGGGCTCGCTGGTGCTCGTCGAGCGGCTCCTTCACGCCGTCCTTCAGGTAGGCCTCGACGGCGCGCGTTTCGAGCGTGGCAAGACCCCACTGCAGAAAAGTGAGCTCAGCCTGCTTTTCGGCAAGCCTGAACTCGTCCAGACCCTCGATCTTGCGCAGCTCCGGTGATTCGACAGCCCTCCGGTACAAGTCGATCACCGATGCCATTCGACCAAGCGCTTGCGGAAAGGTGTTGGCGGCGCGCGAGTAGGTTTCTCCGAGCCGAGCTCGCAAAGCGTCGATCTCGGCGATGAGCTTCTCCGGCCGGTGTTCCTTCGCTTCCTTCGCTGCCTCGGTGACGTTCAGCCCAAAGAAGGCGACCCCCATCGCTGCGAACGTGCCAAGAACGAAAGTGATTGGTCGCCAGCGCTTGAGAACGTGGTCCTCCAAAAACCGTTCCGCCTTCTTGTTGAACGCTTCTTGGCCACCTTGGCCAGGGGGAGCGATGGCGGGCGGAGCAGTGGCCTTGAACCACAGAAATGTCGCCAGCGCAGCGGTCACGGCGCTGACCCCGCCCAGCAACGGCGAGTTCAGCAGGTCCGAAAGCACGCCGAATAGGACGATGCCGAGCGACACGCACGCCGACAGCGAAAGAGCCAACCGCTCCAAATCGATCTTCATGCGAAACACCCCCAAAGCATTGGCTTTCCCGAACGTCCTCCCATTGAGGTCACACCATCCGCATGCTGGTTGCAAGGGCCTGACGATCGAGACGGGGGTTGGCACCCGCCGCCGTTAGTCGTCGAAGAAGCTTACCCGGCGCGTCACGGTGGGGGATCCGGTCGGTGCCCATACTGCTTCACTTCGCGGCGAGCCGCGCCTTCGCGGCAACGAGGATCGCGTCGTCGCGCGGAACGATGCCTTCGGAAGCGGCGACTGCCGCGCGAAGCTCGGCGACTTTCCCGTTCGCTATCTCGAACGCAAGACGGACGAAGATCGCGGCGCGGTGGGCGGCGGCACTGTAGGGATCGAGCTTCAGCGCTTGCTCGATGTCGAGCAGCGCCGCGAGCGGCTGTCCGAGCTGAAGCTGGCTGATCGCGCGGTAGAGATAGGTGTCGGCACGAACGGTGATGCCCGCACTCGGGTTGTCGAGGACGGCTTTCAGGTACTTGCCGGCGCCCGCGTAGTCTGCGCGAAAGACGCGCAGGATGCCGGCGACGAAGTCCGACGCCTCGCTGTGGTTTTCCGCGAGCTCGGGCAGGTCGAGCCAGCCTTCTTTGTTGCCGGCTCGCACCTTCACCGCACGCTCCGACGCCTCGAGCGCGACGAAGCGGGAGCCCACCGTGCCGAGCTCACGGCCCTTGCCGAAAGGCTTCGAATGCAGCGGCAGCGCGTCGATTCGCTGGTAGCGAGCTGCGGTATCGTGCTTGAGCGCGATCGGCGTGAAGGTGTAGCGGGTCGCGGGCAAACGAAGGCGCACCGATCCGTGTCGGGGCACCTGGAGCAGCGGGGCCTCGGGCTGCACCTTCTCCGGCTTTCCGTGATTCAACGTCAGCTGCGATTGCACGACGACGTGATCACCGTAGCGGTGCACCTCTCCCCAGAGTACGAGCCGGCACCCGTGCTGCTCCGCGTAGCGCAGGGCCTCCCGGTGATCGAGGGTCGCCAGCGGCGCCTCTCCCCACTTGAGCAAGGCGTCACCGAAGAAGGTGTGCTCGCCGTCGGATTTGCGCAGCGTCGTGTAGATCTGCAGGCCCTGGAGCGACGCCACGTTCAGCCCCAGGGCGCCCTCGCCACCCGCAAACGCCGGTGTG
>Ga0315910_10001998_pt1 | contig 18324 bp, 15 predicted proteins | sample EdamamesoilMG_FD_204470 | JGI IMG/M metagenome (GOLD analysis project Ga0315910, IMG submission 204470) | Garden soil microbial communities collected in Santa Monica, California, United States - Edamame soil | ecosystem: Environmental > Terrestrial > Soil > Garden | place: USA: California...
GGGGTTGCGCTCGGCCTCGCGCGTGCTGCGCAGGAACAACGCCAGGCTCTCCCAGATGGCGACGCGGTTGATGGCGAGCGTCTCCACCACGCGCGCCTCTGCGCGAAAGCTGCGCAGCAGGTGATGGTAGATGCGGTCGCTGTCGCGCTCGGGATCGAGCGCGGCGAGCTGCTCGGGCGACGTACCGCGGACGAGCCATTCGGCGCGCGCATCCAGCTCGTCGAGCCGGCCGAGCGCCTCGTCGATCAGGCGCGCCAGCTCGCCCAGCCGCTGCCCCTCCGCACGACGCCGCAGGAAGTCGAGCTCGGCGGCGTGAACGCCGTGTTTGGCGCGCAGAGCGAGCCGCTGCGTCAGCTCCTGGAACACCCCCGAGCCGCGCTCGGGCTCACCGACGCGCTCTACCTTGCGCTGGAGCTGCACGGCCACGTGCTCCGCTTCCTCTCGCAGGACGGCCTGTACCCGCTCGAACGGGGTCGTCTGGTCCAGGCGAGCGGCTCTCGCCAGAGCGGCGCTGAAACTGCCCTGCACGGCTGGCTTTCTAATACGCGCGCACCGGCTGACGCGAGCGCTGATTTTGGCGCCTCCGGCCGGGGTGAGGCGGCGCGCGCGACGCGGCGCGCGCGCGCGGGTTCAAGGCGGAGCCCAACACGGCCGTTTCGATCACGAAGCAAACGAGTTTCGGGTGTGCCGAATGGGTACCGAGCTGATCCTCAGACACGAGAGCGCGCAGCAACTGGAGCAGGACTTTCGAGCCAACCTGCGCAAGGGCCGAGCGTTTGTTCCAGGTGCGTCTGGCCTCGCCGAGCGAGACTTCTGCACGCTGCGGCTGGAGCCGCCAGGCGGCGGAGCGCCGCTGAGCATCGCCGCCGAAGCGGTCTGGATCGACGCACGCCCGGACGGCGGCACGGGTCTGTCCTTCGTCGGCTTCGATGCGATCGCGCAGAGCGCGCTCGCGGCCTTCGTGAGCGCGGCATGTCGTGCCAGCGAGACGGATGGCAGCGGCCCCGCCGCGCCGGAAGCGGAGCCTCCCAGCTCGGACACGAGCGACTCGGATGCGAGCGACTCGGATGCGAGTCGAGACGCGCCGGGCAACGACGGTGGACCGAGCTCGTCGGCGCGCTATCTGCACGATCGCATCCGCGACCTGGACATCGCTGCGCGCGACGTCGTGGCGCGTCAGGGCAGCTTGCCGGAGCGCGTCGCGCTGGAGCGCCGCTACGGCAGCTCGGTGTGGGAAGGCCTGCTGCACAACCCACAGGTCACCCCACGCGAGGTGCAACGCATGGCGAAGAGCACATCGCTGCCCAGCGGTCTCGTCAACCTGATCGTCAGCAACCGGGCCTGGCTCGCCGATCCGGCCATCAATCAGGCACTGCTCGACAACCCGCGGCTATCCGGGCCGCATATCGAACGGGTGCTGCGGGTGCTGCCGCAAGCGGAGATCGCGCGCGTCGCGGAGCGAACGAGCGTGCGCACGCAAGTGCGGCAAGCGGCCAAACGTTTGATCCGGCGCTGAGCCCGCAGCGCGCGGGCCTTGACCCCGGCGGCCGCGCGCCGCAGGCTCGCGGCCCATGACCGAGCGGCTCTACTACGCTGACTCTTACCTGACCGAGTTCGATGCCACCGTGGTGGGGCGCGATGGCGGGCGGCTCTACCTCGATCGCTCCGCCTTCTACCCGACCTCGGGCGGACAGCCCTTCGACGTCGGCGTGCTGCGCGCGGCGGCCGAGGCAGGCCCCCTGCTGCGGATCGTGGACGTGGTGGACGAAGGCGAGCGCGTGGCGCACGTCCTCGCCCCGGACAGCGAGGCCGGCCTGGCCGTCGGTGCCCGAGTGTCTGGTCAGCTCGAGTGGTCCCGCCGCTTTGACCACATGCAACAACATACCGGGCAGCACTTGTTGTCGGCCGTCTTCGAACAGCTGCTCGGGCTGTCCACGCTCAGCGTGCATTTTGGCACGGAAGCGGCGACCCTCGACCTCGACACCAGCGCGCTCAGCGCCGAACAGCTCGCCGCGGTGGAGGAGCGCGCCAACGCCCTCGTGTTCGAAGATCGCCCGATCAGCGCGGCGGTCGAGGAGGATCCGCGCGACCTGCGCAAGCAGAGCGCGCGCGCGGGAGCGCTGCGCGTGGTGAGCATCGCGGGGCTCGACCGCAGCGCCTGCGGCGGCACCCACGTGGCGCGTACCGGAGAAATCGGCCCGATCTTGCTGGGCAAGGTCGACAAGGTACGCAAATCGGCGCGCGTCGAGTTCGTGTGCGGCGGCCGCGCCATCCGGCGCGCGCGCGAGACATACCAGGCGCTGACGCGCCTCGGCGCCGCGCTCTCGACGTCCGTGGAATCGGTCGCGGACGTGGTGACGACGCGACTGGCCGCGCTCGAGCGCGACTCGGCCGCGCTGCGCAAAGCGCGCGAGAGCCTGGACGTGTATCGCGCGGCTGAGCTATTCGAGGCGGCTCGCGAGCGCTCGGGCGCAGCGCTGGCGCTCAGCGTCGAGCGCCACGCGCGGGGCAGCGTGCAGGAGTTTCGAGGGCTCGCCCAGAGCTACGCCAAGCATCCCCGCGCCGCGTTCGTCGTCGTCATCGACGAGCCCGCCGCGCTGCTGCTCGCGTGCTCGGAGGACAGCGGCGTGGACGCGGGAGCGGCGTTGAAGGCGGTCTTCGCCGCGGGCGGAGGTCGCGGCGGCGGGTCGCCGCGCCTCGCGCAGGGCAGCTTCGAGACGCCGGCCGCGCTCGAGGCGGCGCTCTCGGCCATCGTGGCCCGCGTCACGGCGGCGAGCTGAGCGTCGATGCGAGGCGGCTCGAAGAGTCTCGTACGGCTATAATCGCCGCTGCAGCTCGCGCCCATGACAAGGAAGGCTGGCTACGTTAGCCTGGCTTCGATGTCGCACGCCGACGCCTCCGATACCGCCGCAGCGCCGCTCTCGCGGCACCTCGTCCAGAGGTTCGCGAGCATCGTCGGCGAGGCGAACTGCATCTCGGATCCCGCGCAGCTGGTCACGTACGAGTGCGACGCGCTGCCGCACCTGCGCGCGCGCCCCGGCATCGTGGTCTTGCCGAAAGATCGGGACGAGGTGGTGCAGGTGGTCCGGCTCGCCTACGAGGCGGGGCTGGCCGTGGTCCCGCGCGGGTCGGGGACCGGTCTGTCCGGGGGGGCGACGCCGAGCGCGGGTTGTCTCTTGCTGGGGCTATCGCGCATGCGCCGCATCCTCGAGGTCGACCTGGACAACGCCTGGATGCGCGTCGAACCGGGCGTCATCAACCTCGACATCACCAAGCGCCTGGCGCCGCACGGCTACTACTACGCGCCGGATCCGTCGTCCGCCCAGGTCTGCAGCATCGGCGGGAACGTCGCCGAGAACTCGGGCGGTGCGCACTGCCTCAAGTATGGTTTTACCACGCACCACGTGCTCGGGCTCGAGCTCGTGCTGGCGGACGGCAGCGTCGTCGAGCTGGGCGGGCCGGTCCTCGACACCCCCGGTTACGATCTGCGCGGCGCGGTCGTCGGCAGCGAGGGCACACTCGGCGTGGTCACGATGGTCACGGTGCGCATCTGCCGGGCACCCGAGACCACCCGTACGCTGCTCGCCACCTTCAAGAGCACCGCGGACGCCGGCAACGCGGTCTCGCTGATCATCGCGGGTGGGATCCTGCCCGCGGCGATCGAGATGATGGATCAGCTGGCCATCGACGCGGTGCGCTCGATCATGGGCGTGCACCTGCCCGAGGTGACGGCTCTGCTGCTCATGGACGTCGACGGCACCCTGGCCGAGGTCGAGCACACGGCGGCGAAAGCCAGCGAGCGCTGCCGCGCTGCGGGTGCGCTCGAGGTCCGGCAGCCGGCGAACGCTGCCGAGCGGGACGCGATGTGGCGCGGGCGCAAGAGCGCGTTCACGGCGATGGGGCGGCTCTGCCCCAACTATATCGTGCAGGACGGCGTCATCCCTCGCTCTCAGATCGCGCGCGTGCTCACCGAGATCGCGCGGCTCTCTGAGCACTACGCCGTGCGCGTGGCGAACGTGTTCCACGCGGGCGACGGCAACTTGCACCCCCTCGTCCTGTACAACGCCTCCATCCCGGACGAGGCGCGCCGGGCGGAGGCGTGCTCGGGCGAGATCGTGCGCCTGTGCCTGAGCGCGGGCGGCTCCATCACCGGCGAGCACGGAGTGGGCAAGGACAAGGCCGCCTACATGGGAGAAATGTTCAGCGAGACCGATCTCGAGACGATGAACCTGCTGCGCTGCGCCTTCGATCCAGAACGTCGCTTCAATCCGGGCAAGGTCTTCCCCACCCCGCGCCTGTGCGGCGATCAGCCCGGGCACTACAAACCTCACGCCGCCGAGCTGGACGGCAGGATCGGCCGCGGGTGATCGAGCCCGGCAGCATCGAAGAGTGCTCCGCGCAAATGGCGAAGGCCACGCGTGACCGCCAGCGCGTCGCGTTCGTCGGCGGGGGGACGGCGCTCGGTCTCGGCAACCTCGGTCCCGAGCCGGACGTGCAACTCGGCACGCGCCGCCTGGATCGGGTCGTCGACTACGCGCCCGAGGATCAGGTGATCGTCGCCGAGGCAGGCCTGACGCTGGCCCGCCTGGCAGAGCTCGCAGCGCCGAACGCGCAGTGGTTCGGCGTCGACGCGCCGCAGCCCGAGCGAGCGACGCTGGGGGGGCTGGTCGCGGTCGGCGCCTTCGGTCCGCGGCGCACGCGCTATGGCGGCATGCGAGAGCTGCTGCTCGGCCTGACGCTGGTGCGAGCCGACGGGGCCATCGCCCATAGCGGCAGCAAGGTGGTCAAGAACGTCGCGGGGTTCGACTTGCCGAAGGTGGTGTGCGGCTCGCTCGGCAGCCTGGGGCTCGTGGCGCGCGTCACGCTGCGCCTGCACCCGGCACCCGAGGCCAGCCAGACGTGTATCGTGCTGGACGCGTCGTCCGCGGACGTGGTCGATGCGGTGCGCGCCCTGCGTCGCGCGCAGCTCGAGCCGTCGAGCCTGGTGGCGCTGCGGCGGGGAGCCGGGCGCTTCGACGTCGGCGCGCGCTTCGAGGGCTTCGAACGCGGCGTGCGCCGCGATGCGGAGCGCTTCGTCGAGATCCTGCCCAGCGCTCGCCACGCTGGCACGGACCCGAGCCTCGGCGACGGCTTCTGGCGCGACCATGCAACGACCCGAACCGAGGGTGAGTTGCGGATCCGCGTCGCGGCCCTACCGACGGACTTCGGCCACGTGGAGGGGCTGCTCGAGCCCCTGCTGGGGTCGCTGGAGCGTCCGCGCCAGGCCTGGTACGCGGGGTTGGGGCTCGGCTTCGCCAGCGGACAACTCACGAGCGACGCGCGCGCGCTCGAGGCGCTGTCGTTGGCCCGCGCCGGGCTGATGCGGCGCGGCGGCTCATTGGTGGTCGAGGCCGCGCCGAAGGCCGTCCGCGCGGCGTTCGACGCTTTTGGTGCCGCGCCGGGCGCCTTCGCGCTCATGCGCGAGCTGAAGCGACGCTTCGATCCAGACGCGCGGCTGAACTCCGGCCGCTTCATCGGAGGCCTCTGACGTGCCCGAGCCGCGACCGTCCGATCCGCAGGTGTCCAATCGCGAGCTGCCCGATCGCAAGCTGCCTGAGCGCAAATTGCCCGATCGCAAGTTGATCGACGAGTGCGTCCACTGCGGGTTCTGCCTGCCCGCCTGCCCCACCTATCAGTCGTGGGGGCAAGAGATGGACTCGCCCCGGGGCCGAATCTACTTGATGAAGGCCCATGACGAAGGCCGAGCATCACTGGTGGACGTGGCGCGCCATTTCGATCGCTGCCTCGGCTGCCTCGGCTGCCTGACGGCGTGTCCGTCGGGCGTCAAATACGACGTGCTGATCGAGCAGACGCGCGCGACGCTCGAGCAGAGCCATCGGCGCAGCTGGCCGGATCGCCTGCTGCGCGGGCTCATCTTCCGGGTCTTTCCGCATCGTGCCCGGCTGCGTGCGCTGGCGCTCGTGGCATGGCTCTATCAAACGAGCGGCCTCCGCTTCGTGCTGCGGCGCCTGGGCCTGATGCGCCTGCTACCGGAACGCCTGGAGAACTTCGACGCGCTCGCGCCGAACCCGAGCTACGCAACGCTGATGGCTGGCTTGCCCGCCTCGGTGCCCGCGCTGGGCGAGCGGCGACGGCGGGTGGCGCTGCTACCGGGCTGCGTCCAGGCCGTCTATTTCCCCGAGGTCAACGCCGCGACGGTGCGCGTGCTCGCAGCCGAGGGCTGCGATGTGGTCGTCCCCGAGGGGGTCGGGTGTTGCGGCGCGCTCTCGCTGCACGCGGGTCGCCACGAGGAATCTCGAGATTTCGCCCTCCGGGCGCTGGAGCAGCTGGAACGGCTCGACGTCGACACCATCGCCGTCAACGCGGCGGGCTGCGGCTCTACGATGAAGCACTGGGGCCGCCTGTTTGACGACGACCCGGCGCTGCGCGCGCGGGCGGAGGCGCTGGCCGCTCGCGTCAGGGATGTCAACGAGCTCTGCGTCGAGCTCGGACCGGTAGCGAAACGGCATCCGCTGCGGCTCAAGATCGCATACCACGACGCTTGTCACCTGGCGCACGGCCAGGGTATCCGGCGCCAGCCGCGCGCGCTGCTGGCCGCCATCCCCGGCGTCGAGCTGCTCGAGATCCCGGACGCCGATCAATGCTGCGGCAGCGCCGGGGTTTACAACCTGCTCGAGCCGCAGAGCGCCCGCGAGATTGGCAAGCGCAAGGCGCAGAGCATCCTGCAGCTCCAGCCGGAGCTCCTGGTCAGCGCCAACCCGGGCTGCACGCTGCAGATCCAGAGCCAGCTACGGGACGGTGGCGTCGAGCTGCGCGCCGCGCACCCCATGCAGCTGCTCGACGCCTCGATCCGCGGCGTACCGCTCTGATCCTGCCTCGGCCGCGAGGGGGTAGTAGCAGCCGGCCCCACTCCGCGCTCGTCTGAGGAGCCTCGAGACCCGTCGGGCGGCTGCCGGCGGCCCTCTCCGGGCCGACGCCTCGGCGGGCACGGCTATTTTTCCGAAAGAATGCGCCGCGGCAGCTGCCCGGAGCAGCCGTCTCGACATAAGCTTCTCCCGAACGAGGATGGTCGCACACGCCAGCACACCGGCTGACCCGGAGCCCGCGCCCCCGGCGGCGCTCGACTGCCTCACGTGCGGTGCTTGCTGCTTCCAGCGCCCGGGCACCATTCTCGTCTCGGAGGGCGACCTCGTGCGCTGGAAGAGAGCGGGACAGCGCGACATCCTGGCGCAGCTCGAGCCCGGCTATTTCGGCCAGATGGCGTTCGCCATGGGACCGAACGGCGCCTGCGTGCACCACGGCACCGACGCCGAGCCGCACGCTTGCCGCATCTACGACGCGCGCAGCGACACTTGCCGCGATTTCGAAGCCGGCAGCTGGCAATGCCTGGAGTTCCGGCGTGATCGGGGCATCGATCCGCCCCTGCCCGGGGCGCGCGGAGCTCGGCACGGGTAGCCGTGCAACGCGACCGAGCGCGACGCCGTTCGCTCAGGTCGGCTCGCTCGGAGGCTTCGGGAAACGATCCATCCGGCTCAAGCTGGGGAAACGCCACGCCCAGAGCAACGTGACGAGCACGGTGGCGAAGCCACCGATCACGATCGCGGGCAGCAGCCCCAGCCACGCCGCCACCAACCCGGACTCGAACTCCCCGAGCTCGTTCGAGGCACCGATGAAGATGGCGTTCACGGCGCTGACCCGACCGCGGATGGCGTCTGGAGTCTCCAGCTGAACCAGAATGTGGCGCACATAGACGCTGACCATGTCGCCCGCGCCGGTGAGCAGCAGCGCGACCAGCGCGACCGACAGGCGCTCGGTCCGCCCGAGCACGACCGTCGCCACGCCAAACACGAAGACGCCGGCGAACATCCAGACGCCGACGCGCCGCTCCAGCGGACGAGCCGCCAGCACCAGCGCCGTCACCGCCGCCCCCACGCCGGGCGCGGCGCGCAACCAACCGAGCGCGGACGAGTCGGCGTGCAAGACGTCGCGCGCATAGGCCGGCAACAGCGCGACGGCGCCGCCGAGCAGCACCGCGAACAGGTCGAGCGAGATCGCTCCCAGGATGACCGGTCGCGAGCGCACGAAGCGCAGCCCTTCCAGCACGCGTCCGAGAGATGCCGGCGCGGCCGGCGGCGCACCCGTGGAGCGGCTGCGCACGAACAGCATCAGCACGATCGAGAGCGCCAGCAAGACGGCCACCACGCCGTGCACCAGGCGGGGCCCACCGAGATACAGGAACCCGCCCAGCACCGGGCCCATGATCACGGCCACGTGAAACATGGATGAATTCAGCGCCACCGCGCGTCCGAAGCTCTCGCTCGGCACGATGTTGATCAGGATCGCTTGAGACGCCGGCATCATGAACGCGCGCGCTGCTCCGAACACGGTGAGCGCGGCGAAGATAGGCCAGACCGCGCTCAGCGCCGAGAGTGAGAAGCTGAGCAGCAGCAGCGAGCAGAGCAGCTGCAGCACCAGGCAGGCCGTGATGATGCGCCGACGATCCCGCCGATCGGCGATCTCGCCCGCGGGCAGGACGAGCAGCACGAAGGGCGCGAACTGCGCGAGCCCGATCAACCCGAGGTCGAGGAGCTCGTGGGTGAGCTCGTAGACTTGCCAACCGATGGCCACGCCCTGCATCTGCACCCCGAGCGTCGCGATGATGCGCGAGGTGAGATAGAGGGCGAAGCTCCCGTTGCGAAGGAGCGAGAGGGCTCCCGCGGGGGGATCGACAGCGGGATCAGCGGCGGATTCGGCAGGCGAGCTCACGTGATTCGAGCCCGTGCTCGTAGCAGCGCCCAGCGCGGGTGAGAACGGAGAAGATCATTTGAGCCCGACCTGCTTGGCGTACGGGTTCAGATCGTTGGTGTAAAGTTCCGGAAGCGAGAGCTGCCCGGGGCTGAGCTCGCCCACTTTCACGAGCCAGTCGAGCCAGATTTGTAGCTCGCGCTCGGCGATCATCCCGCCGGTGCCGGCCACGCCCGTGCTGCGCCAGTACTGCAACGTGGAGGCGTCCTCGTTCCGCCCGCGGCGACCGATGATGGCGCGCATCCGCGCGATCACCTCGTCGCGCGGCGAGCTCTTGGCCCACTCGATGGCCCGGGCCGTCGCCTCCACGAAATGCCGGGCGACGTTCGGCCGATCGCGCAGGAGCTCTTTGCGCAGCACATACGAACCCGCCGTGAACGTCCCGAACAGATCGTGGTCCGAGAACACGCTGCGGATCGCGCCTCGCTCCAGCGCCTTGTCCCGCAGGATGCTACCGAGCACCGCGGCGTCGACCTGGCCCTGGCGGAGCGCCGACTCGGCGCTCACCGGCGGCACCACGACCAGCGTGACCTGAGCGATCTCGGCCGGAGTGAGCCCGCCGCGCGCCAGGTATTCCCGCAGCACGAACTCCTGGTGGGCTCCCACCGTGTTCATGGCCACCTTCTTGCCGATGAAGTCCCGCGCCGATCGGATCGGGCTCTGATCGAGCACGAAGTATCCTGACCACGTCTGCTCGTCGACGCCGTAGTAGCCGATCACCGCTTTGACGGGCGCCTTGGCGGCCAGCAGCTTGAGCACCGCGCCGTTGAACGCGCCACCGAAATCCGTATCGCCCGTCACCACTGTCTGAATGTCCTGCGGACCGCTGATGGTATTGCCGACATACTCGAGACGAAGCGGCGCGAGATACCCCAGGTCCTCGGCCAGCTCGGGAAACGTGACCTGTCCAAAGAAGCCTTGGTAGCGCAGCACGGTCTGGGCGAGGTCGCCCTCCCCCGAGCCGGCGGAGCCGCCCGACTCCGCGCGCTGGCAGGCGGATAGCAGACCCAACGTCAGCAGCAGCACCCATCGGTAATAGCGATAAACGAGCATGAACACCTTACTCTCTTCGTCGTCTCAGCGAGTGGCCCCGAGCGGCAGGTCCGCGCCGCTGGTCGCCCGAGCGGCGGGCTCAGCCTCACGGCTCGCTTGCTTGCACCACAGGCGATGATAAACGCCACGCCGCGCGAGCAGCTCGGCGTGCCCACCATCCTCGACGATCTGCCCGTCCGAGAACACGAGCACTCGGTCGAGGTGGGCGATCGTGGACAGCCGGTGGGCGATGACCACGACCGTCTTGCCGGTCATGGCTTCGTCGAGCGCCGCCTGGATCTGCGTCTCCGTGATCGAATCGAGGCTGGATGTCGCCTCGTCGAGCACCAGGATCGGCGCGTCCTTCAAGATCACTCGCGCGATCGCGATCCGCTGGCGTTGCCCCCCCGAGAGCTTGACCCCGCGCTCTCCGACCTCGGCGTCATATCCCCCGGGCTGCGCAGCGATGAACTCGTGGGCGAACGCCCGGCGCGCTGCCCGTTCGACCTCGTCGTCACGAGCCGAGGGCTTGCCGTACCGGATGTTCTCGCGGAGCGTGCGATGGAACAGGGTCGGATCCTGCGGGATGAGGCCGATCTGACAGCGCAGCGAGGCCTGGGTGTACGAGACCAGCGGGTGGCCGCCGATCGCGATCTGCCCCGCGTCCGGATCGAACAGACGCAGCAGCAGGCTCGCGAAGGTCGACTTGCCCGAGCCGCTCAACCCGACCAGCCCGACGCGCTGCCCGCTGGGGATGTGGACCGACAGCCCCCGAAACACCTCGCTGCCGTCGGGATACGCAAAGCTCACTCCATCGAAGCGGATGTCCGCCTGCGCGATGCCGCGCTCGACGGCGCTGCCCGCGTCCACGAGCTCATGCGGCCGCAGGATGGCGACCACCCCGCTGCCGACGTTGCCGATCGCCTCGAACAGGTCCAGGAAGCGCCGGCTCAGGTTCCTCACCTCGGCGATGATGAGCAACGCAAAGCTGACGGCCGTGACGAACTGCCCAACGCCGATCGCCCCGCGACTATACAGGACGACCGAAAGCGCGACCGTGCCCCCTTTGAGCAAGGCCGCCGCGCCGAACTGAAACCAGCGCACGCGCTCCATGGCCAGGTTCGAACGCAAGACCGTGTCGAGCTCCTGCTCGTAGGCTCTGTCCAAGAGCTCTCGCTCGTGCTCGTGGCGCGCAAACAGGCGAACGGCAGCGTGGTTCGAGACCGCGTCGACCACGTGTCCCATGGTGCGCGAACGTGCGCTCGAAGCGGCGTGAGCCAGCGGCTGGGTGCGGCGCGCCAGCACGATCGAGATGCTCACAAACGCCACCGACCAGAGCAGCGTGAACGCGCCCAGCCGCGCTTCTTCGGCGATCAGCAGGCCGTTCGCCACGCTGATGACGATGGCCATGGGCCAGAACTCGGTGAGCGCGGCCCACAGCACCTGGTTCGTGCCGTGCGAGACCTCGCCGATGCGGTGCGCCAGGGCGCCAGCAAAGTTGTCCGAGAAGAAGCGGTGCGAGTGCCGCTGCAGATGATCGAACAAGGCGCGGGCGATGTAGTGGCGCTGGCGCGGAGCCAGGCGCAGCTGCACCGCCGAGCTCAATCGCCCGAACACCGCCTCGCCCAGACACAGCCCGGCGAACACCGAGACGGGACGCAAGACATCGTCCAACACCGCGCTCGGATCGGCCAGGTGCCCCGTGACGGCGCTCGTGATACGCCCGAGCACCAGCGGCAGCAGGATGCCACAGGCGGCGTGCAAGCCTTCACCGACCAGCATCGCGGCCAGGACCCAGCGGTAACGCCCGCGCAGCACGCGCAGGATGAAGCCCCAGGGTGTCGCTGGCAGCGCCTCCGTATCGAGACACAACCCGCGCTCGCTCGGGCTCGTGGGACGCAGGGTCTTGATCGGACGGCGCGGTGCCGGCGCGGTTGCGGAAAACGACGCGGTCATCGGGTGGGGAGCCCGCCGCTCGAACGGGACGCGAGTCTATTATACGAGACCCGGACGCTCGGCTAGAGCTTATCGCGCCGAGCCCGCTGCCGCCCATGCAGCGGGCGGCAGGGCCGACGAGGCCCTGCGTCGACGAGCGCCTGGGGGGCGAGCCGGCGCCCCTTGCGCTTCAGCTCTGCTGGCGAGCGAGGACGGGCGAGCCGGGCAGCAGCGGGATCAAGGACGCAGCGACCCCCAGGGCGGTGAGCCCGGCGATCCAGCGAAACGGGACGTGCGCTTGCCAGAGCCATGCCCCGAGCTCCGCCGCCAGCAGCATGCTCGGGACCTGCACCAAGCTGAACACCGCCAGCACCGTCGAGCGGCGGGCTGGCGGCAGCAGCTCGAGGGTCATCGTGTTGTGTCCCGTCAAATTGACCCACGTGGCCGCGCCATACAGGGCGAACAGGCAGCGAAACGCGTAGTCGTGGGTAGCGAACAGCGCACCGAGCGCGACGGCCAGCAGCACCAGCCGCGCGCCGAGCAAGAGCGTGCGGCTCCTGCACAGGTTGCTCGCGCGGGCAGCCACAAAGGTGCCCGCGACCGCGCCGACCATCTGCGCGCTCGTCAACACGCCGACATAGCTGTGCGCAACGTGCAGCGTGTCCAGCGCATGGACGGCCAAGAATCCCATCAGCAGGTACTGGCTGTTGACCAGCGCGACGGCCCACAGGTAGCTCGGCAAGCGCCGATCGGCAGCGAACAGGGCCGGCACCGTGCGCAGGTTCTCGAAGAAGCCGCGCTCCTCGGCGGGCGGTGGGCTGCTGCCGCGGGGCTCGCGCACCGCCATCAGCAGCCGATAGGCGAGCATGGCGCCCGCGAAGGCCATGACGTGCAGGATGGCGTAGCCCTCGGTGCCGGGCCAGGACGCCAGGATGGGACCGACCAACGAGGCCACACCGAGGCCGATGACGTTCGACGCCAGATAACGCGTCGCGAACAACGCCGAGCGCTTCTCCGGGCGCACGGTGCGCAGGATGAGCTGTTGCCAGGCGCCGACGCTCAGACCGCCGATGACGCCGTAGGTGACGGTGCAGAGCAGCACCGTCCACAACGAAAGCGCGCCCGAGCCGCACGACCACAACACGACCGCAGACACGAAGATGGGTAGCCGAGAGAGCGGCAACCATTTGCGCAAGGCCGGCAAGAAATGGCTTTGCCGGTCCAACCGGTGTGCGTTCAGGATGGGCCCAATGGAAAAACCGAGGGTCGAGGCGAGCGGCATCAACGCCACCATCCAGGCGCTTCCCCCCAGGCTCTCGACCAGGGACGTGCCGACCGTGTTCGCGTTGATCGCACCCAGCGCGCCGATCAGCGCTCCGCCCTCCAGGATGTGCAGCCGATAGTTCCTCCTGGCGCCCTGCGCCTCCCACTCGCCGCTGCGAGTCTCCACAGCGGCAGGCGTGGTAGCCTGGGGCGCGGCGCCCGCGTCGTGGTGCGCAGCGTCGACGGCAGCAGGAACGCCAGAGACGGCGCTGCCAGAAATGAGCTCGACAGGAGCGAGGGTACCCGCTCCAGGTGTGGAAGTTCGTGCCATGCGCGACACGTGCTGAGGGTGCTGCTTGCAGCAGCCTGGCGGCCGTTACCCGAGCAGGGGTGCCGCGTGGCCGTGGATCTAGCTTGCCTGTTGCAGACGTCAAGCACGGATCGGTCGCGGGGCGAGCGAAGACGTCACCCCACCCGCCAGCTGTCGGAGCGCGTTCACCCGCACTGACAAATCGACACCGGAGCGCTAAAAGCGAGCGACCACGCCTTTGGGTTGGGGTGCTCAGAGGCTAGAAATGAAAACAGTGCCACTCCCGCCGACTCACATCATTTTTGATCTCGACGGCACGCTCGTCGATACAGAGCCGCTATACACCGAGGCCGCCGAGCGCATACTGGAGCGCTTCGGCAAGGCCTTCGACCTCGGCATCAAGCGGCAGATCATGGGCGGGGGCCCGCTCAGCGGCGCTCGTTTCGTCGTGGAACACCTGGGCCTGCCGCTCTCGCCGGAAGCCTACCTCGCCGAGCGGGAGGCGTGGCTGCGAGAGGCATGCAGAACCGCCCGCCCCATGCCGGGCGCCGTCGCACTGGTGGAGACGTTATTTGCACGCGGCATCCCGCTCGCGATTGGAACGAGCAGCGAGCGTGAGCTGTGCCAAATCAAGCTCGCGGCGCAGCCCTTCGCCGAGCGCTTCGCGAGCATCGCCTGCAGCGACGATCCGGGCGTGCTCGCCGCCAAGCCGGCACCGGACATTTTCCTGTGCGCGGCCCGCGGCATGGGGGCCGAGCCCGCGCGCTGCCTGGTCTTCGAGGACTCGCCGAAGGGCGTGCTGGCGGCGCGAGCGGCGGGCATGGAGGTCATCGCGGTGGTCGATCCAGCCATGGCCAACGAGGACTTCACGGGAGCATTGCAGGTGCTCCGAAGCCTGGAGGAGCTGCGCCTCGCAGACATCGGGCTCGAGCCATAGCGGCTCGGCGCGCACCGCGTCGGCACGCGGCTCGCAAGGGGACGTTCCCGAGCGGAATTTGCCGCAGCCCGCGCGCTCCTGGCGACACGAAGCGGGACGCACCGGCGTCTCGAGCGCGGCTCGCGGGCGCTCTTTCGCTTCAGGTTCCGCTCGCGCGTTCGTTCCTTCTGCGAGGCTCCGTTGCGCCGGCAGCCCGGGCAGGAACACCGCCATGGACGTCAGCAGCAGGATCACCGCCGCGGTCAGTCACTTGGCCGCCGTCAGTAGCAGCTCCGCCACGACGCAACAGGAGCGGGTCGAGTCACCGCCGCCGCCGGAGAAAAGCGCGACGAGCACGCAGCTGTCCCGCCCCGGGCGGCTGATCAGCAAGCTCTCCCAGCTCAGGGACTCTGCCCCGGATCAGTTCAAGCAGGCGGTGTCGACGATCGCCAGCGAGCTGCGCAGCGTTTCCGAGCAGGACAGCGGCATGGGCGCCAAGATGCTCGTCGATCTGGCCAACAAGCTGGATCAGGCGGCGAACGACGCGGAAGAGTCGGCGCCGCGACCGCGGTCCAGCCAAGCCCAGGTCGGCGATTACCCTTCGATGCGCGACGGCGCTGCCCCGTTCCCTGCGGCGTCGGCCGCGGCTTCGGCGAGTGCTACCGCCGCGGCTGAGCCGACGCCGCGTGCCGCGGCCAACCGCGCCGCGGTCGACGCCTACCGCGCGACAGCCGCTGCTCATGACGGCAGCGTCGCCGGCCCGAGCATCTCGCGCGCCATCGAGTCCGTCGACGCCGCAGCGACCGGCGCCGAGACGCGCCGGCGCTGAGGGCGACGCGCCGGCTCGTCGCGAGCCGGCTACGCAGGCCGACGCGCCGTGGCAAACACCAGGTAGCGCTCCAGGCGTATCCCGCTCGGCGTGCGAAAGGCCTCGAGCTCGAGCGTCAGCTGGGCGCGCAAGCGCTCGACCTCCGCCGAGCTCGCGCCGGCGAGGAAGTTGCCAAACGAGCTGCTCTGGCTCCACGACAGCAGGTCATCCGCGCCGCTCAGGGTGTCGACGAACGTGTGCTCGCGCACGTCCACGTCGACGAAGCCAGCCTCGCGCAGCAGCTTCGCCAAGACGTCCCCATCGACGCGATATGTCGTGCCGAACGCATTGGCGACGCCTCCTTCGCGGAAGCCCACGGCCAGCGCGGCTCGACGCGCGATCTCTGCGGATTGGTGCGGACGCCGCGCGTCCGCGCTGTTGACCCCGACGCGTCCGCCAGCACGCAGCACCCGGCGCAGCTCGCCGAGGGCGCGCGCCTTGTCCTCGATCCAGTGCAGCACGCTGTTCATGTATGCGAAGTCGAAGCTCCGATCCTCGAACCGCGAGAGGTCCTCGGCCTGCCCGACGAAGGCGCGAAATCCGGGATGTTTGCCGGACGCGATGTCGACCCGCAGCGGCAGCGGATCGAGGCCGATGACGGAGCCGTCCGGAGCCACCTGCCGCGCCACCTCGGCGCCGAGGCGGCCTGTGCCGCAGCCCACGTCGAGCGCGTGCTCGCCCGGGACGGGCGCCAGCGCATCGATCAAGATCTTGCCATGATTGAACTGACGGGTGCTGACACGCTCGTAAGTATTCGCCAGGTCCTCCGAATCGAGCGACAGGCTCACTGAGCCACGTGCCGCTGCTGCGGCTGTGCTCGCCAATTGTGTCATGTTCGTCTCCTCTCCCGCGCCATGTTTCGGCGATCGTTTCGCCCAGCTTGCGTTTGGCGCGAGTCCCCTAAACTAGACACACAGTCTCGATTGAAAAACAATCATTGAACGGGAGACAACGTTTTATTATACAAGACAAGACGTGCCGCCCATGGCTGGCGAGCCGCGCACCTCAGGACACGACATGACCCGACGATTCAACCTCTCCTGGCTACTGGCGGCGTTCGCGCTGCTCGTGCTCGCCCCCCGCACCGCGCGAGCAGACGCGCCCAGTGTCATCCGCATCGCGTATCCCGGCGTCGGCGTCGGCAACCGACCCGTCGTCGGCGGCAGCAGCGCCGCCACGATGCATTTGCGCGGCTTGCTCGAGGAGGAGTTCAAGAAGGACGGCATCCAGGTGGTCTGGTCGTTCTTGCGCGGGGCCGGTCCGGCAGTGAACGAGCTGTACGCCAACGGGCTCGTCGACTTCTCGCTGCTCGGCGATTTGCCCTCGATCATCGGGCACGCGGGCGGCCTGAAGACGCGCGTGCTGGCCACGACCGGGTTCCGGGGCACCAGCTACGTGTTCGTGCCCTCGGGCTCGCCCGCACAGAGCGTCGCCGACTTGCGCGGCAAGAAGGTCGCGATCTTCAAGGGCACGAACATGCAGCTGTCCGCGGCCAAGATCCTGGAGAAGTTCGGGCTCAAGGAGTCCGACATCCGGGCCATCAACATGGACACCGCGACGGCCCGCCTGGCCATGTCGACGGGGGACGTCGACGCGGCGTTCGGCTGGACGGAATACCTGTCGCTGCGGGATCAGGGCATCGCACGCGTGCTGTACTCCACAGGCCCGGAAGACGCCGCGTTCTACCGTCACGCGAGCTTCGTCGGCACGGAAGAGTTCATCAACAAGTACCCCGAGATCACCAAGCGCGTGGTCAAGACGTTGGTGTTCGCCGCCAAATGGCAGTCCGACCAGGAGCAGAACCCGGCGCCCGTCTATCAACTGTGGACGCGCTCCGGCGTGACGTTTGCCAACTTCAAGGAAGATCTGGGCCGCTTCTCCCTGAAGCTGCTGTCCAGCCCATTGCTCGACGACTACGTCGTGAGCCAGTACAACCGGAACATCCAGGAAGCCAAGCGCTTCGGTTTGATCCGCAACACGTTCCGCTTCGAGGATTGGCAGGAACCCCGCTTCCTGAAGGAAGTGCTGCGCGAGTACGGCCTGGAGAACTACTGGGAGGCCGTCGACAAGGACGGCAAGGTCGTCAAGGTCGTACCAACGAACTGAGCGCGGCTCGACAGCCGCCGCACGGCCACGAGTGACTCGACTTGGCGCGCGGCCACGAGCCTGCCGCGCGTCTGCTGGAAAGGACTAGCATGAGCAAGCTTCGCCTGTGGGGACAGCCCCGCTCCATCAACGTGCAGAAAGTGTTGTGGGCGCTCGACGAGCTCGGCCTGGAGTACGAGCGTATCGACGCCGGGGGCAGCTTCGGCCGCGTGAAGGACGCCGACTACCTCGCCCTGAACCCGAATGGTCTCGTTCCGACGCTGGAGGACGGCAACACCGCGCTCTGGGAGTCGAACGCCATCGTCCGCTATCTGTTCGCCAAGTACGGCACACACCCGGCTTTGCCGAGTGATCACGGAGTGCGCGCACGCGCCGACGGTTGGACGGATTGGGCTACCGGAACGTACTGGGCGCAGGTTCGTCCTCTGCTGGTCCAGCTCGTGCGCACCCCCCAGGAACAGCGAGACGGCAAGCTCATCGAGAGCTCGGAGCGCGCGGCGTCGGCCGCGGCAGAGATCCTGAACCGAGAGTTGACGAAGAAGGCCTACGTCGCCGGCGACCATTTCACCTTTGGCGACATTCCGGCGGCGGCCGCGGCCCAGCGCTGGCTCAACTTGCCCATCACGCGACCCGAGCTGCCGGCCCTCGGCGCCTGGTATGCGCGCATCAAAGAGCGCCCTGGCTTCGCGCGCTGGGTCGACCTGCCGCTTTTCTGAGACCGAGACGAGAGGTATCCCATCATGAGTATTTCCGCTTCCGCTCCGATCGAACGCTTGCTGACGCCGACCGGGGCCGCGCTGGGCGCAGTGGTGCACGGCGTCGACGGCAGCCAGCCACAGAGCCCGGACGTGATCCTGGCGCTGAAGCAAGGCCTGCTCGACCATCACATCCTGATCTTCAAGGGGCAGGACCTGACGGAGGAGCACTTCAAGGCGTTCGCGACTTACTTCGGCAGCGTCTTTAGCCCACCTGTCGACGTGCCCGTGCTGGCCTCGAAGGAGGGCGGAGCCACCCCCGATATCGTGCTCGTGGCCAACGTCGACGGCGGCTACACCGGCAACCAGGAGCTGACGGCGCACTCGGACCACC
>Ga0315910_10002000_pt1 | contig 18310 bp, 16 predicted proteins | sample EdamamesoilMG_FD_204470 | JGI IMG/M metagenome (GOLD analysis project Ga0315910, IMG submission 204470) | Garden soil microbial communities collected in Santa Monica, California, United States - Edamame soil | ecosystem: Environmental > Terrestrial > Soil > Garden | place: USA: California...
TCGCCAGGCCGAGCATCGGGGCCATGAGCCGTGCGAGGCGCTCGTGCATCAGCGCGATGCGCGGCGTCCCTGGCAGGAGCCAGGGCGCCTGAATGAACGACGGTGCGTAGACCTCCACTCGCCGCGTAAGACTCAGGCGGTTCAACTCGTTCTCGATGTACGTGTTGCGACCGTCGATGCGAACGGCGACATGGCCCGCAGCGGCAAAGGCGGCCTTGCTAAGCGGACCCGAGAGCAAGCGATTGGTCTTGCAGCCAACCACGACGTGCCGTTCCTGAAACAGCAGTTCCGCGGGATGATCGGGTGCGAGGAATTCCCTCGGCGTGAGGACCAGGTCGAAGTCGCCCCTCGCCAGGCGCTGCGATGTGGCATCCGTGGGTAGCGCGATGTCGAGCCTGACATCGGGCGCTTCGCCACTCAGGACGCCGAGCAACGGTGCGAGCGCGACTGTCGCGACGTAGTCCGACGCGGCAATCCGGAAGGTGCGCGACGAGGTCGAGGGATCGAACCCGGTGGTCGGCTGGATCAGCCGGCGCAGCACCCCGATCGCCGCGGTGACTTCGGGCGCAAGCGCCAGCGCGTGCGGCGTCGGGATCATGGTCTTGCCGTGCTGGAGCAGGACGGTGTCGCCTAGCGCCTCGCGCAGCCGCTTGAGCGAGGCGCTCATCGCCGACTGGGTCACGTTCAGTCGCCGGGCGGCTCTGGTCACGTTGCGCTCGTGCAGCAGCGCCTCGAAAGCGACGAGCAGGTTCAGGTCGAAGTTGTCGAGCCGCATCGATCGATCTCGTTTATTGATTTCGAACAATTCTATGAGTTGGACCGATTGGTTGCGTCGTGCAACTCCGCTCGCGGGAGGTGCGATGCGCGATCTGGATATTCTCGTCGTCGGCGGTGGCATCGGCGGCCTGACCGCGGCGATCGCGTTGCGCCGTGACGGGCACCGCGTGACCGTCGTCGAGCGCGATCCCGAGTGGTCGGTCTACGGCGTCGGCATCATCCAGCAGGGCAACGTGTTGCGCGCGATGCAGCAGCTCGGCCTGCTCGATGATTACCTCGCGGCGGCGATCGGCTTCGATTTCGTTGCCGTGCATGCGCCCGACGGGACGATGGTCGCCAAGGTGCCGTCGCATCGGCTGGTTGACGGCTGTCCGGCGAACGTCGGCATCGGGCGCCAGGCCTTGCAGGAGGTTCTCGCGCGGCGAACCCTCGCGTCCGGGGCCGATGTCTTTCTCGGCGTGACCGTCGTGGACATGGCGGACCTGGACGACGCGGCGCGGGTCCGGCTTTCCGACGGCTCGGAACGGAAATTCGATCTCGTCGTCGGCGCGGACGGTCTGCATTCGCAAATCCGCGGCCTGTTGTTCCCCGGGGCTCCCGGTGCCGCGTTCACCGGCCAGTCCGTGTGGCGCTACAACCTGCCGCGACCGCGAGATCTCGATTCGCTGCACGTTTACAACGGCCCGATCGGCGCGGGGCTGGTGCCGATCAGCGAAGACCTGATGTACGTGTACCTGACCACGCCGGAGCCGGGGAATCCGCGCTACGAGCGTGCCGGCCTTGCCGCGGTGATGCGCAGCAAAGTGCCGGCGCCGCTCGGCGATCTGGCTTCACGGATCAGCGACGACGATGCGGTCGTGTATCGCCCGCTCGAGACCGTCCTGGTCGAAGGCCCGTGGCACAAGGACCGCGTGGTCCTGCTCGGCGATGCGGTCCACGCGAGCACGCCGCATCTCGGACAGGGCGCGGGAATGGCGATCGAGGATTCGATCGTGCTGGCCGACGAGCTGGCGCGTCACGACGCGCTCGAAGATGCGTTCGCCGCCTATCGCGAGCGCCGTTTCCAGCGCTGTCGCTACATCGTCGAGAACTCGCTGGCGATCTGCCTCGGCCAACTCGGCAAGGGCCCACCGGTCGACAACGCGCGGGCCGCGGCCGAGATGTTCGACGTCGTCGGCCAGCCGATTTGAGGGAGCAGGGCATGAGCCGCGTCACCGAGATCCGCTACGTCGGCTATGGGGTCGAGAATTTCGACGCCGAGCGGGCGTTCTACGCCGAGGACTGGGGCCTGGTCGAGGTCGCCTCGGCGGACGGGATGGCCTGGTTCAAGACCCACGGCCACGACGAGCACCACGTGGTGCGGGTGCGGCAAGCCGAGGTGAACCACGTCGACGTCATCGCGCTCGCTGCCGTCGGCCGGGACGATGTCGACGCGTTGCACGCGAAGGTCGCGCAGGCCGGCTGCCGTGTCGTCCATCCGCCGCGCGAGCTGGACGCACCCGGCGGAGGCTACGGCTTCCGGTTCTTCTCGCCCGACGGCCTGCCGTTCGAGATTTCCGCGGAGGTCGAGCCGCTGGCCAAGCGCGCGATGGAGCGCTGGGAAGGCATGCCGGTCAGGATCAGCCACATCGTGCTGCACTCGCCCGACCACCAGGCTGCGGTGCGCTTCTTCACCGACGTGCTCGGGTTCCGGGTGTCCGACTGGCTCGGCGACTTCATGTGCTTCCTGCGCTGCAATTCGGCGCATCATCGCATGGCGATCCTGCCCGGTCCGCCATGCCTCAACCACGTCGCCTACGACATGCTCGGGGTCGACGACATGATGTGCGGGGCGAGTCGGCTCAAGCAGCGCGGCACCGAGCTGCGCTGGGGCCCCGGCCGGCACAAGGCCGGCAACAACGCCTTCAGCTATTTCACCACGCCCAACGGGTTCGCGGTCGAATATACGGCCGACCTCGAGGAAGTGGATTTCGAGACGCACCAGCCGACGGTCCATGCCCCGGGTCCGCGCGTGATGGACCAGTGGGGCATCGGCGTCGGCGGTCCGCAGACGATGCCGCATCCGGCACGCGATCCGTGCCTGTTCCAGCCGGCCGAGGTGTGACCCGCGATGGCGCTGTTCGAATACTTCCCGAACTACATCTGGAACCTCTCGGTCGCGATGGCGCTCGAAAGCGGCGGCAAGATCGGCGAGATCGTCGACATGTGCCGGCCGCTGCTCGACGCGGCGGCGAGCGGCGCGGACGCAGGCACGCCGCAGTTCATGGCGCAATGGGTCGCCAAGGCCGGGACGCTGATCGAGCTGGCCGCAGAGGACGAGGCCGGCGGGCGCAGCTTCTCGGCCTCCGACAAGCTCGAGCGAGCGGCGCTGTACCTGCTGGTGGCAGAGCGCATGCAGCAGCAGGGCTCGGCCGGGCGCGAGGAGACCTATGCGCGCGCGCGCGCCGCATTCGACCGCTCGACGGGGCTCGGGCAGCTCCCCCGCGAACGCGTGGAAATCCCGCTGGCGCGCGGAACGATGCCCGCGCTTTGGTGCCCGGCGCCGGATAGCGGCCCGCGGCCGACGGTCGTCTACTGCAACGGCCTCGACAGCTCGAAGGAGCTGCTGTGGTGGTCGGGCCTGCCGCAGGCCCTCGCTCGGCGCGGCATCTCGACGCTGTGCGTCGATCAGCCCGGTAGCGGCGAAGCCTTGCGGCTGCAGGGCCTGCCGGTCGACCCGCACAGCGAGAGCTGGGCCAACCGCGCGGTGGACTGGCTCGAACGGCAGGACGACGTCGATCCCGCACGGATCGGCATGACCGGCATTTCGCTCGGTGGACACTTCGCGCCGCGCGCCGTCGCCTATGAGCCGCGCTTCGCCAGCGGCGCCGTCTGGGGCGCGAACCACGACTGGGCCGAAGTGCAGCAGGCCCGCATCCGGCGCGAGGGCGAGAACCCGGTGCCGCACTACTGGGCGCACGTGTTCTGGGCCTTCGGCGCGCGCGACATGGACGAATTCCTCGCCCGCTCCGCCGGGATGACGCTCGATGGTCATCTCGACCGGATCCGCGTGCCGTTCCTCATCACCCACGGCGCGAAGGACCGGCAGATATCCGTCGACTACGCGCAGCAAAGCTACGACCAACTCGTCAACGCGCCGCGCCGCGAGCTGAAGATCTTCACCGAGCGCGAAGGCGGCGTCGAACACGTAGGGGCCGACAACATGAGCTTCGGGCGCGACTTCATCGCGGACTGGTTCGCCGAGACATTGGGAGGTCATACCGCATGAGCGTTCAGGTCCGGCGCGTCGTCACGGGGCATGATGCAGAAGGGCGCGCGGTCATCCAGGAGGACCGCGCCGTGCCGCGCGTGCAGCGCATCGGCGGCGAGCACGGCCCGCTGTTCTTCGAGGTGTGGAACACGCAGGAGACGCCTGCGCGGATCGACCGGGCGTCGGGAGAGCCGGTCGAGAGCGGCATCAGCCTGGCGCCGCCAAGGAACGGAACCCGCATCCGCGTGCTCGACATCCCGCCGGACGATGCGAGCCTCGAGGCACTGTCCCCCGAACAGGCGAAAGCGCACTTCGCCGAAGTGGCGGCCGCCGATGCGTCGTCCCACGGCGGGGGCGGCTCGCGGCACGCGTTCATGCACCGCACCGAGACGGTCGATTACGGCATCATGCTCGAAGGCGAGTTGACGCTGATCATGGATCTGGGCGAGACGGTAGTCCGTGCCGGCGACATCGTCATCCAGCGCGGGACCAATCACGGCTGGGCCAATCGCTCGGGCCAGAACTGCCGCATCGCCTTCATCCTCATCGATGGTGCGTATGTGGGCGATCTCATGCCATGAGGCTTGCGACGCGCTACAACGGCACCCCCGATGGTGAGCTCGTCGTCATCTCGGCCGACGGCGATCGGTGCGTTCCCGCGGGCTCGCGCTGGCCAAGCCTGCTGGCGGCGATCGAAGCCTGGGACGAGGCCGAGATCGCCTTGCGCGCGATGGACGCCGAGACCGGCGAGATTCTTCACCCGAGCAGGCTGCGCGCGCCGCTGCCCCGTTCGTGGCAATGGCTCGACGGCTCAGCCTTCCAGACCCACGCCGACCTGATGCAGGTCGCGTTCGGCACCGAGCGGATCGAGCACGACAAGCCGCTGATGTACCAAGGCCTGTCCGACCGCTTTCTCGGCCCCTATGAGCCCGTACCTTTCCCGGACGAGGCGCACGGCATCGATTTCGAAGGCGAGTTTGCGGTCGTCGTCGATCGCGTGCCGATGGGCACCGGTGCGACCGACGCGATGGATCACATCAAGTTGCTGCTGCAGGTCAACGACTGGTCGCTGCGCGCGCTGGCGGTGCCCGAGATGAAGACCGGCTTCGGCTGGATCCAGGCCAAGCCGGCCTGCTCGATGGCGCCCTACGCAGTCACGCCCGATGCGCTTGGCGACGCGTGGCGCGATGGCCGGGTCTGCCTCGACCTGGCGATCGACTGGAACGGGGAACGGTTCGGCGACGCCAACGGACGCGAGATGGCCTACGGCTTTCACGAGCTCGTCGCCCACGCGGCCGCCACGCGCGACTTGGTTGCCGGCACGATCATCGGCTCGGGCACCGTAGCCAATGCGAACTACGCCGAGGTCGGCTCGAGCTGCATCTCCGAGCGGCGGGCGATCGAGATCATCGCGCACGGCAAGCCGGCAACCGGCTTCATGCGCTACGGCGACACCTGCCGCATGGAAGCGCGGACCGCTGACGGCCGGTCGATCTTCGGGGCGATCGAGCAACAGATCGTCGACGCCCGGATCAACGACAACTGAGCGAACGAAGAAGAAGAAGAAGGAGTGAGAACGATGCGCAAGGCCCTGATTGCAATGGCGCTGGCTTCGCTGACGGGGGCGGGCGCGGCAGTACTGCCGCCACCGGCTTTCGCCCAGGCGGCGCCGGCCGCCCACTACTCGGTCGAGACCACGCTCGTCGGCAAGCTGATCGACGATCCCGCAGCCGCCGCCATCCTGCAGAAGCTCATTCCGACCGTCTGGGCCAACCAGATGTTCCAGTCGCAGGGGCGCGAGCTGACGCTCAAGGCGATCCAGCAGTTCGAGACGGTGCTCACCGACGCAAAGCTGGCCGAGATCCAGGCCGAGTTCGACAAGATACCTGCGAAGGGGTAGCTCCGCGTCGCGCAGCGGAGGCGGTCAGACGGCCTTGTAAAACCTTATCCTGACCGCCGGCCCGGCGGTATCGGGAGCAAGCTCGAGCGTGCCGATGAAAGCGGTGCGGTTGAGCCACTCGTACTTGCCCTTGGGTGCTTCGAAGCGCGGCTGCGTCTTGGCCGGCCCCGGCGAGCCTGCCGTCGGAGGGCACAGGGCACCGATGTTGATCACGTTGATCACCACGCCGTCGTCGGTCCGGATCATGTAGTCGGCCTCGATCTCGGTGCAGCCATCGGAGCGGACCAGTTGCCAGTCCCATCCGCCGGCGATGATCGTTCCCGCGATGCCGGGACCCGCAACCGTGCCGCCGGTGATCGGCACGATGTTGCGCCTGCCGAGCGGCGTGTCGCCGACCGGAATGGCCGGGCCGAGGGTGACGATTTCCTCGAACGCGAACTCGAGGCGTGGCGGCTGCGGCTCTTGGGGCAGCGCCGGGAGGGGAGCCAGCAGCGCCGTCAGGCCAGTCACGACCGCTGCAAACCTTGCCGATACCCTCATTCTCATTCTCCCCCTGCTGGAAAGGTCCGTCAGACCGGCAGCCCGACGTAGTTTTCGGCGATGCTCGTCTGGGCTGCCTTGCTGCCGGCGATGTAGTCGAGCTCGGCCACCTGCATCGCGCGCTCGAACGGTCCGTCCTCGGGGAAGCGGTGCATCAGCCGGGTGAGCGACCACGAGAACCGCTCGGCCTTCCACACGCGGGCGAGCGCCTTGTCCGAATAGCCGGCGATCGCATCGCCATCGTTGTGGCGGAAGAACGCGACCAGCGCTGCGGCGGCATAGTGCACGTCGCTCGCGGCGAGGTTGAGCCCCTTGGCGCCGGTCGGCGGCACGATGTGCGCCGCATCGCCGCACAGCAGCAGCGAGCCGTGGCGCATCGGCGCGAACACGTAGCTGCGCAGCGGCGCGATCGACTTCTCGAGCGCCGGGCCGCGCACGATGTTCTGCGCGGCCTCGTCGGGCAGCCGGATCGCGAGCTCGTCCCAGATCCGCTCGTCGGGCCAGTCCTCGACCCGCTCGGTCAGCGGCACGTCGATGTAGTAGCGGCTGCGGGTCTCGCTGCGCATCGAGGCGAGCGCGAAGCCGCGCGCATGGTGCGAGTAGATCAGCTCGTGGTTGCACGGCGGCACGTCGGCGAGGATGCCGAGCCAGCCGAACGGGTACTCGCGCTCGTACTCGGTTCCGCGGCCGAGGATCGCCTGGCGGCTCGGGCCGTGGAAGCCGTCGCAGCCGACCACGATGCGCGCCTCGATCAGCCGCTCGACCCCGTCGGTGGAGAAGGTCACGAACGGCGCGTCGCTCTCGACGGCGTGCGGCGCGACATCGGCCGCCTCGTAGATCACCTCGAGCCCGCGCGCCTCGCGCGCGTCCATCAGGTCGCGCGTCAGCTCGGTCTGGCCGTAGACCACCACCTGCCTGCCGGTCAGCCCGGCGACGTCGATGCGGATCAGCCGCTCGCCGTCGGCGAGGTTGAAGCCGTCGTGCGGCAGCCCCTCGGCCTTGAGCCGCGCGTCGAGCCCGAGCCGCTCCATCAGCGAGACGGTGATCTGCTCGAGCACCCCGGCGCGGATGCGGCCGAGCACGTAGTCGGGCGCCTGGCGCTCGAGCACCACGCATGCGATCCCCTCCGCGCGCAGCAGGTGGCCGAGCAGCAGCCCGGCCGGCCCGGCGCCGACGATGCAGACCTGAGTCTTCATCAGATCGGGTAATGCCCCGGCTCGGTCTCGACGGTGATCCACCGGAGCTCGGTGAAGGCCTCGATCCCGGCCTTGCCGCCGAAGCGGCCGTAGCCGGATGCCTTCATCCCGCCGAACGGCATCTGCGCCTCGTCGTGCACCGTCGGACCGTTGACGTGGCAGATGCCGGACTGGATCCGTCGAGCGACCTTGAGGCCCCTGGCGATGTCGCGCGTGAACACCGACGCCGAGAGTCCATACTCGGTGTCGTTGGCCAGCTCGATCGCATGCTCCTCGTCGCGCGCCCGGCTTATCGCAACCACCGGGCCGAAGCTCTCCTCGCGGAACAGCCGCATCTCGGGCGTGACGTTGTCGATCACGTGTGCGGGCATCAGCACGTTTTGCATCGTCTCACCGCCGGTGAGCTGTGTCGCGCCAGTCGCGAGCGCGTCCCCGATCAGCGCGGTAACGCAGTCGACGGTGCGCCGGTCGACCACCGCGCCGAGCGGCGTGGTGCCCTCACGCGGGTCGCCGACCGCCATGCCGCCGACCTTGTCCTTGAACTTGGCCGCGAAGGCATCGGCAACGGCATCGACGACAATGATCCGCTCGGTCGACATGCAGATCTGGCCTTGGTTCATGAACGCCCCGAACGCCGCGGCCTTGACCGCTTCGTCGAGGTCCGCGTCCTCGAGCACCACCAGCGGCGCCTTGCCGCCGAGCTCGAGCAGTACGGGCTTGAGGTGCTCGGCCGCGCGCCGGGCGATGATCTTGCCGACCCCCGTCGAGCCGGTGAAGTTGATCCGGCGGACGGCGGGCGCGTCGATCAGCGCACCGACCACCTCGGCGGCGTCCGCCGGCGCGTTGGTGACGATGTTGACCGCACCTGCCGGGAACCCCGCCTCGGCGAACGCCTCGACGATCAGCGAATGCGTGCGCGGGCAGGTCTCGCTCGCCTTGAGGATGACCGTGTTGCCGCACGCGAGCGGCACGGCGATCGCGCGCACGCCGAGAATGATCGGCGCATTCCACGGCGCGATGCCGAGGATCACTCCGACCGGCTCGCGCAGCGCCATCGCCAGCGTGCCCGGCTTGTCGGACGGGATCACCTCGCCCGAGATCTGCGTCGTCAGCGCGGCCGCCTCGCGGACCATTCCGGCCGCAAGCATCAGGTTGAACATCGCCCATCCCGCCGTCGCGCCGATCTCGCCCATCATCGCCTCGACGAACTGCTCCTTGCGCGCCTCGAGCGCCGCAGCCGCCTTCATCAGCACGGCCCGTCGGGCATTCGGGCCTTGGGCCGACCAGGCAGCGAACGCCGCGGCGGCGCGCCCGGCGATCTCAGCCATGTCTTCGGGCCTCATCGCCTCCGCCTCGGACGCGACCTGGCCCGTCACCGGGTTGGTGCGGGTGAAGTTTGCCACTGATCTCTCCTCTCGACTGCGCGGGTCCGCGCCACGCGCCCTACGGCTCAGAACTCGGCCGAGAGCTGCACATACCAGTTCTGCGGCCGCGCGTAGATGCGTTCCGCGTAACCGAGGGTCGCCAGCGACGCGTTGCCCTGGATCAGGTATTCCTCATCGAACAGGTTGATCACGCCTGCGGTCACCGACCAGCGGTCGTTGATCCCGAGCTCGACCGAAGCGTTAGCGACGAAGTAACCGTCCTCCTCGATCTCGGGCACGCTGCCGGTGATGAACACGACTTTTGACTGGTAGCTGCCGTCGAAGCGCGGCGTCAGCGTGAACCCCTCGGACAGAGGAATTTCATACCCGACCGCGACGTTTCCCTGAAAGCCCGGCGTGAGCGGAAGGTCGTCTCCGGGCGCCACCGTGGCCGACGCGCCGGGCACCGGCGTGATCGACAGGATGTCGTCGTCGAGGATGCTCATGCCGGCATCGAACGAGAACCCGCCACGAGGGTGATAGCCGAGTTCGGCCTCGAGCCCCTGGATGCGCGCCTTGCCGGCGTTGAACAGCAGCGGGACGACGCCCTGCCTGAAGATCAGCTGGATGTCGTCGTAGTTGGCCCGGAACGCCGCGAGGTTGAGGGTGGCGTCGCCGAAATCCATCTTCGCGCCGAGCTCGAAGCTCTCGACGGTTTCCTCGTCGAACCCGACCGGCACGTTGCCCGGCGGTGGCGCGTTGTAGCGCGTGTTGAAGCCGCCCGACTTGAAGCTCGTGGCATAGGACACGTAGGCGTTGAGCCAGTCGTTGAACGCGTAGCGCACGCTGGCCGATCCGGTGAGATGCGAGAAGGTGTCCTCGAACGGGCGGTTGTAGATGAACAGGGGCCCGCCTTCGGGGATCGCCTTGGTGGGCAGCGGATCGGGATCGGGCAGGGTCGCCGGGAACAGGTTCAGGACCGTGCCCTGGTAGGTCTTGCGATCCTCGGTGTAGCGCAGACCGCCGGTCAGCTCGAGGCCGTCGAGCGGCTCGACCGAAACCTCGCCGAAGCCGGCCAGCGAGCGCGTCTCGAGGTCGGACAGCTGCAGGTCGCGCGACCCGGGCCCGCCGGCGAGGAGCGAGCCGATCACCGGGGGTGACGGCGGGAAGGCGAGCGGCACGGTGGCGCGCTCGAAGGTGTCCTCGTCAAAGTAGTAGCCGCCGAGGATCGCGCTGACGATGCCCCGTTGGTACTGCAACTGCAGCTCCTCGCTGAACTGATCGGACTCGCCGCCGACGTCGGTGGTGATCATCACGAACGGCGTGTTGTCGGCATCGCGGATGCCGCGGGATTCGGTCGAGCGGTAAGCCGTGATGCTCTTGAGCGTGAGGCTGTCGGAGATCTCGTAGCGCGCAGTGCCCGAGACGCCCCAGATCTCCGAGCTGCTCATCACGGCAGCGGTTCCACCGTTGACGAAGTTGCCGCGCGCCTGGAAATCGTTGGCGCACCGCGAATCGTCAATCAGCGGCACCGATGGCGGGCCGAAGCGCGGATCGCCCGGCGCGATCGGCGCAAAGGGAATCTTTGCGCCGGGGCAGCCCGCGGCCACGCTGACGATCGCGGCCACCGGGGCATTCTCGTTGATGCCGGCGAACGTGAATGGCGCACCGTTCTCGTCGCGCTCGGTATAGTCGGCGCGCAACTGGAGCTCGAAAGCCGGCGAAGGCTCCCAGCGGAACGCGCCGTTCAAGGTGAAGACGTCGTCGTTGCCGAGATCGAGGCCGTCGAAGGCGCGGATGACGTAGCCGTCGCGCTTGCGGAATCCGCCGGAGACCCGTGCGGCGGCGGTTTCGCCTATCGGAAGGTTGAGCGCGGCGAACCCCTCGATCAGCTCGTCGCTGCCAGCCCTGACACGTGCGCGACCCGAGAACTCGCCGAACTCCGGCTCGCGGGTGCGGACGAGAATGGCGCCGCCGATCGTGTTGCGGCCGAACAGCGTTCCCTGCGGCCCGCGCAGGACCTCGACGCTGCCGATGTCGCCGAACTCGATCGTGCTGCCGACGGCGCGGCCGACGTAGACCTCGTCGACATAGACGCCGACGCCGGGATCGACCGCGGCTGTCGGATCGAGCTGGCCGACGCCGCGGATGAACGCCACCGAGGCGGAGCTGTTGCCCGAGAGCTGGCCTGCGGGCTTGAACTGCAGGCTCGGCGTGATCCGCTCGAGATCCTGCGTCTGATGAATCTGACGCTCAGCGAGCGTCTCGGCGCTGAAGACCGAGATCGCGACCGGGGTTTCCTGCAGCGACTCCTCACGCCTGCGCGCGGTCACCACGATGGCGTTGCCCTGGTCCGTTTCGCTCGACTGCGCCTGGGCGTCAGCCGGCGGCGCATCCTGCGCCGCAGCAGGGTTGCCGGAGATGGCCCACAGGGTGCCGGCAAACACCGCTGCGCCCGCGATCAGCCTGCGGCGGGTTGCGCTCCGCGAGCAACGAACTGTCTCCCTCATCAGGTCATCTCCCCCGCGGCGCGATCCGCGCCGCACCTGCTTATCGGCGATATCTGTTATCGACAATAACTGTTTTCTGCAATAACAGTTTGGCTTGTGTCATCGCAGCACAGCGGGCATGCAGGGTGGATGAGCAGAGTGATCGAACTCGACGACCCCCTGTCCAGCGTCCGACGGCGCGCGCCGACCCTGGCGAACTCGGAGGTGGACCTGGGACTTCTGACCGATCTCACCGGCTTCTCGGTCAAGCTGGTCTGGATTCTCGGTCACGGGCTTCTCGCGCGCGAGTTCGGCGACACCGGCATAACTCCGCATCGCTATTCGATGCTCGAAGTGATCGGCCGGAATCCGGGGCTGCAGCAGACCCAGCTCGCAGCGGCTTTGGCGCTGACGCGCCCTGCGACGAGCCTGGCGGTGGATTTCTGGGAGGATCGCGGCTGTGTCGAACGCCGCAAGATCCCGGGCGATCGGCGGTCGTTCGGGGTCTACCTCACATCGCAGGGTGAGACTGAGCTCGTTCAGCTGCGCGAGCTCGTCCGCAAGGCCGACATCGCGCTGACCGCGGACCTCACTGAGAGTGAAACCGCCGAGCTGCGGCGGATCTTGCGAAAGATACACCGTTAAAGGGACGTACGACGGCCACGAACGGCTCGCGTACAACGGGGAGGATGAGAGATGCCGGGTTTGTTGACGGTACGGGCCGCGCGACTATCGCTGGCCGGTCTCCTGATGCTTTCGCTGCCGGGTTCCCTTACGGCTCAGCAGGCACCGGCCGATCCCGACGCCTTCCGGCGGGCGCAGGAAGAGTTCAACAGGGTTCCGAACACCCCGGGAAGCGGGCCTTATCCGGCGGTGATCGAAACCGATGCGAGCCTTCCCGGCCACGTGATCTATCGCCCGGCCGATCTCTCGCCGTTCGAGGGCGGCGAGCTGCCGATCGTGGCCTGGGGCAATGGCGCCTGCGTCGACGACGGGACCGCGCACCGCCTGCACCTCGCCGAGATCGCCTCGTACGGATACCTGGTGATCGCAGCGGGCGCCTGGCGGAGCGGCCCCGGGGCGACGGAACCGCGTGCGCGGCAGGCTGCGCCAGCGGGCGGCGGACTGCCTCCCGCAGCGACCACGGCCGCCGACGTTCGTGCGGGGATCGACTGGGCGATCGCGGAGGACGCGCGACCTGGCAGCAGGTTCGAAGGCAAGGTCGCAACCGATGCCGTGGCAGTCGGTGGTCATTCGTGCGGCGGCTTGCAGGCGATCGAGATCGCCGCCGACCCGCGTGTAAAGACCGTGCTCGTGCACAACAGCGGCGTGTTCAACGACGGCGTCAGCCGCATCCCCGGCATCGCGGTCACCAAGGCCATGCTCGAGCGCATCCACACCCCGGTCATCTACATCCTCGGCGGTCCGACCGACATCGCCTACGCCAACGGCACGGACGACTTCGCTCGTCTGAACGCGGTGCCCGCGGTGCTGGCCAACCTGCCGGTCGGCCACGGCGGGACGTTCTCCGAACAGATGGGTGGCGCGGTTGCACATGTCGCGGTGGACTGGCTCGAGTGGCAGCTCAAGGACGACAAGGTCGCGGCCCGCACTTTCGTTGGCGAGAACTGCCGGCTGTGCACCGGCACGGACTGGTCGCTTGAGCGCAAGGGCCTCTAGATCGAAAACAGGGCTAGGAACGGGCATGAGGAGTTTCTTCGGCAAAGCAGTGCTTGGCAGTCTTGCAGTCGCGGCAGCCTCGGCGCTCACGTTCGCCCAGCCGGGCGCGGCGCAAGCACCGGGCAGCGGGCCTCCGGCCAACGGACCGCCTCGCGGTCCGATGCGGATGGAGCCCGATCCGCGGGTCCAGCAGCGGACCTATCGCTTCGCCGATACCGATCAGGATCTCGCCTACACCGTGTTCGTCTCGTCCAAGGTCAAGCCGGACACGCCCGCGCCGCTGATCGTCGCGCTTCACGGTTACGGCGGCGATTCCAACTTCATCGTGCGCGGCCGGCTGGTCGATCTCGCCGAGGAGAACGGCTACATCGTGGTCGGCCCAATGGGCTACAACGCGACCGGCTGGTACGGCTCGCCGGTGATCGTCATCGGGGGAGGTCCGGTCGATCTGCCGAACCTGGCCGAGTTTTCGGAAAAGGACGTGATGAACGTGCTCGCCATGGCACGCAGCGAGTTCAACACCGACCCGAAGCGGACGTATCTGATGGGCCATTCGATGGGTGGCGCAGGCGCCCTGTTTCTCGGCCAGAAGCACGCCGAACAATGGGCGGCGATCGCCGCGATCGCGCCGGCCGCCTTCCTTATGCAGCCGAACCAGAAGGACATCCTCGCGCCGATCAAGGCGGCGGGCCTGCCGCTGATGATCACCCAGGGCGACCGGGATACTGTCGTCCCGGTCGCGAGCGTGCGCACATGGGCAGCGGCGATGAGCGAGCTCGGGCTGACCCACGAGTATATCGAGATGCCCGGGCGCGACCACGGCACGATCATCGCCGACGGCATGCCCGACATCTTCCGCTTCTTCGCGGCGCACACTCGAGGAAGCTGAGTAACGGCTGGCACCCGCGGCGGTTAACTTGCCGGTGCCAGCATGCCGTGCATCCCAAGCCAGCGCACGAACGCGTCGAACCAGCCGGTGCTGGTGGTCTCCTTCGGATACATCCCGAAGCCGTGCCCGCCCTGCTCGTAGAAGTGGAACTCGAACGGCCGCCTCGCCGCCCGCCAGCTTTCGATCAGCCCGAGCCCGCTGTTGGCGAACAGCGGATCGTCGACCGCGAGCGCGACGAACAAGGGCGGTGCGTCGGGGGGCACGGTCACCTGTCCGAGCGGTCCGTAGATGTTGCCGATGAAGGCCGGCTTCGCGTCCTCGCCGGCCAGCGCCGTCGCCATCGTCAGCATCGCGCCGGCCGAGAACCCGACCATGCCGATGCGGTCTGCATCCACGTGCCACTCCCGGCCGCGCGCTCGGACCAGCGCGAAGGCGGCGCGCGCGTCGGCGATCTGCGGCGCGAGGCCCGCGGCAGCCGCTTCCGGCGACAACTGTGGCGGCCGCGAGGAAGCGCTCGAAAACATCTCGGTCATCGAGCGCTCGAAGTCCGCCATCTCGCGCGGGGTCTGGTTGAGCCGGTACTTGAGCACGAACGCCGACACGCCCCGCGCGGCCAGCGCCCGGGCGACCTCCGACCCCTCATTCTCCATCGACAGCGTCCGGAAGCCGCCGCCCGGCGCAACGATCACTGCGGCGCCGGTCGCCTTGGCGGGGTCGGCAAGATACGGCGTCAACGTCGCGACGGTGACGTTGCGGGCGAACGCGCTGCCATACTGGCGGTGCCAGGACTCGGGCACCGCAGCGCCCGGCAGCGGGCCGGTTCCGAGCACGATCGCATCGGCCTGGGCCGGCGTCGCGATCGGCGTCATGGTGTCGTCCTGGGCGTTCGCAGGCGCCGGGAGGACGCAACTCGCCGCCAGCGCGACGGACGCCAGGCGAACGATCTTCCATCTGCTGGTCATAATCGCGGTCCCCTTTCCGGAGTTGGCTTCACTGCGGCGATGGCACGGTCACGCCGGCGTCGGTCTGGACCACCGGTTTCATCGTGCCGTCTGCATTGTACTGGAGGTGCTCCACGGTGACCGCGCGGCGCCCGATCGCGCCGTTGAGGTCGCCGATCGTCAGCGCGGCATTGTGCAGGAACAGGTACCACTCGCCCTTGAACTGCACGATGCCCGGATGGATCGTGAAGCTGTACATGCCCGATCCCGTGAGCTCGCCGCGGTACGTCCACGGCCCCCGGATCGACGGGGCCGTGGCGTACGACACCTTCTCGTCGCGGTGCTTCGAGCGGTCGAGCGAAGCGTAGGTCAGATAGTAGAGGTCGCCGCGCTTGTGCAGCCACGGGCCTTCCTCGAAGTGCGGCGGAGTGATCTCGGTGATCGGCCCGTCGATCTCGATCATGTCGGGCTTGAGCCGGGCGATGTAGCACTGCCGGTTGCCCCAGGCGATCCAGGTGGTCCCGTCGTCGTCGGTGAACACCGTGGGATCGATGTCCTCCCAGCTGTGCGTGCCCTTGGGCGTCATTGCGTTGGTAACCAGCGCCGAGCCCTTGGCATCGACGAACGGACCGGTCGGACTGTCCGCGACCGCGACGGCGATCGCCTTTCCCGGATGCGTGTCGTCGTGCTCGACCGCGGCATAGAACCAGAACCGCCCGTCCTTCTCGATCATCTGCGAGGCCCAGGCGTCCTGCTTGGCCCACTTGAAGTCGGCCACGCGCATGATCCGGCCGTGATCGGTCCAGGTGCGCATGTCGGCCGTCGAGTAGGCGAGCCATTCGCGCATCGTGAACATCTCGTCGCGCTGCGCCTCGTCGTGTCCGGTGTAGAGGTACAGGCGGTCGCCGACCACGAGCGGCGCGGGATCGGCGGTGAACTTGTCGCGGATGATCGGGTTCGAGCCGGGCAGGGGCTGGGTCGAGCCGAGCCCGGCGCAGGCCGCGCACGTCGCCAGCACCGCGACACCGATTGCCCTGCGCCAACCTCGTCTCACTCCAGTCTCCGCCCTCTTTAGTCGGACACTTGCGCGCTCGGTCTGGCTAGGCCTCGAGCTCGACTTCCAGCTGCTGGCCCGTGGGCTTCGCGCCCCACAGCGCGTAGAACAGCACGTAGAGCTCGCAGGCCGCGGTCAGCAGGAACGAGAGCTGCAGCCCGTAGCGATCCGCGAGCCAGCCCTGGGCCACGACCAGCGCGCCCCCGGCGATCGCCATGATCAGCAGCCCCGAACCTTCCTCGGTGAGCGGGCCGAGGCCCTTGATGCCGAGAGTGAAGATCGTCGGAAACATGATCGAGTGGAACAGGCCGACGAGGATCAGCGCCCACATCGCCGTCGGACCCTGGGCGAACGTGGCCACGAGCATGACCGCGAACGCGCCAACGGAAAATGCCGCGAGCACGCGGGCGGCGTCGAGCTTCTGCATCAGCAGGCTGCCGAGGAACCGGCCGACCATCATCCCGCCCCACAGCAGGAACAGGTAGTTCGAGGCCTGCTGATGCGTGACGTTGCCGATGTGCGGCTGGCTGATGAAGTTGATGAACAGGTTCGAGACGCCGATCTCGGCGATCAGGTAGATGAAGATCGCCGGGACGCCGAACACGAGGTTGCGATGGCTCCACAGCGACAGGCCCTTGCGCGCCTCGCGGCTCGCGCGGCGGGTCGCCTGGCCCATCGCGGGCAGCGGGAAGCGCGCGATCACGACCGCCAGCACGACGAGCACTGCGGCGACGATGATGTACGGCAGGATCACCGACTGGGCGTCGGCGTAGCGCTCGGCAGCGGTCAGCGTCACGCCGGCCTCCGAGGTGCCGCCCTTCGAGCGCCCGAGGATCAGGTAGCCGCCGAACAGCGGCGCCAGCGTCGTGCCGAGCGAGTTGAACGCTTGGACGAAGTTGAGCCGCGACGACGAGGTCTCGGCGGGACCGACCACCGCCACGTACGGGTTCGCGGCGACCTGCAACAGCGTGATGCCGCTGGCGATCACGAACAGCGCCACCAGCACCACCTCGTACGACGGGATCCTCGCCGCCGGCACCATGATCAGTGCCCCCGCCGCCATGGCCAGCAGGCCGATCACGATCGACCGCTTGTATCCCACGCGCTCGATCAGCTTGGCCGAGGGGATCGAGGCCACGAAGTAGGCGATGAACCACACGCTCTCGATCAGCGTGGTCCGGGTGTAGTCGAGGTCGAACACGCTGCGCAGGTGCGGCAGCAGCGTGTTGTTGATGACCGTGATGAAGCCCCACATGAAGAACAGGCTGGCGAGCACCGAGAGCGCCGCGCGGTGCGCCTGCCCGGCACTGCCGGTGGGCACGGGTCCATTTGTCGGTGACAGCGCCATCGATCCCTCCGCGGGCACTTGCCTGCCCTTTTTTTGTCGGACTATAAGTTAGCGCTAACAGCGTCAATCCTGAGAAGAGAACGGTGGGGAGGTCGGTCATGAAGGCCCTGTTGATGGTGGCGGCGCTCGGTGTCGCGATGCCCGCAGCCGCGGCGGACGCGGTGCGCGAGCAGGCCGGGAACCTAGCCGACGGCACCCCGGTGGAGGCGGTCACACTGACAAACGCCCGCGGCATCGAAGCGCGCGTGATCACCTACGGCGCGACGCTGCAGTCGCTGGTCGCGCCCGATCGCCAAGGGGTGCCTGCCGAGGTGACGCTCGGGTTCGACACAGCCGCGGAGTACGAGGCCAAGCCGAGCTACTTCGGGGTCACAGTCGGCCGCTACGCCAACCGTATCGCCGCAGGCCGGTTCACGCTCGACGGGCATACCTTCGAGCTGCCGCAGAACAACAACGGCAATTCGCTCCACGGCGGAACGGTGGGCTTCGACAAGCGCAACTGGCGGATCGTGTCGGTGTCGAGCGGGCCGACGGCCAGCGTGGTGATGGCCCTGACGAGCGCCGATCGCGACCAGGGCTATCCGGGCAAGCTCGAGGTCACGGTGACCTACTCGCTCGACGACGGCGGCGACCTCACGATCGCGTTCGACGCGAGCACCGACAAGCCGACGGTGGTCAACATGACCAACCACGCGCTGTTCAACCTTGCCGGCGACGCGGCGCCCGAGGGGACCTCGCGGCACATGCTCACGATCCCGGCGCAGGCCTACACGCCGGTGAACGCGACGCTGATCCCGACCGGCGAGCTCGCGCCGGTGGCGGGCACGGTGTTCGACTTCCGCGCTCCCCGCCTCGTCGCGCTCGGGCTGCGCGACGGGCGCG